>Ga0187844_10001337_pt1 | contig 18838 bp, 14 predicted proteins | sample SpaLakP09_SKY_50_FD_134517 | JGI IMG/M metagenome (GOLD analysis project Ga0187844, IMG submission 134517) | Oligotrophic lake water microbial communities from Sparkling Lake, Wisconsin, USA - SP09_SKY_50 | ecosystem: Environmental > Aquatic > Freshwater > Lake | place: USA: Sparkling Lake...
AAAGACGCCGACTTTGCAGCCGCCCTGGCATCGTGCCAGCGTGAAGCGAAAAACAATTTTGGTAACGATGCGGTGCTGATCGAAAAATACGTGCAGCGTCCGCGCCATATTGAGATTCAGGTATTTGCCGATACGCACGGCAACTGCGTTCATTTGTTTGAACGCGATTGCTCGGTACAACGCAGACACCAAAAAGTGTTGGAGGAAGCGCCTGCCCCGGGTATGAGCGAGGTCTTACGCCAACGCATGGGCGCGGCCGCCGTTGCAGCAGCGCGGGCGGTGAACTATGTGGGTGCGGGCACGGTGGAATTTATCGTCGAGCAAAGCGACTATGACCAGCCGGAGTCCATGCAGTTCTTCTTTATGGAGATGAACACACGCTTGCAGGTGGAGCATCCGGTAACCGAGGCGATAACAGGCCTGGACTTGGTGGAATGGCAGCTGCGCGTGGCCTGCGGCGAAGCACTGCCCTTGCAACAAGCCGACTTGCATATCAGCGGCCACGCCATCGAAGCGCGTATTTGCGCCGAGAACCCGGACCAGGATTTTTTACCCGCCACCGGGTCCTTGGCGATCTTTGGTTTACCGGCACACAGCCGCTTTGAGCGCGCATCCGTACGCGTGGATTCGGGCGTGCGCCAAGGAGATGCCATCAGCCCGTATTACGACTCCATGGTAGCCAAGCTCATCGTCCATGGCGCCGACCGCGAGCAAGCCTTGGCACGCATGGACGCGGCACTAGCCCAGACGCATATAGTCGGTCTGAAGACCAATGTGCAGTTTTTGCGGCAGGTGGTGCGCAGCGACTCCTTTGCCCGTGCGCGGCTGGACACCGGCTTGATTGCGCGCGAAGCGGCGCAGCTTTTTCACCAAGAAACCCTAGCCCTGGATTTGGCGGTGGCCGCCTGGGTTGCACAGGTGTTGTACACCCAGGCATGCGCGGCAAGCGCTCCGTCTGGTGTCTGGCAAGACCCTTGGGGCGCTACCGACGCCTGGCAGTCGCATGCGCCCATGCGCCGGGTGTTTGACCTGGAGGCCGATGGCCAGCCCCACAGCGCGGTACTGACACGCGGCAGCGATAGTAGTTTGCAGTTGCAATGCGCAGGCTTAGACAATGCGTTTGCCTATGCCGCCCTGCCCGAGGGCGGCATGGAAGTGTCATTGAACGGGCAAAGGCATACGGCACATGTGTACCTTCAAGGCAAACAGGTGCATGTGTTTACCGCCCAAGGCGCAAGGCAGTTACAAGCCATCGACCGCCTGGCGCACGCAGCAGTAGCCCCGATCGACGCGGGGCGTCTGACAGCGCCTATGCCGGGCAAGTTGCTGTCTTTCTCCGTGAAAGCGGGCGATAGGGTGCGCCAAGGGCAGGCGCTGGCGGTGATGGAGGCCATGAAGATGGAGCACCAAATCGTGGCGCCCGCTGACGGTTGCGTGCAAGAACTGCTGTTTGCGCCAGGCGACCAAGTGAGCGAGGGCGCGGAGTTGCTGCGCATGCAGGCTGGTGCAACGGCAGTCTGACCGCCCGAGCGAGGGACAGCCCACCAATTTAAATCAAGGCAAGGACTTCTGGCATGCGTATTAGTTTTTGCGCGCAAACCGATCCCACCCCCTGGCTGGCGGCTTTGCAGCAACATTTGCCCCAAGCGCAGGTCGATGTGTGGCAGGGCGGCGCAGCACGCGCTGACTATGCCATTGTGTGGGCGCCTCCCCAGCAGTTCTTTGACGAACAAACGGCGCTGCAAGCAGTGTTCAATATGGGTGCCGGCGTCGATGCCTTGTTGCAGCGCCAGGTGCGCACCGACCTGCCTATCGTGCGCCTCAATGACGCTGGTATGGGTGTGCAAATGGCCGAGTACGTGTGCCATGCGCTGATTCGCCATACGCGCGACTTTTCGCTTTTTGAGGCGCAGGCGCAGCAAGGGCTTTGGCAGGAGCCGCCGGTACTGGACCGGACCGATTTTCCTGTTGGTGTTTTGGGTCTGGGCGTCTTGGGCGAGCACGTAGCCCGCGCGGTGCAGCAATTTGAATTTCCGGTAAGGGGCTGGAGCCGTACCGAACGGGATGTGGATGGCGTGCGCTGCTTGCACGGGCAGTCGCAACTTACTGAGTTTTTGGCTAGCACTCGCGTACTGGTGAATCTGCTGCCATTGACACCACACACCGAGAACCTGCTGAACATGGCCACCTTGTCGCAACTGCGGCCCGGCGCATACCTCATCAATATCGCGCGCGGCAGGCATGTGGTGGACGAAGACTTGCTCGCGCTGCTGGACAGCGGGCAGATGGCCGGTGCCACGCTCGACGTGTTCCGCACCGAGCCGCTACCCGCTGAGCATCCGTTTTGGCGTCACCCTCGCGTCACGGTAACGCCCCATATCGCCGGGCGTACCATGCTGCAAGACACGGTCCAGCAAATCGCATCCAAAATCGCAGCGCTGCAAAAGGGCGAGCAGATAGAAGGCGTGGTCGACCGCGCGCGCGGGTATTGAGCGGACCGCGGTCGCAAGGCTCTGAAGATAGGGATGCTTGTCATGCGAGCTCCGTGCCAGCGATGACCTGACGGCTGCATAGCTTTTGCCACTCGCGGGATAATGAGCGCTTATCCAATTGCCGCATGCATTACCCCACTACCGTTCAACTCATAGACGTCGGCCCCCGCGACGGGCTGCAAAACGAAAAGCTACCTGTGCCCGCTGCGGTCAAGATCGAGCTGGTGCACCGCTTGCAAGCAGCTGGCTTGCGCGGCATTGAGGTGACCAGTTTTGTCAGCCCCAAGTGGGTTCCTCAAATGGCGGACAACGCGCAGGTCATGGCGGGGCTGCAACGCCAAAGTGGGGTGTGCTATTCGGTGCTGACGCCCAATATGCAAGGACTGGAAGCAGCGCTGGCATCACAGCCCGATGAAATCGTGGTCTTTGCCGCAGCCAGCGAGGCCTTTAGCCGCAAGAACATCAATTGCTCTATTGCCGAAAGCATAGACCGCTTTGCGCCTGTGGTGCAGGCGGCGCTGGCCGCTGGCATACGCGTGCGTGGCGCCATGTCGTGTACCGTGGGTTGCCCCTACGAGGGTGCGATTGCGCCGGAGCGCGTGGGCACCCTGGCCGGTCTGATGCGCGGCATTGGCGTGCAGCACATCGGTGTCGCCGACACGATTGGCGTGGGCACGCCGCGCAAAGTGCAGGCTGCGTTTGAAGCGACCTTGCAGCACTTTTCCTTGGCCGATGTGTCTGGCCATTTCCATGACACCTATGGACAAGCGCTGGCCAATACCCTGGCCGCGATGGAAATGGGCGTGTACCAATTTGACGCCTCGGTGGCCGGTCTGGGCGGCTGCCCATTTGCCAAAGGCGCGACCGGCAATGTGGCGACCGAGGACGTGGTTTATATGCTGCACGGTATGGGTATAGACACCGGCATTGATCTGGACTTGCTGATAGATGCCGGTGTGTTCATCAGCGACTACTTGCAAAGATCCAGTGGCTCGCGCGCAGCGCGTGCCCTGCTGACACGGCGTGGAGCACTCACATGATGGACGAGACTCGGCCCGCGCGGCCTGACCGGGCGGCGCGGCGACGCGACCCAGTGCGTATGTACAAAGAGCTGCTGGCTGCACGCGTACCCGAAGCCTTAGCGTCCCGCTATGCGCCACCATCACCCTGCATATCCGTGTGCAAGATCGACCCCGACAGCAGCCTGTGCTACGGTTGTTTGCGCACCTTAGAAGAAATCGGCGTCTGGGCCAATAGCGATGATGATGAAAAACGCGCGGTCTGGAGCAAGATTGCTCAGCGCTTGGAAGCCGCACCATGAAAGCCATCCGTTTTTATCTGGACTTTATTTCGCCCTATGCCTACTTGGCTTTTGTGGAGCTGCCGCGCGCACTAGAAGGCCTCAGCTACGCGGTGCAATACCAGCCGGTACTTTTTGGTGGCTTGCTGAAACACAATAGCAACCTGGGCCCGGCTGAAGTGCCCATGAAGCGCGAATGGGTGTACCGCCAGTCCCAATGGTTGGCGCAGCGCCAGGGCACGGTGCTGGACTTACCGGCAGCGCATCCTTTCAATCCGTTAGGCCTTCTGCGCCTGGCCGTGGCCACCGACGCCGACGGCTACCCCAACCGCTATGTGTGTGAAACTATTTTTCGCCATGTTTGGGAAGGCGGTGCGGACGCAGCCGATGCGCAACGCCTGCAAACCTTGACCGAGCAACTGGCGCCCACACGCGATCCACGCTCCGATGAAGTAAAACAACAGCTCAGCGCGCACACAGCACACGCTCTATCACAATGCGTATTCGGTGTGCCTTCGTACCAGGTGGATGACAAGGTGTTTTGGGGTATGGATGCCTTGCCGATGTTGCGCGCCTACCTAGAAGACCCCAGCAGCATTTCCGATTCCGCTTGGAATGCTGCAAAACACTTGCCGACGGGCATTACACGCGCAAATCGCTAAATTGCCGCATCGCGAAAGCCAACGCAAGGGTTTGACCTTAGTTGGTCAGCATGGGGTAAGTTTGATGCAAGCCCTTGTTATTTTCACGTAAGAGCAGGGTCAGTGCCTTCTCCAAGAATACAGACAGCTCCCGGCGCGGGAGTTTTCAATGATTGGAGACAGATATGGCTACAGCAGAAGCTCGCCCGATGTCCGCAGAAGAGAAGAAGGTTATCTTCGCTTCCTCGCTGGGCACGGTTTTCGAATGGTATGACTTTTACCTTTACGGCTCTTTAGCAGCCATCATCGCGAAACAGTTTTTCAGCGGCTTAGATGAAGGCTCTGCCTTTATTTTTGCGCTCTTAGCTTTCGCTGCCGGGTTTATCGTACGCCCCTTTGGCGCGATTTTCTTCGGCCGCCTAGGCGACATGATCGGACGCAAGTACACCTTCTTGGTGACCATTCTGATCATGGGCGCTTCGACCTTTTTGGTCGGCATCTTGCCTAATTACGCCAGTTGGGGCGCTGCAGCACCGATCATCTTGATCGCGCTGCGCTTGCTGCAAGGTCTGGCGCTTGGCGGTGAATACGGTGGCGCTGCCACCTACGTCGCCGAACATGCGCCACATGGCAAGCGCGGTGCCTACACCTCCTGGATTCAGACCACCGCGACTCTGGGCTTGTTCCTGAGCTTGATGGTGATTCTGGGAACCCGTACCGCCATCGGCGAAGAAGCCTTTGCCGATTGGGGCTGGCGCGTTCCTTTCATCGTGTCCATTTTGTTGTTGGCCGTTTCGGTCTACATCCGTTTGAGCATGAATGAATCGCCCGCCTTCACCAAAATGAAGGCCGAGGGTAAAACTTCTAAAGCGCCTTTGAGCGAGTCCTTTGGCGAGTGGAAAAACCTCAAAATCGTGATCTTGGCCTTGATCGGTTTGACCGCTGGTCAGGCAGTAGTCTGGTACTCCGGCCAGTTCTATGCGCTTTTCTTCCTGACGCAGGCGCTGAAGGTGGATGGCCCCACCGCCAACATCATGGTGGCCATCTCCTTGATCATCGGTACGCCATTCTTCATCATCTTTGGCACACTCTCTGACAAGATCGGCCGCAAGCCCATCATCTTGGCGGGTTGCTTTTTGGCGGCGGTGACTTACTTCCCGGTATTCACCGCGCTGACCAAAGCCGCCAATCCGGACCTGGCCGCCGCACAGGCGGTCGCCAAAGTCACGGTGACAGCGGATCCGGCTGAGTGTTCCTTCCAGTTCAACCCGACCGGTACCAAAAAGTTCACTTCGTCTTGCGATATTGCCAAGCAAAAACTGGCCTCGGCTTCGGTGAGCTATGACAACATTGTTGCCCCGGCCGGTCAAGCTGCGGTCATCAAAGTGGGCGATACCGAAGTGACGACCGTGGTGACCCCGGAAGACATCGCAGCGGCCAAAGCGGCAGCGCAAGTCAAACTGGAAGCGCTCAATGCCGCAGATCCTAAAGATCCCAAAGCCATTGCCGCTGCGACCGCCAGCGTAAAGGCTTTAAGTGGTGAAAAAACCGCCAAGGACGCCACCTTCTCTGGGAAGTTGTCGGCTGCCCTCAAAGCCGCTGGCTATCCCGCCAAAGCGGATATGGCCAAGTTTGACAAAGTCTCGGTGGTCATCATCCTGACCTACCTGGTGATTTTGGTGACCATGGTGTATGGCCCCATCGCAGCGATGCTGGTGGAAATGTTCCCTACGCGCATCCGCTACACCTCTATGAGCCTGCCCTACCACATTGGTAACGGCTGGTTTGGCGGCTTGCTGCCCACTACGGCGTTTGCCATCGTGGCGCAGACCGGCAATATGTACAACGGCTTGTGGTACCCGATCATCATCGCAGGCGCAACCGTAGTGATTGGTGGCTTGTTCATCAAGGAAACCAAGGACGTGGATATTTACGCCAACGACTGATCGTCAACCGCTTTTTGCTCTGGAAGTTCCGGCATGGTGCCGGGACACCGGACGGGCCCTCAGACTGAGGGCCTATTTTTTGGGAGAAACAAGATGTGGAAAATCGTAGTGGGGTTTGCCCTTTTCGCGGCCCTGGCTTTGTATATTTTGAGCACGGGTGGCGATATTGATATGGGCGGCGAAAAGCATGGCGAACAAGCCCCAATTGCCACGGAAGCCGAGAAGGCTGCGCCAGCTGCTGCGGCCAGCGAGGCGAATAGGCCGCTGCAGGCCGGATAAATGCCCACGGCCCAGCTTAAAGCGGCGAGCACTGCCTAAAATGCTGCTCCCCTACTTTGTTGGAGCGCGTTACTATGTCCGAGGGCACCATCCGCATCCGCGGAGCGCGGCAACACAATTTAAAAAACCTGGACCTGGACATTCGCACCGGCGAATTGACGGTGGTCACAGGCCCCAGCGGTTCAGGCAAATCCAGCCTGGTCTTTGACACGCTGTATGCCGAAGGCCAGCGCCGTTATGTAGAGACCTTTTCCGCCTATGCGCGCCAGTTTCTGGACCGTATGGACAAGCCGGCGGTGGACAAGGTGGAGGGCGTGCCCCCGGCCATCGCCATCGACCAGGCCAACCCGGTGCGCTCCAGCCGTTCCACCGTGGGCACCATGACGGAGCTCAACGACCACCTCAAACTGCTGTTTTCCCGCGCCGGGCAGTTGTTTGACCGGGTCAGCGCCCAAGCGGTGCAACACGACACACCGGAATCTATTTATACCGAGCTCATGCGCCGTGCAGCGCAAGCGGGCAATCCTCGCCTGGTAGTCACCTTCCCGGTCGAGCTGCCCCTATCCACCAGCGCCGAAGAACTGAGCCAGTGGCTAAGCGCCAGCGGCTTTACCCGCGTCCACGGCGAGCGGGTATCCGGCGAGCGCCGGGTGCTGGACGTGGTAGCCGACCGCTTCCGTCTCGAAAGTGCCGACAAAGCCCGCGTACTCGAAGCCCTGGAGCTGGCCATCAAGCGCGGCAGTGGGCGGGTCCATGTCTACCCAGCGCCAGACAGCGATACGCCAGATAAAGGGGGGTCAGACCCCCATTTGGCATGGTCGTTTTCTACGGGGCTGCATTGCCCGCAAAGCGATGTGCGCTACCAAGAGCCGATCGCGTCGATGTTCTCGTTCAACTCGGCGGTGGGCGCTTGCGAGACCTGCCGGGGCTTCGGGCGGGTGGTGGGTGTGGACTATGGGCTGGTGATTCCCAACGACAAATTGACGCTGCGCGCAGGCGCGATCAAACCTATGCAAACCCCGGCCTGGCAGGAATGCCAGGACGACTTAATGCGCCATGCGGAGGCCGAAGGCATCCCGCGCGACACGCCTTGGTACAAGCTGAGCGCCGCGCAGCAGCAATGGGTGCTCAAGGGTTCGCCGAAGTGGAATGGCAAATGGAACCAGCACTGGTTTGGCGTGGATCGGTTTTTTGAATACCTGGAAAGCAAGGCCTACAAAATGCACATCCGGGTGCTGCTGTCTAAGTACCGCAGCTATACGCCCTGCCATGTGTGCGGGGGCGCCCGGCTCAAGACCGAAAGCCTGTTGTGGCGCGTGGGTAGCCAAGCCGATGCGGACGCGGTATTGGCGCCGGACAAGCGCTTTCTGCCCCAGGGCGTGCAATGGACAGCAGCGCAGCTGCAAGCCCTGCCGGGTTTGTGCCTGCATGATTTGATGCTGCTACCGCTGGACCGTGTACGCGCGTTTTTCGACCGCTTGCAAGTAGGCCTGGAAGCGCGTGGGCCGGGAATGCCCGCGCAAAGTGCGCCAGAGACTGCCAGCCCAAGTACCCACTCTGAGGCGGACAACAAAACCCTGAAGCTGCTGCTAGACGAAATCCGCACCCGCCTGAAATACCTGTGCGATGTAGGGATTGGCTACCTGACACTGGACCGGCAAAGCCGCACCTTGAGCGGCGGCGAAGTGCAGCGTATCAACCTGACCACCGCATTAGGTACTTCGCTGGTCAATACCTTGTTTGTGCTCGATGAGCCGAGTATTGGCCTGCATCCGCGCGATATGCACCGCATCATCGTGGCCATGCAGCGCTTGCGCGATGCGGGTAACACGCTGGTGGTGGTAGAGCACGACCCGGCAGTGATGCTGGCCGCCGACCGCATGCTGGACATGGGCCCAGGGCCGGGAGAAAAAGGCGGCCAGATTGTGTTTGACGGTAGCACTGAAGCCCTGAAAGCCGCCGACACCTTGACCGGCGCCTACCTGGGCGGACGTAAACAAGTGGGCATGGGCTTTAAGCGGATGGTGGGCGATAACACGCCGCGCCTGGTACTGGAAGGCGTACGCGAACACAACCTAAAAAATGTAGATGTCGAAATACCCTTGCAACGCCTGGTCTGCGTGACGGGTGTGAGCGGCTCGGGCAAATCCACGCTGGTGCAAGACGTATTGGCCCCGGCACTTTTGCGCCACTTCGGCAAGGCCACGGATACGCCGGGTCTGCACAGCCGCTTGCTGGGCGCTGACATGCTCAGCGAAGTGGTGTTTGTGGACCAGTCGCCCATCGGTAAAACTGCGCGTTCCAACCCGTCGAGTTATGTGGGCGCCTGGGATGCCATCCGCGAACTGTTTGCCACCGCGCCTCTGTCTCGGGAGCGCAGCTACACGGCGTCTAAGTTCAGCTCCAACAGTGGCGACGGGCGCTGCCCGACTTGCGGCGGCTCAGGTTTTGAACACATTGAGATGCAGTTTTTAAGCGACGTGTATTTGCGTTGCCCCGATTGCAATGGCAAGCGTTACCGGCCTGAAATTTTGGAAGTCACTATCGAACGCCGCACCGGGCCCAATAGTGCGCTCAAGACCTATAACGTGGCCGATGTGCTGGACTTGACTGTGAGCGAAGCCGCGACCGTATTTGCGCAAGACCGCGACGTGATCCGCGCGCTGCAACCGATCGTCGATGTGGGCCTGGAGTATGTGAAGCTGGGCCAACCGGTGCCCACTTTGTCAGGCGGTGAAGCGCAGCGCCTGAAGCTGGCGGGCTTTTTGGCTGAGGCGGCGAAAACCGCTAGCAATAGTCGCCAGCCAATGGCGCGCCGTGGCACTTTGTTCATGCTAGACGAACCCACCACCGGCCTGCATTTTGACGATATCGCCAAGCTGATGCGCGCCCTGCGCAAATTGCTAGACGCCGGCCATTCGCTGCTGGTGATTGAACACAATCTGGATGTCATCCGCTCCAGTGACTGGCTGATCGACCTCGGCCCAGAAGGCGGTGACGCTGGCGGAGAAATAGTCGCCTGCGGCACGCCGGAAGATTTGCTGCTACACCCCACGAGCTACACCGGCAAGGCTTTGCGCGACTACGCGGCGAGTATGGGCGTGATGCACGAGGTGGCGGAGCCTAGCGCCAAATACCTGATGACAGCGGATGCTGCCTCAAGCGCGAGAGTGGTACCAGATAACAACATCCGTATCGTCAACGCGAAGGAACATAACCTGAAATCGCTGTCGGTGAATATTCCGCGCGGTCAATTCAGCGTAGTCACTGGCGTGAGCGGCTCGGGAAAATCCACCTTGGCCTTTGACATCTTGTTTAACGAAGGCCAGCGGCGTTATTTGGAAAGCCTCAACGCGTATGCACGCTCTATCGTGCAACCGGCGGGACGGCCCGAGGTGGATGCGGTGTATGGCATTCCTCCCACGGTGGCCATTGAGCAGCGGCTTTCGCGCGGGGGGCGCAAATCAACGGTCGGTACCACGACCGAGGTGTGGCATTTTTTGCGTTTGCTCTACGTCAAGCTTGGTACACAGCACTGCACCAAAGATGGGGCTGCGGTTGCGCCGCAAAGTGCGGACAGCATCGCCGCGCAATTGCTGAAAACCTACCGCGGGCAGCACATCGGTTTGCTAGCGCCCTTGGTCGTCGGGCGCAAAGGCGTGTACACCGAGTTGGCCGATTGGGCGCGTCCGCGCGGCTATACCCATTTGCGGGTGGATGGTGAGTTTTTACCCACCAATGGCTTTCCACGCATAGACCGTTTCAAAGAGCACCATATCGAGTTGCCGGTACTCAGCCTGGATGTCAAAGCCGCCGACGAAGCCACGCTGCGCGCCGGTTTAGCGCAGGCCTTAACGCACGGCAAAGGCGTGGTGCATGTGCTAAGCGGTCTGGACGATTTAGGCGGCGCTATGCAAGCTGGTAGCAGCACGGTGGGTATCGGTAGAGTAGAAGTGTTTTCCACCAAACGCGCCTGCCCGGTTTGCTCTACCTCGTATACCGAGCTGGACCCGCGCTTGTTCAGCTACAACAGCAAACACGGCTGGTGTCCTGATTGCGTGGGTACCGGACTGGCGCTAAGCAAAGAGCAACGCAAGGTATTTGACGATACGGTGCGCGAAGACAATGGCGGGCGCGAACATACCTTTGTGGAAGCCGATGTGGAAGACTTGGCGGACACCGCCTGCTCGCGCTGTCAGGGCACACGTTTGAACGCCACGGCACGCGCCGTGCGTTTTGGTGGCGTGGGCATTGCAGACATTGCCGCGCTGTCGGTAGGCGAGGTACGCGCATGGGTGCAAAGCCTGCAAGTAGGCGGCGCAATCAGCCAGCGCGAGGCCGATATTGCCCGCGACCTGATTCCTGAAATCCGCAGTCGCCTGGAGTTTTTGGAAGAAGTAGGCCTGGGCTATTTGACGCTGGACCGGGGCGCACCGAGCTTGAGCGGTGGTGAAGCCCAGCGCATCCGGCTAGCGGCCCAGCTAGGCAGTAATTTACAAGGCGTGTGCTATGTGCTGGACGAGCCCACTATCGGCCTGCATGCGCGCGACAACAAAATTTTGCTCGGTGCCTTGAAAAGCCTGAGCGATAAAGGCAATACCCTGGTGGTGGTGGAACATGACGAAGACACCATACGGGCTGCCGACCACATCATCGACATTGGCCCCAGCGCCGGTAAGCGCGGCGGGCGTCTGGTGGCGCAGGGAAGCATTGCCGATGTACAGGCACAGGCCGAATCGCAAACCGGGCGCTATCTGCTCCAGGCCATGCTGCACCCCTTGGAGCCTCGACGTTTTGTTGCTGCTTCTGGAGCAGCCGCACTGCTGGCTTCGTCAGCGTCGGCTGCGGCAGCCATCGTGGGGAAGAAACCATCAGCCAAGGGTGGCGATAGTGCGCCAGCCAGCAAATCCGCAGCTAAAGCCAAGGCTGCAAAGGCTAAGGCCGCAGAGCCGGCAAGCAATGTGCAAGCTGCACCGGCAGATGTGCAATGGCTCACCGTGCATAGTGCGCATCTACACAACCTGCACTCGGTGACCGCGTCTGTGCCTTTGCAGCGCTTGGTAGCTATCACTGGCGTCAGCGGTTCGGGCAAGTCCACGCTGGCGCGCGATGTCTTGTTGGCCAATGTGCAGGCGCTAGTGCAACAGCGTGCTACCAAAGCCGGGCGCGATGCACACGCTGCAGGGCGCCCACCGGGTTTGCTCGGCTGCGAAGCCATCAGCGGCTATGAAAGCGTGGACCGCGTGCTGGAGGTGGACCAGACACCGATTGGCAAAACACCGCGCTCCTGCCCTGCCACCTACATTGGTTTTTGGGACACGATTCGTAAATTGTTTGCAGACACGCTAGAAGCCAAGGCGCGCGGCTATGCCGCCAACCGCTTTAGCTTTAACACTGGTGAAGGACGCTGCCCCGGCTGCGAGGGCCAGGGCATACGCACCATCGGCATGAGCTTTTTGCCCGATGTGAAGGTGCTGTGCGAAACCTGCAAGGGCGCACGCTTTAACCCCGAAACCCAGGCGGTGAGCTGGCGCGGCAAAAACATCGGCGAAGTGCTACAAATGGAAGTGGACGAGGCAGTCGAGTTTTTCGCTGCCATGCCGGTGATTGCACACCCCTTGCAATTGCTCAAAGACGTGGGCCTGGGCTACCTGACGCTGGGCCAACCCTCGCCCACTTTAAGCGGCGGCGAGGCGCAGCGCATCAAGCTGGTAACAGAATTATCGAAAGTACGCGACGATGTCACCCGGCGCGGCCAAAAGTCGCCGCATACGCTGTATGTGCTGGACGAGCCTACGGTGGGCCTGCACATGGCCGATGTGGAAAAGCTGATCGCAGTGCTGCACCGACTGGTGCGCGCCGGCCACAGCGTGGTAGTCATCGAGCATGATTTGGACGTGATCGCCGAAGCCGATTGGGTTATCGACCTGGGCCCCGAAGGCGGTAAAGAAGGGGGACGGATTGTCGCCGCCGCCAGCCCTGAGGAGGTGGTGCGCCTGGGTACGCACACCGGGGTGGCGTTGAAAGCCGTACTGGGGCGCAAAACGGCTTGAGTTTTCGCCTTCGGCGCCTTCATTGGCAAGCGATGGGGCGACCGAATTGGTGCGGCTGGCGGGGATCGAACCCACGACCCTTGGCTTCGGAGGCCAATACTCTATCCACTGAGCTACAGCCGCGCCTTCAGGCCGCGATTGTAGGTTGTTTCACCCTGCGGGCGCCTATAATTGAGGGCTGTTTTACCTGGCCATAGCCTATTAGAGGACTCCATGAGCGACACCAGCCATACCGAAGAAGACCACACCGGTCCGATTAAATCCCCCCGACAACTTTTGATGGCTGTGTTTTTCTCGTTTGTCATTCCGATTTTCATCATCATCGGACTGGTCTATTACGTGACCTCGCATGACAAGCCCGCTGCTGGCGCGACCAATGTAGAAAAGTCTGTGGAAGAGCGCATCCAAAAAGTAGGCACCGTACAAATCCGTGATGCAAACCGCGAAATGAAGACCGGCGAGGCCGTATACAACGCCCAATGCGCTGCCTGCCATGCCAATGGCCTGGCCGGTGCGCCGAAGTTTGGCGACAAGTCTGCATGGGCGCCACGGATCAAAACAGGTTTTGATGCGTTGTGGAATTCCGCACTCAAAGGTAAAAACGCCATGGGCGCCCAAGGCGGTGGTGATTTTGAAGATTTTGAAATTGCACGCGCAGTGGTCTATTTGGTCAATGCAAGCGGTGCCAAGTTCCCTGAACCAACCAAGCCCGAAGCTGGCAAATAGGCGGTTTGAGTATCAAGAAAAGCCGGTCTTTGGACCGGTTTTTTTACGCCTGCAAATAGTGGTTCAAGCCACGTAGAGGGTTTGAGTCTGGCTTTATTTTTTGATTTCCAATGCCGCCGGACTCATTTGGTAGCCAAAGCGCGCGGGGAGTTGGGCTGCGCTCACTTCCTCAATCGGCCAATGCTGCAACTCCAGCGCCTGCGCCAGACTGGCAACGTCCTGGGTGTGCACCAAACCAAAACCGAGCGTTGTGTGCAAATAAGGCCAACCGCGTTCATCCATCAGAAGCTGAACCAGCGAAGCTGTTTGCTTGGCGCTGGAAATGATCGTCCCCTGGGCATCGACGCGCCAAACGAAAGGCGTGGCCTCCAACTCGACGTACACGCGCTGCGGGCCATTTTGAAAATACCAGCAGCCTTGGGCATCTGCGCCGTAGTTGCGCTCGATGAAGTCGATCAACTTTTCATGCTTGAGCATGGAGCCTTTGGCGCCAGCCAGGCCACTGGCAAAGCTGCCAATGGCCTGCGTCCGGTCATCGCGCATGTACCAGTTGCCGCGCGCGTCCAGACCCAGCCAGCTGTAGCAATGCGGCACATTGGGCCATTTGGCCATCGCCTGTTTAACTATATCGTCCATGCCTTTAATGCCCTAGCGTGCGTGTTGATCAAACCACTTTCCCAGTGTCTGCGGCAGAGCACCTAAATGGCCGGGGGGCATACCTGCGGAAAAGCCGACGTGGCCACCATGGTCGGTTTGCTGCAAATGTACGTATTGTCCAACTTCATGAGCGCTAGCTAATGAAGCGGCGGGGATAAAGGGGTCATTGCGCGCATTGATCACTAACGCGGGCACGCGCACTGCTGCTAGATGCGCTTGGGCCGAGGCGCGCTTCCAATAGTCTTGCGTGTCCCTGAAACCATGCAAGGGTGCGGTAAAGGTATTGTCAAAAGCATACAAGTCTTGCGCTGCCATCAAGGCCTGCGCATCAAAGAGACCAGGATACTGCTTTAACTTGGCCAAGGCTTTGGGCTTCATACTGCGCAAGAACATGCGGGTGTAAACCTGACGGTTGAATCCTCGTCCCATAGCTGCACCGCTGGCTGCCAAGTCCAATGGCGCGCAAACGGCAGCTATGGCGCGCACGGTGGCGCATGCGCTGTGACCGGCCTCCCCGGCCCAGCGCATCAGGGCATTGCCGCCCAGTGAAATACCTATGGCGCAAATGGGGCCGCTATGCAAGCTGGCAAAGCGCTGCAATATCCAGCCGATTTCTTCATAGTCCCCTGAATGGTAGGCGCGTGGTGCCCAGTTAAGCTCGCCGCTGCAACCGCGAAAGTGGGCTACGGCAAAGCCTAAACCGTGCTGGCGCGCATAGTCGGCACAGGCCAGCGCGTAATGACTGGACGACGATCCTTCCAGGCCATGGAACATCACCCATAGTGGCGCCTCGGCCAAGCGCTGGGGCGCGAGCCAATCGACATCGACAAAGTCGCGGTCAGGCGTATCCCAGCGCTCCCGCAAAAATACAGGGCGCTCCCCGGCATAAGACCGCGCCAGTTTGGCCGCGACAATGGTTTGCAGGTGCCCGCCTGGCAGCCAGGTAGGCGCACGGTATTTCATGCCGGACCACCATGCAAAAACCGCCCGAAGGCGGCTTGCAAATCAAAGTTCTGAGGCATCAGCGCTTGTTTTGGAAGCGGCGCAAGGCGGCGATTTGCGCTACCAGGGTATGCAGTTCAGATTGCGCTACCGCCAGGTCTACTTCGCTCTTGGCGTTGCGTAAGGCTTCTTCGGCCAAGGCCTTGGCGGCATTGGCGCGCTCTTCATCCAGGTCGTTGCCGCGGATGGCGGTGTCAGAAAGCACGGTCACGCTGTCGGGCTGCACTTCAATGATTCCGCCCGCAACGAAAACAAACTCTTCCCCACCGTCAGCCAGTTCAATGCGCACTGAGCCGGGCTTTACGCGGGTGATTAAGGGCGTATGGCGCGGATACACACCGATTTCACCGGCCTCGCCAGGCAGCGCTACAAAGCGCGCAACCCCGGAGAAGATCAACTCCTCCGCGCTCACCACATCAACCTGCATGGTATTCATGGCTTAGACCTTTTTGGCTTTTTCGAAGGCTTCATCGATGTTGCCGACCATGTAGAAGGCCTGCTCCGGCAGATGATCGCATTCGCCAGCAACAATCATCTTGAAGCCACGAATCGTTTCAGCCAGAGTAACGTACTTACCTGGTGAGCCTGTAAACACTTCGGCCACGTGGAAGGGCTGCGACAGAAAACGCTGAATCTTACGGGCACGGGCCACAGTCAGCTTGTCTTCAGGCGCCAATTCATCCATACCCAAAATCGCGATGATGTCCCGCAATTCTTTGTAGCGCTGCAAAGTGCCTTGAACGGCGCGGGCGGTTGCATAGTGCTCTTCACCGACCACCAAGGGGTCGAGCTGGCGGCTGGTGGAGTCCAGCGGATCGACCGCAGGGTAGATACCCAGCGAGGCGATATCACGCGACAACACCACGGTGGAGTCCAAGTGGGCGAAGGTCGTAGCGGGTGAGGGGTCAGTCAAGTCATCCGCCGGCACATACACGGCCTGGATGGACGTGATGGAGCCCACTTTGGTTGAGGTAATACGCTCTTGTAAACGGCCCATTTCTTCGGCCAGCGTCGGCTGGTAACCCACGGCAGAAGGCATACGGCCCAAGAGCGCGGACACTTCGGTACCGGCCAGTGTGTAGCGGTAGATGTTATCCACGAAGAACAAAACGTCTTTGCCTTCGTCACGGAAGGATTCGGCAATCGTCAGCCCGGTCAAAGCGACGCGCAAACGGTTGCCAGGAGGCTCATTCATCTGACCATAGACCATGGCCACTTTGGAGTCTTCGAGCTTCTCGAGGTTCACCACACCGGAGTCAGCCATCTCGTGGTAGAAATCATTGCCTTCGCGCGTGCGCTCACCCACACCGGCAAACACTGACAAACCGCTGTGCGCTTTGGCAATGTTGTTGATCAGTTCCATCATGTTCACGGTCTTGCCCACACCGGCGCCGCCGAACAGGCCGACCTTGCCGCCTTTGGCAAAAGGACAAACCAAGTCGATCACTTTGATACCGGTTTCCAGCAGTTCCTGCGATGGCGATAGCTCGTCGTAGGCAGGCGCTTTGCGGTGAATTGAGGCGGTGAGTGTTTGGTCCACAGGGCCGCGTTCGTCGATGGGGTTGCCCAAAACGTCCATGATGCGTCCCAGCGTGCCCTTGCCAACCGGCACGGTGATCGCAGCGCCGGTGTTCACCACCATGAGGCCGCGACGCAGTCCGTCCGAGCTACCGAGCGCAATCGTACGGACAATGCCGTCACCGAGTTGTTGCTGAACTTCCAATGTCAGCGCTGTGCCTTCGAGCTTCAATGCGTCATAGATTTTGGGCATGTGGTCGCGAGAAAACTCGACGTCCACGACGGCACCAATACATTGAACAATCTTTCCCTGGACGCCTGCGCCCGTGCTTGCTTGAGCCATGATGTTTTGCTCCAAAATTAAAAATCAGACAGCAGCCGCGCCTGCGACGATCTCGGACAATTCCTTGGTGATCGCAGCTTGACGCGTCTTGTTGTAAATCAGTTTGAGTTCGCTGATAACGCTGCCGGCGTTGTCAGTCGCAGACTTCATCGCCACCATGCGTGCCGACTGCTCAGAAGCCATGCTTTCGGCCACGGCTTGGTACACCAAGGCTTCAACGTAACGCAAAAGCAAATCGTCGATCACCACATTAGCCTCAGGCTCATAGATGTAATCCCAGCTTGCACCGCTGGCATGCTTGTTCAACGATTCAGCGGACAGTGGCAGCAGTTGCTGCACCACTGGCTCTTGCTTCATGGTGTTGATAAAGCGGGTGAAGCATAAATAAATCACCCGAAGTTCGCCTGCCACATAAGCGTCCAGCAAAGCTTTGACCGGACCGATTAGCTTTTCCAAATGGGGCGTGTCGCCCAAATGCACCGCTTGGGCCAGCACTTTGATGCCAGCGCGGTTCAAAAAGCCCAATCCCTTGTTACCAATAGCGACCGCTTGCGGTTGCAGGCCCTGGCCTTGCAGTTCGCGCATCTTGTGGTGCATGCTGCGCAGCACATTGGTGTTGAGGCCGCCGCACAAGCCTTTGTCGGTAGTGACCACAATGTAGCCCGCGCCATTGGCCTGGTTGACCTGCATAAATGGATGCACGTATTCCGGGTTGGCCAGGCTGAGGTTGGCCGCAATGCTGCGGATCTTTTCGCTGTAAGGGCGGGCGGCGCGCATGCGCTCCTGCGCTTTGCGCATTTTGGACGCCGCCACCATTTCCATGGCCTTGGTGATCTTCTTGGTGTTTTCCACCGATTTGATCTTGCCGCGTATTTCCTTGCCTGCTGCCATCAGTTGCTCCTGGTTGCGTCAGCGGCTATCAAGCAAAAGACTTCTTGAAAGCGGTCAAGCCAGCGGTCATTTCTGCCTCGGCATCCTTGTCCATGGCTTTGTTGGCTTCCAAGTTGGCCAGCAAACTGGCGTGCTTGTCTTTGAGGTAGGAATGCAACTCGCGCTCGAACGGCAAGACCTGCTTGATCTCGATATCGTCCATGAAACCTTTGTTGACTGCAAACAAGGTGGCCGCCATCAAACTGATAGTTAAGGGGCTGTACTGTGCTTGTTTCAACAACTCGGTAACGCGGGCACCACGGTCGAGTTGTTTGCGGGTGGATTCGTCCAGGTCGGATGCGAACTGCGCAAAGGCCGCCAATTCGCGGTACTGCGCCAAGTCCGTACGGATACCGCCAGACAAGCCCTTGACGAGCTTGGTTTGTGCGGCGCCACCAACGCGGGACACCGAGATACCGGCATTAATCGCAGGGCGGATACCCGCGTTAAACAGCGAGGTCTCCAAAAAGATCTGGCCATCGGTAATCGAGATCACGTTGGTGGGAACGAAAGCAGACACATCACCGGCTTGGGTTTCAATAATCGGCAGTGCGGTCAGCGAGCCGGTTTTACCTTTGACTACGCCTTTGGTAAAGGCTTCGACATAGTCGGCATTGACCGGCAGCGCGTTCTAGCAAACGGCTATGGAGATAAAACACATCGCCAGGGTAGGCTTCACGGCCAGGTGGACGGCGCAGCAGCAAGGACACTTGGCGGTAAGCCACGGCTTGCTTGGACAAGTCGTCATACACGATCAGCGCATCTTCACCGCGATCGCGGAAGTACTCACCCATGGTGCAGCCCGAATAGGCAGAGACATACTGCATGGCAGCCGATTCAGAAGCGGATGCAGCCACCACAATCGTGTAGTCCATGGCGCCGGCTTTCTCCAAGGCGCGCACGACGTTTTTGATAGACGAGGCTTTCTGGCCGATCGCCACATACACGCAG
>Ga0187844_10001339_pt1 | contig 18835 bp, 18 predicted proteins | sample SpaLakP09_SKY_50_FD_134517 | JGI IMG/M metagenome (GOLD analysis project Ga0187844, IMG submission 134517) | Oligotrophic lake water microbial communities from Sparkling Lake, Wisconsin, USA - SP09_SKY_50 | ecosystem: Environmental > Aquatic > Freshwater > Lake | place: USA: Sparkling Lake...
CCTCGCCTCCGCCTCACGCCGGCAGGTCGTCGAAATACGGCGGGGAAATGATCGCCCGGGGATGGTTGAGGAAGATGCGTTCCTGGCGCACCGGATGATCGGACGCAAAGCGGTCAAACCATCGGCGCATTTCCTCGATCGGCGTATGCCGGTTCGTCGGATGCCACTGCTCGTCGATGGGCCTGAAGACTTTCGTTCCCACGTCGGCGCTCGCGATGCGCTCGCAGACGACCTCCAGCATGCGCAGGCAATCGCCCACGCTACGTTCGAAGACGTTCTGGATCGTGTAGCTCGCGGGGACTTCCCATCGTTCGGCGAGGTAGATCGGACCGTGATCGATCTGCTCGTCGACCTCGTGCACGGTCGTGCCGTGATGCGTCCGGGTCTTTCGATCCACGACCGGTTGGCACCAGCAGCCCCAGCATCCGCCGTGCTCGGGTGGCGACGGATGAATGTTGATGGCGCCATATGTGGCGCGCTGCAGATGATGCGGCTTGAGGATGATGCCGTTCACGTACGAGATGATGAGGTTGTAGTCCGTCGCCTCGATCTGCGCGAGCACGTCGGGCTTCGTCGATGAATTGCCCATTTCCCAGAAAATGACGGCGGGATCGGCGAAGTGCCGTCTCGCGATGGCGGCTGTTTCAGCTTCGGATCCGGGCACGGACGTGAGCAACAAGACGCGGTAGTCGTTGTTCATGGTTTTCCTTGATTCCTCCGCAACGCGGCTATGCATAGGGCGCGGTCGGGGCAGAGCCCCTCCTACAAGTCTCTGCCTGTAGGAGGGGCTCTGCCCCGACCGCCCCGCCAGAAGACCGAGCCGACGTCCCCAGTTTGAGGAGCGAAGCAACCCGGGTCGTCTAGTGCAGACCCTCATGCCGGCCCCTGGGCCGATCCGACTTTCGCCGGCCTGACACATCCCGGGCGCAACCTGAACCGATCAGGCCGCGGACGGCCCGGCCCGTTGCAGGCCGCGACCGCGCCCGACGCGACGAGCGCGAGCTTCGCGCCCGCGTCGATCCCGTCGGCCTGCGCCATCCGAACCGAGGTCCCCACATGACGTCACCCGCCCTGGTCATACGATCCGGCTCGATCATCGCGTTGCGCCTTTTCGACGTCGCGTACGCGATCGATCTTCCGCAGGTGGAACGCCTCTGGTCCGCTCACTCGCAGGCGACGACGAGTCGCGGGCAATTGGCCTACACCCCTTCGAAAGCGGTGGCCTTCGACGTGCCGCCGGTATCGCTGACGCTCGACACCACGCTGCTGGATCTGGGGACGGGCACGCCGCTGACGGCCCTGGTCAGCGCCCGCATCTACGATTTCGGCGTCGTGTCGCTCTCGGTGCGCGTGCCGGTTGAGCACACGGACTGGAGCGAATTCGCTCGGCTCGTCACGACGACGAACCAGGTCATCGGGCCCGGCGTTCCCGACATTTTCTGGACGGAACTGCTGGCCAAGATCACCGCACCGCTCGCACCCGCCTTCTTGAGGCCGAACCGCTCGGGACTGCAGGAGGACTACCTGTTCGCGGTGGTCAAGCAATGGGACGAGCCGATCTCCGCCGACGACCTGATGGAGCGCGTCGACCTCGCGGCGCTGCTGACCGACGAGAGCCGTCCTCTGTCGGAAGGTGCGCGCCGCGACCTGCTGCGTCAGCGCTTCTCGTACTACACCGACGATCTCGTCGTCATGACCTGGGACCGTGCGTTCATCGTCGAGCCGCGCGGCGACTCCGACGTCATCGACGTGCTGGAAGTGGCCAACGCACAGCTCCTGGAGATGCGCTATTACGACGAGCTTCTCGACGACGAACTTCCGCGCATGAACGAATGGGTCCGTGACGTGCGCACCGGCTCCTTGCTTCGCAGCCCGCGGCGTTACGCCTCGCTGGCGCGAAGGCTCTATGGCCTGGTGGCGGACGTCACCGAACTGACCGAGCGCGTCGACAACGCCCTGCAGGTCACCGAGGACGTCTACCTGGCCCGTGTCTACGCCTCGGCGCTGGACCTGATGCGCGTCCCCAAGCTGAGCGCCGCGGTGGATCGCAAGCTCGCGATCATTCGCGACACGTACACGGCCTTGTACGACGAGGCCTCCGCGCGACGTTCCGAGTTGCTGGAAATGACGATCGTCCTGCTGATCGTGCTCGAGATCGTGCTGGCCTTGTTCCACGTCTGAGCGCACTTTCGTGAGCCCGTCGTGCGGACCTCCCCTGGTCCGACCACATCGAGACGATGCAGCGATCGATCAACTTGAGCCGGACAGGCTCGCAGCATCGGTCACGAAGGCCTGGTGCAGCCAGTCGCCGACCGCGTTGAAGCGCTTGATCCGCGCCGCATCGCGATGACTCAACAGCCACAGGTCGCGCCGCACCTCGGGCTGCGTGCTCAGGCGGCGAAGCGCCGGCGACTCGCCCAGCAACCACGGCAGCAGCGCAAGACCGAGGCCCGCCTCGCAGGCCTCGATCAGCGTGGTCACGTTGCTCACCTGCAGCACGCGCCGCGGTTCCGGCCGCAGGCGAGACAGCCACTGCATTTCCGGCAACCCCGACAGGTCGTCCCGGTACGACAGCCAGGGCTGCTCACCCCACTGCTCCGGTGAAAGACCGGCGAAACTCGGCGCGCCATAGACCCCGAAGCCGATATCGCCGAGGCGTCGCATCACCAGGGCCGCGTCCTCGGTGGGTTGCGCGAGGCGCAGCGCGAAGTCCGCCTCGCGACGCGTGAACGAGAGATTGGAGTTGTCGGTGAGCAGCTGGATCTGCAGGTTCGGATATTTCTCCACCAGCTCCGGGATGCGACGCACCAGCCACCGGTCGAACAACGCGTTCACGCCGGTGATCCGCACCGGGCCACTGATGCCTTCGGCCTCGGCGCGCGTCTCGGTCAGCATCGCGCGCACCTCGCCGATCACGTTCTCGGCCCGCGCCATGAAGACCGAGCCCGCGTCGGTCGGCTCGTAGCCGCGGTTGCTGCGAATGAACAGCCGCGTCTGCAGCACCGCCTCCACGGCGGCCACGCGGCGGCTGATGGTGGAGACGTCGACGCCCAGCTCGCGTGCGGCCGAACTCATGCTGCCGGCACGGGCCAGCGACAACATCAGCGGGATGTCGTTCCAGTCCAGCTCCGGCGTCGGGCTCATCGGCTCTTTCCTGCGTCGGGTTCCGCTTTGCAGATTCTGCAAAGCCACCTTGCCAGTGTAGTGATTCCGCCCTGCCCGCTCGGCGCGCAATCTGTTCCTGCCGGCACCGAGCCGTCACCGATCACCACTTTCCCCAGGGGAACGACCATGAACAGCACGACCACGCAGGGCACCACCATCACCACCCGCGACGGCACGCGGATCTTCTACAAGGACTGGGGCAAGGGTCAGCCGGTGCTGTTCAGCCACGGCTGGCCGCTTTCGGCCGACGCCTGGGACGCGCAGATGGTGTTCTTCGGCAACCACGGCTACCGCGTCATCGCCCACGACCGCCGCAGCCACGGCCGCTCGCAGCAGACCTGGCAGGGCAACGACATGGACACCTACGCCGACGACCTCGCCACGCTGATCGACACGCTCGATCTGAAGGACCTGGTCATGGTCGGCCACTCCACCGGCGGTGGCGAAGTCGCCCACTACCTCGGCCGTCACGGCACGAAGCGCGTCGCCAAGGCCGTGCTCGTCGGCGCGGTTCCGCCGCTGATGCTCAAGACGGCCGCCAACCCCGGCGGCCTGCCGCTCGAAGTCTTCGACGGCATCCGCAAGGGTACCTACGACGACCGCTCGCAATTCTTCAAGGACCTGACGATGCCTTTCTACGGCTACAACCGGCCGGGGGCGAAGGTATCGGAGGGCGTGCGCGAGTCGTTCTGGCTGCAGGGAATGATGGGCGGCATCAAGGGCCAGCTCGACTGCATCCGCGAGTTCTCCGAGGTGGATTACACCGAGGACCTCAAGAAGATCGACGTCCCGACCTTGTTCGTCCACGGCGACGACGACCAGATCGTCCCGATCGGCGCCTCGGCGCTGATCGCCTCGAAGCTTGTCCGCAACGCCACGCTGAAGGTCTACGAAGGCGCCGATCACGGCCTGACGGTGACGCAGCAGGACCGCTTCAACGCCGACCTGCTCGCGTTCCTGAAGTCCTGATCGACCTGCCTTCCGGAGATCGCGCCATGTCCGCTCCCCTTGATCGCGCTGAAGCCGCCGGCAGTCTTCGCGGCACCGGCAAGGCAGGCGCCGTCGTCATCGCGAACGACGTCGATCTGCACGGTGCGGCCCTGGTGACCGGAGCGGCCTGCGGCATCGGCGCCCTGTACGCCGAACGCTTCGCGCTTCGCGGCCGCGACCTGATCCTCGTCGCCGGGGACCGGACGGCTCTCGAAGACATCGCTGAACGCCTGCGCCCTCGCGGAGTTCGCATCGAACTCGTCGTGGCCGACCTGGCGCGGGCCGAGGATCTGGCCGCGGTCGAGACGCAGCTGCGCGGAGACGATCGCATCGCGGTGCTGATCAACGACGCACAGGCCGGTGCACGTGATGCCGACGCGTCATCGACGCCCCGGCTTCGTATCGACGGCGTCCTCGCCTCACGGCTCGCCCGAGCCGCCGCCGAGGGCTTCGTCGCACAACGCCACGGCACCATCCTCAACGTGGCATTTGCCGCCGAAGCGGAGGGTTCCGCGCTCGCCGGCTTCATCGCGTTCAGCCGCTCGCTAGGCGAGGAGCTGGGTCCGCACGGCGTTCACGTCAAGGCACGCCTTCACCGCATGCCGCGCCCCGATTTTTCCCCGCCGCGCCTGGCGTCGGCTTGATTCCCCTTCGAATTCATCCTGGAGATTCCCATGTTCGACCTTCAAACCTTCACGCTCATCCACGTCCTGATCAGCATCGCCGCCCTGATCACCGGCATCCCGCTGCTGATCGCGTTCGCCCGCGGCAACGCGCGGCCGTCGCTCGCCACCGCCACGATCGTGCTGCTGGTGCTCACCAGCGCCACCGGCTTTGCGTTTCCGTTCACGAAGATCCTGCCGTCGCATGTATTCGGCGTGCTCTCGCTCGCAGTGCTGGCCGTCACCTGGTGGGCTCGCTGGAAAGCGTCGCTGGCCGGCGGATGGCGCAAGGCCTACGTCACGACGCTCGCCGTCGCTGTCTACCTCGACGCTTTCGTGTTCGTCGTGCAGGCTTTCCTCAAGGTGCCGGCGCTCACCGCCCTGGCGCCGACCCAGCAGTCGCCGGGCTTCGCGATTGCCCAGGGTGTCCTGCTGGTGACCTTCGCGGGGTTGGGCTACGCCGGCCTGCGTGGATTCGGCCGCGCCGCTCCGCTCGCTGTGCCGGTGCGCTGAACGAACACGATCGGCCATGAGCCCCGCTTCTCCGGGACGCCGTCGTTGAAAGGGACGCCCGTATCGATCGCAGATCGGTACGAGCGTCCCGTCAGCCGAACATCGACACGCGATCTGCGCCGGCTCATCCCCGATCGGACGATTCGACCGAGTCACGCCGGGGCTTCAGCTCATTCGAACCGCGGCGGCCATTGATCGAGGGCGCCGAGCCCCTCCAGCGCAAGGCCGTATCCGAGGTGGCTGTGCATCAGGCGCTTGTACTCGTGGACCATGGCGACGCGTGCATAGCGTCGCGTCAGCGGCGGACGCTTCACGATCATTCGCGCCAGTTCCCACGCGCGCGCGCCGAGCGATGCCGCAGGCATCACCTCGGACACCACGCCGAGTTCCAGTGCCTTCTGTGCATCCAGCGTCTGGCCCGTGAGAAGGAAGTAGCGGCCACGATTCGGGCCGAGCAGCTGCGGCCACATCACGTGCACGCCATCTCCCGGAACTAGACCAGCCGGAAAATGCGGCGCATCGCGGAACGTTGCGTGGTCGGCCGTGATCACGATGTCGGACAGCAGCGCCAGTTCCGCGTGCACGTGCGCCGGGCCGTTGACCGCGCCGATGATCGGGACCTCGATATCCAGCAGGTTCGTCAGCAGCCGCTTCGCGTCGTAGTAGATCAGGTCCCAGGTCTGCGGCTCGAATCCCGGGAAGTCCGCGTTCGCGAAGGAATCGCAGAACGCTTCCCCGGCGCCCGTGATGATGACGACCTTGTTCTCGCGATCGGCGCCGATCTCGGCGAAGCAGTAGCCGAGTTCCTCGTGCGGACGGGCACCCCACAGGAGACTCTGCCCGCTGCTGTGCAGCGTGATCTCGAGAATCCCCTCTTCCCGGCGCATCCGTACATGCTCGAAACGCGTGGAGTAGTCCTCGAACCGCGGCGCTATGGGTCTGCTCGACATCTGCTCTCTCCGTTGTCTTTGCTCGATGGCGCCCCCGGGCTTCTGTCACGCCGGTGGCCGCAGACTCTGCGCGCCTTCGCACCTGACGATCTTGCGTCGACGAGCCGTGAGCCAAGGCGATCCGCCGGGTCGCTGTCGACGCGCCGCGGAGCCGAACCGTCGTGGTCCGGTCTTCTATTCCAATTCGTTCAGCAACGTGAGGGCTTCTTTCAGGTCCGGCGTGTCGAAACCTTCCGTGAACCATTCATAGACGGGCTGCAGGAGATCGCGTGCCTGCGTCCGCCGGTTCTGCTGCCGCCACAGGCGGGCGAGACTGGTGGTCGCCCGCAGTTCGAAAGACTTCGTCTGTTGAACTCGCGCGATCTCGATGGCGTCCAGAAAATTTCTCTCCGCCTGGTAGTGGTGGTCGGCGCCCACCGCGAGCCACCACTCGCCGCGGACGCGATGACTCTCGGCCTGCCACAGCCTGAGATCGCGCTGCGCGGCGTTGAACGCACCGTCGAGAGAGACGCCGGCCTGCGCGAGCCTGCCGGCGGCGAGTTGCCGTTCGGCGATCATGACGTAGTGAAACGGGTCCCAGGTGACCACGCCGGTCGACTGCCAGGCCGCCTGGTACCGGGCGAATTCCTGGAAGTGCGCTTCGGAATCAGGATTCCGCATCAGCTGCGCCAGCGGGAGGATGGTTCGGGCCCACATCAGGTACTGCACGTCGTTGTAGCGCTGCGTGCTGGCAATCGCCGCGTTGCACGCGTCCAGCAGCGGCTGAGCTTCACGTCGCATGAGTAGCACGCTGGTCAGGACCAGGCTTTCGGCGACGCAGATCACGAACGGCTGTCCCGTAGCCTGCGCATTGGCGACCACTTCCTTGGCCAGCACGAGCGCCTGGTCGGGATAGCCCATGCTCCACCGGGTCCATGCCATCACCGTCAAGGCATTCGTCAACGGATCCCGCCGATGCAACTGGCGGCGCGCTGCGGGCGAAGCGGACTCCAGAATCTTCACCGCGTCGGATGCCAGTCTCGACGCCTCGAGATAGCGGCCTCTCCAGATTTCGCACACGCCGAGCCAGCCGACACCGGTGCCTTCGGCGGCGCTACTGCCGATCGTGCGGCCCAGCTCGGCGAGGGTCCGGCTCGCGTCCGTCGCCGCCTCGAAATCGCCGCGATAGCCGTTGGAAAACGCCAGATGGAGCAGCGATTGCACCTGCAGTTCGGCATCGGGTACCAGGGGCTGGAGTACACGGAGCCGACGCAGGGCCTGCACGACATCGGCATGGCCGTATCCCCGGGTCGTGTACAGGCAGGGCACCAGGACGAGCAGCAATGCCAGCTCGATCCGGTTGCGCTCGTCGCCTTCGGAGAACTGCTCCAGCAGGGCCAGCGCACGCAGCGTGTACGCGAGCGCTTCGTGATCGACTGAACTGCGGTGAGACGCGTCGGCCGCACGTTTGAAGTATTCGACGGCCATCAGGATCTGCCCGGCGCGTTCGAAGTGCTGCGCCACTTCAGCGGGTGCCGCCTTGCAGCGATCGGGATGATGCGCGTGGAGCGTCTCGGCGATGGTCCCGTGCAGCCTCTGCTTGCTCGCGTTGAGCAGGGAGTTGTAGGCCGCGTCCTGGATCAAGGCATGCTTGAACTGGTAACGGGCCTGCGGTGGCTCGCCGCTCTGGTACAGGAGTTCCGCATCGACCAGGCGGTGAAGCAGGTCGCGCAGATCCCGATCGCCGAGGCCGGCCACTCCGGCGAGCAGCGCAAAGTCGCATTCCCGTCCGATGACCGCTGCGACCTGCGCAACGCGCTTCGCCGGTCCAAGGCGGTCCAGGCGGGCCATCAGGGAATCCTGCAAGGTCTCTGGAATCGCGAGCGTGTCGAACGTGACCGTCAGGTCGAGCGCCTCGTCGCCCACCACCAGCTGGCCGGATTCGAGCAACTGCTTGGCGATCTCCTCGATGAACAGCGGCACGCCGTTGGCGCGGCGCTGGACCTTCCGTATCAGCTCGGGCGGCAATCGATGCTGCCCCGCGAGATCGAACAGCATCTCGCCGGCTTGGACATCGTCGAGCGGCGGCAAGCCGTGCGTGGAAACGTGGACCGCGGCCGGCCAGGGCGGCTTGAATTCCGGCCTTGCGGTCATCAGCACCATCACGCTCGTACCGGTCATCCGCTCGAGCAGCCGGGACAGCACTTCGAGCGTGGTGGCGTCCACCCAGTGCAGATCCTCGATGGCCAACAGCAGCGGCTGCTGCCCGGCCAGCGCTATGAACCAGCCGCAGAGAAGATCGATCGTCTTGCGGCGGATCAGCTCGGACCCGTAGGTGAGCGGCCCTTCGGCCAGCTCCAGGTTGAGCAGCGGAGCCAGCAACTGCAAAGCCTCCGTACAGAGCAGGCCAGCGCCGTCCAGACCTCGCTTCAGGCGCTCGATCCTGACGCGGTCGCTGTCCTCGTCCTTGAACGCCAGGCCGCGCTGCAACAGTTCGACGATGGGACGATAGGCACTGTTGCGAGTCGTCGCGGATGCGCGGCATTCCAGCCAAGTGTGCGGGGTGTCCCGCACCTGCTCGCGCAAGGTCAGCAACATGCGGGATTTGCCGAGACCCGGATCGGCGACGATCAACATCCCTTGTCCCTGTCCCTGCCGGGCGAGTGCCCACCGTTCGAGCGCAACGGCCAGTTCGGTCTCGCGACCCGCCAGCGCCGTGAGGCGGTGCGCGGCGTCCAGACGGCTGCGCACGCCGCTGGGCCGGATCACCTCGTAGAGCTGCAGCGGCTTTTCGATCCCTTTCAGCTGCAGCAGGTCCAGCGAGCGGACGATGAAGAGCCCGGACACGAGCCTCTGCGTCGCTGCGCTGATGACGATCGTGTCGGGCTCGGCGATCGACTGGATCCGTGCGGCGACATTGGTGGTGAGCCCCGTCGCGTTGATTCCCCTGTGACCGCTGGACGTTCTCATCTGGCCCACCACCACCGGTCCGGAGTGGATGCCGATTCGGGCCTTCAGCGGCAGGACGGACTCGACCGCCGACAGCGCGATGAGCAGATCACAAGCGCAGCGCACTGCTCTTTCAGCGTCATCGTCACGCGCGGCAGGGTAACCGAAGAAGATCAGCAGGCCGTCTCCCATGACATGCGCGAGCAGCCCTTCGTGACGCTGAACAACCCCCTCCGCGCAGTCCTGATAGGCGAGCAAGGTCTCGTGCAGGACTTCCGGGTCGAGTTGCTCGGACATGGCGGTGGAGCCCACCAGGTCGCAGAACACGACGGAGAGGTGCCGGCGTTCGGCCTCTTGAGGGGTGAACGCGGGTCGGTTCGAATCGTCCACGATGCTCCGGCCGAAAGGTGCCCCAATGCGTCGTCATCGGGACACGGCGAACTCGGAAGAGTCCGTTCGCAGTGTATCGGCCTGGCATTGGTGGCGGAATTCCCGGTCTACGACGGCACGCAGCTCGCCGACACGTCTGCACTCAGGGGCAACCTCAGCCGCGTCGCGGCGGCACGTGCCGCTGGAAGCACTCCACCGCCGCCCGCGTCGCCGGACCGGCGAGTTCCGGGCGCACGACGACCAGATAGAGGTCCAGGGATCGCGTGCCGCCGGTGGCGAGTGGCAAGGCGCGCACCTTGCCGTCGCTCAGGGGCTGCTCGACGAGATGGTCCGGCAGCCACGCATAACCAAGACCGGCACTCACGGTGGCCAGCGACGCTTCGAGACTGCTCACGGTGCAGCGGCGATCCTCGCCCAGCCAACCCTCGTCGCGCGGATTCCGCTGACCGGAGTCGCGCACCACCACGTGCACGTGCCTCGCAAGGTCGTCGACCGTCAGCGTGTGTTCCTGCGTGAACAGCGGGTGATCGGGACTCGCCACCGCGATGAAGGGAACGCTCATCAGGTAGTCGCCGAGGAAGCCCGCCGGCACGCGGGTGCTCAGCACGACGTCCGCGCTGTGCTGCTCGATGGCTTCCTCGGCGCCGGAGAGCACCGCATCGGCCAGCTGGAGCTGCGTGTCCGGACACATGCCCTGCAGTTCGCCGATGACGCGCAGCAGCCGGGCGCGCGCAAACGCGACGTCGACGACCAGGCGCAGCTGCGCTTCCCAGCCCTGCTTGAGCTTGCGCGCGAGTTGCTCGAGCGTCTCGTGATCGCGCAGCAGCGTCCTGGCCCGCTGCAGCAGGGTGCGGCCGTGCTCGGTCAGCACCGCCTTGCGGCCCTCGACGACCAGCAGCTTCACGTCCAGCGCTTCCTGCAGCTTTGCCACCGCGTAACTCACCGCGGGCTGGCTCTTGTGCAGCTTCTCGGCGGCCTGGGCATAGCCGCCGTGATCGACGACCGCGGCGAGCGCGGCCCAGTGCTCCAGGTCAGTTTTCATGCACGTTCGCCGTATTCATCCGATTTGTTGATGCTTTTGATCCGAACATCGAGCTTTTTCATCCGCTTTCCTGAGCTTATTGTCGTTCCAGGCAAACGACAAACAGGAGCAACGTCATGAACCAGATCCGACTCGGCAACGACCGTGGCCACGCCGACCACGGCTGGCTGAACTCCCACCACAGCTTTTCCTTCGGCGACTACTTCGATGCCGAGCACGTGGAATTCGGTCCCCTGCGCGTGATCAACGAGGACCGCGTGGTTCCGGGCGCCGGCTTCGGTGCGCACGGCCATCGCGACATGGAGATCATCAGCTACGTGTTGTCGGGCCAGCTGGCGCACAAGGATTCGATCGGCAACGGCTCGGTGATCCGACCGGGTGACGTGCAGCGCATGAGCGCAGGCACCGGCATCCGCCACAGCGAGTTCAACGCGTCCAACAGCGATCCCGTCCACTTCCTGCAGATCTGGATCCAGCCGGGCGAGCGCGGCATCGCGCCCAGCTACGAGGAGAAGCATTTCGCGGATGACGACAAGCGCGGTCGCCTGCGCCTGGTCGCGGCACCTGAAGGCGCCGAGGGCTCGGTGACCTTGCACCAGGACGTGCGGCTCTATGCAGGACTGTTCGACGGCACGGAGACGGCGACGCTGCCGCTGGCTTCGGGACGACGCGGTTACGTGCACGTGGCCCGCGGCGCCATCACCGCGGATGGCGTGCGACTGCAGGCCGGCGATGCGCTGAAGCTGGAGGACGTGAAGGACGTCCGGCTCGAGCAGGGGCAGGACGCCGAGGTGCTGGTGTTCGACCTGCCGGGCAAGGCGGTCTGAGCGGCGGCCCGGAAGAGCCGGAGCACAGGCCGTGAACTTCCCGCTCGACGAGATGCTGTGCGAGGACAGGCCGGGCGGCCTTTCCTCTTCAGCGAGACCGGTGTACCTGACGACACCGGTCACCGGTGGCCTCGCAGGCCCCGTTCTGCGCAGGGTGCTCGATCACATCGACATCCATCTGCACGAAGGCGTCACGGTGCAGAACCTCGCGAAGCGCGCACAGCTGTCGGTGCCGCACTTCTCGCGTGCCTTCAGCCGAAGCGTCGGCATCTCCCCGCATCGTTACCTGATGCGACTGCGCATCCAGCATGCGAGTTGCCTGTTGTGGAACACGCAGCGAACCGCATCGGAAATCGCGTTGCTCGTGGGGTTTTCCGATCAGAGCCACTTCATCCGCTGCTTCGTGCGCCACACCGGCAAGACGCCGCGGGTCTATCGACGCGGTGCAACCGGACCCGCCTTGGGATCCTCTGCATAGGGGCCTGTCGGGGCAGAGCCCCTCCTACAAGTCTCTGCCCCTGTAGGAGGGGCTCTGCCCCGACCGCATCGCCCGAAGACCTGTTCACCCCGTCCCTGGAACTCGCACCTCGATCCAACGCGCAGCACGTTCATCCAATCCCTGCCCATCCCTCGACGGCCATCATCGCGACACCCTTGCTCACTCGATCACCACTGGAGAATCGACCCATGTCTCAAATCCGTAACCTCACCAAGCGCAGCGAAAAGGGCCTGCTCACGCCCGACAACTGCGTGCTGGCGATGATCGACCTGCAGCCGCAGATGCTGTTCGGCGTGTCCAACTTCGATCGCCAGAGCGTCATCAACAACAACGTGATGCTGTGCAAGGCCTCGCAGGTGTTCGGCGTGCCGGTCGTGCTCTCCTCGGTGGAGACCAAGGCGTTCAGCGGCAACACCTGGCCGCAGATCCTGGCCGCGCTGCCCGGCGTCGAGCCCATCGAGCGCAGCTCGATGAATTCCTGGGACGACAAGAATTTCGTCGCCGCCATCGAGAAGTCCGGCAAGAAGAAGATCGTGCTCACCGGACTTTGGACAGAGACCTGCGTCGCGCTGCCGACGATCCAGGCCATCCATGACGGCTACGAGATCTACGTGGTCGAGGACTGCTGCGGCGACGTCAGCCAGCTCGCGCACGACAACGCGATGAAGCGCGTGATCCAGGCCGGTGCCAAGCCCGTCACCGCGCTGTCGGTGATGCTCGAATGGCAGCGCGACTGGGCGCAGCGCGAGACCTACGACGCCGTCATGGACATCGTGAAGACGCATTGCGGCGCGTACGGCATGGGCGTGGAGTACGCGTACACGATGGTGCACGGCGCGCCGGCGTCGCAGTTGGCGCCGTACGTGGTGCCTGCCGCGCACAAGTAGACCGTAGGGTGCGCTCCGCGCACCTGGGCACTCGCGTGCGCTGGGCGCACCCTACGAACTGGGCGTTCGCGTGCGCGGGGCGCACCCTGCGAACTACGAACACGAGGAGCATCGCATGACTCCGAAGTTCTATCTGTTCTCTTTTGGCGCGGGCCTGCTGGTGGGCGTCGTCTACAGCCTGCTGCAGGTGCGCTCTCCTGCCCCGCCCGTGATCGCGCTGGTCGGCCTGCTGGGCATTCTTCTAGGCGAGCAGGCGGTGCCCTTGGTCAAGCGCGTGATGCAACGCGAGGCCGTCACGCTCGGCTGGGTGCGCCAGCAATGCGGCGAGCACGTGCTCGGCGAACTGCCGAAGGCATCTGCCGCGACAGATGGCACGCAACGCGCGACACGAACCTGAAACCGCGACGATGGAAAACCCCGATGCCGGACGCCGCCGCACCCTGCAGGGTCTGGCCGCGCTCGGCGCCACTCCCTGGATCAGCCGCCTCGACGCGGCCGGAACGCAGCCCATGAACGCCAGCCTCATCCTGCACAACGGACGCATCACCACGCTCGACCGACAGGCCCCGCAGGCCACGGCCGTTGCCATCGAGAACGGCCGCTTCGTCGCGGTCGGCACCGACGCGGACATCATGCCGATGGCGACAGCGCAGACGCGCGTCGTCGATCTCAAGCAGCGCCGCGTGATTCCCGGCCTCATCGATTCGCACATCCACGTCATCCGCGGCGGCCTGAACTACAACCTCGAACTGCGCTGGGACGGCGTGCCCTCGCTGGCCGACGGCATGCGCATGCTCAAGGCGCAGGTCGATCGCACACCCGCACCGCAGTGGGTGCGCGTCGTCGGCGGATTCAGCGAATCCCAGTTCGCCGAGAAGCGCCTGCCGACGCTCGACGAACTCAATGCGCTGGCGCCGGACACGCCGGTCTTCATCCTGCATCTCTACGATCGCGCGCTGCTCAACCGCGCGGCCTTGCGCGCCGCGGGCTATACGCGCGACACGCCCAATCCGCCCGGCGGCCTGATCGCACGCGATTCCTCGGGCGAGCCCACCGGCCTGCTGCTGGCCGAGCCCAACGCGCTGCTGCTGTATACGGCGCTGAGCAAGGGCCCGAAGCTGCCGATCGAGTACCAGGCCAACTCGACGCGCCACTTCATGCGCGAGCTCAATCGCCTCGGTGTCACGAGCGTCGTCGATGCTGGCGGCGGCTTCCAGAATTATCCCGACGACTACCAGGTCATCGAGAAACTGCACGCGGCCGGGCAGCTCACGCTGCGCATCGCGTACAACCTGTTCACGCAGAAGCCCAAGGAGGAAGTCGCGGATTTCACGCGCTGGGCCGGCCTCGTGAAGCCCGGACAGGGCGACCCGATGTACCGCCACAACGGCGCCGGCGAGATGCTGGTGTTCAGCGCCGCGGACTTCGAAGACTTCCGCATGCCCCGGCCCGAGATGCCGCCGAACATGGAGTCGGAACTCGAAGCCGTGACGCGAGTGCTCGCGCAGAACCGCTGGCCGTGGCGCCTGCACGCGACCTACGACGAGACGATCACGCGCGCGCTCGATGTATTCGAGAAGGTCAATCGCGATGTGCCGTTCAAGGACCTGCACTGGTTCTTCGATCACGCCGAGACCGTCAGCGATCGCAATCTCGAACGCATCGCAAAGCTCGGCGGCGGCGTGGCCATCCAGCACCGCATGAGCTACCAGGGCGAGTTCTTCGTGCAGCGCTACGGCAAGAAGGCGGTGGAACGCACGCCGCCCTACAAGCGCATGCTCGAGATGGGCGTGAACGTCGGCTGCGGCACCGACGCCACGCGCGTGGCCTCGTACGATCCCTGGAACGCGCTGTACTGGCTCAGCACCGGCAAGACGCTCGGCGGCATGGCGATGTATCCCTCGGCCAACCTCGTCGATCGCCAGACCGCGCTGGCGATGTACACGCAGCACAACGCCTGGTTCTCGAACGAGGAAGGTCTCAAGGGCCAGATCCGCAGCGGCCAGTACGCCGACCTCGCGGTGCTGTCCGAGGATTATTTCTCGGTGCCCGAGGATCGCATCCGCCAGCTTCGTTCCGTGATGACCGTCGTCGACGGCCGCATCGTCTACGCCGACGAGGACTACCGCGATCTCGATCCCGCGCTGCCGCCCGCGATGCCGGACTGGTCGCCGGTGAACCACGGCTCGCGCTACTGGAAGGCCGATCGCAATCAGGCTGCGATGCACGCGCTTGCCGCGAGCGCCTGCGGTTGTGCGACGGCCTGCGGCGTGCACGGTCATGCGCATGGACGCGCAGCGAGCAGCGCGGTCGCGGACGAATCGCAGTCGATGTTCTGGGGTGCGTTTGGTTGCTCGTGCTGGGCGGCCTGAGCGTGGAAGCCCATGTAGCCCGGACGAAGTCCGGGATTGCGTTCGACCGTCGAGATAAGCCCCGGACTTCGTCCGGGCTACGGGGACTATGGGAAGCGGCCTCGGATCCGGCCACGATCCTTCACATCCCACTCCGGAGCCTGTCCTGAGCAACCACATCTCGCCCGCGCCACCCGAACCCGGCGCCTTCGCGCCGCTGCGCGAGCGCGCGTTCCTGATCCTGTGGTTGGCCACCGTGATGGCCAACACCGGCACGTGGATGCGCGACACCGCGTCGGGCTGGCTGATGACGTCGCTGGCGCCCTCGCCCACCTTGGTCGCGATGGTGCAGGCGGCCACGACTCTGCCGATCTTCCTGCTCGCGCTGCCCGCAGGTGCGTTGTCCGACATCGTCGACCGGCGTCGCCTGATGCTCGGCATCCAGTTCGGTCTCGCGCTCGTGAGCGCCGCGCTGTGCCTGCTGAGCTGGAAGAACGGCATGACGCCCACGATCCTGCTCGGCCTGACGTTCTGCGGCGGCATCGGCGCTGCGCTGGCGGCGCCGGCCTGGCAGAGCATCGTGCCGCAGCTCGTGCCACGCCCGCTGATGCGTCCGGCCATCGCGCTCAACAGCCTGGGCGTGAACATCGCGCGCGCCATCGGTCCGGCCGTCGGCGGCCTGTTGATCGCGACCGTCGGCGTTGCCGCGGCCTACGCGGTCGACGTCTTCAGCTACGCACTGATCATCGCCGCGCTGTGGTGGTGGAAGCCTTCGGTACGGCCCGCACAGGACCCGGAGCACCTCGTGCAGGCGATGCGCAGCGGTCTGCGCTTCGCGCTGTTCCACACCGATCTTCAGCGCGTGCTGCTGCGCGCCTTCCTGTTCTTCATCGCCGGGAGCAGCTACTGGGCGCTGCTGCCGCTGATCGTGCGCAGCCAGCTGCACGGAGGCGCGACCGTCTATGGTCTGGCGATGGCCTCGATCGGACTGGGCGCGATCCTGGGCGCGCTGTTACTACCGAGACTGCGGCGACACCTGTCCGCGAATGCAACGGTCCTGCTCGGTGCGCTCGTCACCGGTGGCGCCAGCGCGGCGCTTGCGCTGGCCCACGCACCGGCCCAGGGCATCGTCGTGCTGCTGTTCGCCGGCGCTGCTTGGATCGCCGTGCTCACCACGCTCAACGCCACTGCGCAGGCCGTCCTTCCCGACTGGGTGCGAGGCCGCGGCCTGGCGTTGTATCTCACGGTGTTCTTCGGCGGCATGACCCTGGGCAGCCTGGGTTGGGGCGCGCTTGCGAGCGCGATCGGCCTGCCGTCGACGCTCGGCATCGCAGCTGTCGCGGTCGTCGTGATCGGCTTGCTCGCCCATCGATGGACCTTGCCCGCCGGCGACGCGGACCTGACGCCGTCGATGCATTGGCCGGAGCCCGCCATCCACTCCGACACCCAGGCCGAGGGCGGCCCGGTGATGGTGCGCATCACGTATCGCGTGCCACCGGCCGAACACGCTGCGTTTCACGAGGCGATCCGTCCCTTGGCGCGCATCCGTCGTCGTGACGGCGCTTATGCCTGGGGCGTCGTCTTCAACCTGGAACATCCCGACGTCGTCACCGAATGGTTTCTCGTCACGAGCTGGGAAGAACATCTGCGCCAGCACCGGCGCGTATCCGCCGCGGATCGCGTCGTTCAGGACCAGGTGATCTCGTTGCATCGTGGCGAAGGACCCCCGAGGGTGGAGCACGAGCTGGCGCTGGGTCAGCGGCCTGCGCCGAACCTCGCGAACCACTCGCACGCGGAGCCCTGAAGAGGGCGAGGATTTGTGGGCACCGCTTGGTACGAAGACCCGCAGCCCGGGGCTTTTTCCGTTCCGTCGAGGGGGATCCCGGGCTTCGCCCCGGCTACGGTGAAGGACGACCGCCCCTGATCAGTCGACGAGCGCCGCCAGCCCGCTCGCGAACAAGGTCGCGCCGCCGCGCGCCGGATGCCGCACCTCGTGAATCGATCGCGACGTCAGCGTCCTGAGCCGCATACCGGCGTGGCGGCCGACCGCCACGATGCGCGCTCGCGGAAAGGCTTCCAGCAATCCGATCAACGCCGCCTGCCCCGCCTCGAACTCCGCCGGCGTGGGCGTGCGATTGCTCCACGGCTTGCCGGCCAGGTGGGGATGCAGCGGCAAGGTGTTCCAGAGCACGGACTGCTGCGCCACGCCCAGCGCGTGAAGCTGACGCCACACGATGGTGGCCGACGGCTCGCTGAAGGGTAAGGCGCGGGACGTGAGACGACCGGTGACATCGACGCGAGGAATGGTGCCGGCCGCCAGCAATTTCTCAGAGGTGAAAGCTATGCCCGAATAGCGGCATCCCTGGTAGCCGCAGGCCTCGCCGACGAGGATCAGGCGGGGCGACTTTTTGAGATGCTCGCCGAGGCGCTCGAGGCGCTGCGCCGCGGCGTCGGCAAAGAGATCGTGCGTGCAGCGTGAGCGCCAGGGATTGAACAGCGTGGCGCTGCTTTCCGGCAGCGTGCGCACGAGTTGGCGCGCGAGGTCGATACCGCGGGTCTGCATGCGAACGTCCGGGCGGGAAAAGTCCGCCAGCGTAGCGCGAGGCTGGGGCGAGGCGCTTCTGTACAGGGTTCTGTCGGGGCTGGCGCCCCTCCTACAAAAAACACCGAACCTGTAGGAGGGGCGCCAGCCCCGACCACGCCACCTGTAGGAGGGGCGCCAGCCCCGACCACGCCATCCGAAGACCCATGCCCGATCGCCCTCAGAGCTGCCCCTCCTCCAGCTTCTGCAGATAGTTGAACTCCGGCGCCTCCACGCCGGCCAGGCGACGGATCTCGACCAGGCGCGGCGACTCGAAGAAGGCCCTGGCATCCGCAACCGATGTCCACTGCGAGAAGTGAACGACGCGGTTCGCATCCGCAGCATCGCGCAGCACGATGTAGCTGCGTTCCCCCGCAGCCTTACGAATCGGCGCCGCCTCGTCGAAGACCTTCTTCCAGGCCGCGTAGTCCTTGACGGCATGGACGATCAGTACGTGATCCAACATTGTTTTCGTCGACCTCTAGGTTGATGGCTGCACGGGCTTGTCGAGCGTCTGGACCGTCAGGCCATTCACGAGCGGCGTCCCGACACCGCTCGCATACGGATAGTCGGTCACCGCTCCCACCGCCCGGTATCCGCGCCTGACATAGAACGCCATCAGTTCCGGACGCTGCGACAGGACCGAGATCCGCACCGTTCGGCAATTCATCGCCTCGAACGCATGGGCTTCGGCAAGCGACAGCAGCCGCTTTCCGACATCGCGCCCCTGCAGTTCGGGATCGACCGCCAGCAAGCCAAGGTGACAGATATCCGAGGCCTTCTGAAGCTGCACGCAGGCGGCGATGCCGCCGCCCGACCTCGCCACGAGGATGACCGTCCCGATCTGCTGCAGCGCATGGAGGATCTGATCGGGGTCGACGCGCGGGCCTCCGACGATCGCGCCCTCATGCGTCCACCCCGCCGCGCCCGAGGTGGGTCGGTAGGCCGTGTTGACGAGGCGGGCGATCTCCTCGGCGTCGTCCGGTCGGGCGCGGCCGAGGTCATCGGGATTCATCAACGGCTCCCGCCGTCGCCGGCATACGGCACTCC
>Ga0187844_10001340_pt1 | contig 18835 bp, 15 predicted proteins | sample SpaLakP09_SKY_50_FD_134517 | JGI IMG/M metagenome (GOLD analysis project Ga0187844, IMG submission 134517) | Oligotrophic lake water microbial communities from Sparkling Lake, Wisconsin, USA - SP09_SKY_50 | ecosystem: Environmental > Aquatic > Freshwater > Lake | place: USA: Sparkling Lake...
CTTTCGCCACGGTCTGAACGACACAACCAACGCCTTCAAGGCTTACCGCAAAACCTGCTTGGATGGCCTCCGGCCTTTTCTCTCTCCCCACTTTAACCTCACGGTGGAAATACCCCTCAAAGCTATCATTCGTGGCTACTCCTTTGCGGTTATCCCCATTACTTGGCGAAATCGCCGTCACGGAATTGCGAAGCTGAAGATCAGGGAAATGGGTAGCCGCTACCTCTTTATCGTTCTCTACCTTTGGCTGGAAAAATATTTTAGCCGCGGGGATTATCGAAAAAATCTAGCTCCTTCTTGAAATATTCTCTTGTAGCTCGAAATTCTTTTTTACTGCTTCTTCTTTTGGGACTGGCAATTCGGCTTCCCAGCCTATGCCACCCAGTCGAGGAAGGGCACCGCAACGCCCAAACCGCCTGCCTAACCGCTAACATGATTGAGGCGGGGCGCTTGCGCTTGGATCCCATCGCACCTTGGCGTGGAGATCTGGACGCTCGCCTTGTTCAGGAGCTGCCAGTGTACAACCTCTGTGTTTTGGCCTTGGCAAAAATACCTGGCCTCTCATTGGATGTAGCAGGGCGATCGGTTTCATTAATTTTTTGGATTCTCGGCTTCTGGTTACTGCAAAAACTCTGGCAGCTAGCTCTGCCCAAAGATGCGCATTTCTGGGCAAATCTACTTTTTGTTTTAGCCCCCATGAGCTGGTACCTCTCCACCGCCTTTATGCCAGAAACCTTGGTTCAGCTTCTTAGCATTACTTTCATACTTCTTATAATCCGTCATTCCTGCAAACCCTCTTCAGCAACTGCCGCCGCGCTGGTGCTTGTTGCTGGACTCGGTCTGCTTATAAAGCTCCCCTCCTTTGCCCATCTCGGTATTTTTTTAATTTTGGCTCTTGTGGATCGTGGGGGGTGGCGCGCGTTGCTAAATCCAATCTTAATCATGGGGGGCCTTATCATCGTTGCTTCTTTGCTGGCTTGGTCCCAATTCATCGAAAGCGTCAATACGGCATACTTTCCATATTGGACTGGGCGAGAGAATCTTACCGGCTTCGTTCAGCCAAACATATCGCGTTTGAGTTCCAGATTTTGGACTCCGTTAATAGGATACAACCTCGCCTTTATCTTGCTCGCGCTGGTTACGCCTTTTGCGGCTGTAGGATTTTGGGAGTTTTGGCATGCGAGAAATGATTTCCTACATTCGCGAACATGGCTTTATCTGTTGGCTAGCCTACTTGCTAGCTGGCTGCTCTGGGCAAAAGGTGCCGCCGCTCAAAGTTATTACAACCTGCCAAACTTAATTGTTTTTTCCGCAGCTTTTGGCGTTGGAGTTTGTCAGGCAGAGGGTTTCCGCGTTCGTTTCGCCCTGCTTGGGCGAGCGTTGCTGGTTGCGACCCTAGTTATCTCCAGTTTCGCAGGATACCTCTACTTATCGCGACCCGACTATGTCACACTTGAAGTGGCGCAGTGGATCAAGACAAACACGGGCTGCGACGACATCATCCTCTACCAACCACGTCATGCCGCAGCCGTCATGGACTACGAACACCAGCCGTTGCTCTCCCATCTTACTGGGAAGAGGACGTGGATCTGGACACGATCAACCCCCGAATGGGAAAGAGTGCGTAGCCTAAAAACATCCAATTACCTCATCGTTACGAATCCCCAGACAACCACCTCACCACTCGAAGCTCTCCGAAACAAATTTAAAGGCTCCCCTCCCCCACCTCCGAGCTCAATCGCGTTATCTAATCCAAAAGAATTTTTAGAAATACATATGAATGAATGCTTTGTTGTCTACGCATTTATAAGAAAATAATAAATCTCGAAATGTCCCGAATATTTGAAGATTAACCATGCCCTGGATTTTACCCTTTTTGATTCAAGAAAAGTGCTTCCTTGGGCTTCTTGCCTCAATCCCTCAGGCCCTTTGTGATCTCTAAACCTAGAAAAAGCATGAAATTGATTTTTGTCCGCCCGTCAAAGGCATCACTTCGTCTTCCTGCTCACTTTTTTCAAGCCCCTCCCTTCAACCCTAAGTGGGGGCGGTCCCTTCGAGAAGCGCCTGCGTCTTTACCACGCTTTAGCGTTTTGTGTCCTTAGCGGCTCTACCCTTTGCCCGCGTCGAGGACTGCTCCGCACTACTGCCGGGGCTTTGCGCGCCTTCCAAACTCTTGCCCTTGATTCCTTAATCCACTCCGATCCGCACCCGCGCCCTTCTTAGCACCAGCCCAGCAGGAACGATGGCGAATTGGGACTACATCGAAAATCATTGTAAGCACTGAATAAGCATCTATTTTTGTATGTTATACGAATAACTAAAATCTTTTATGAAGTTTATTATCATCGGTGCCGGTTTTTCTGGTGCAGTTCTTGCTAGACAGTTGGTTGACAGCCTGGATTGCCACGTTGAAATTTGGGATGAACGATCTCACATTGCCGGCAATTGCCATACGCTTCGTGATTCTCAAACCAATGTAATGGTTCATAAATACGGACCACATATATTTAATACCGATAACGATCGTGTTTGGTCATATGTGACTCGTTTTGGCGAGTTTAAATCTTTTGTGAATCGCGTTAAAGCCTGCACCTCACGAGGAGTATTCTCTCTGCCAATAAATCTCCTGACTATTAATCAGTTTTTCGGAAAATCCATGAGCCCACATGATGCTCAGCTTTTTGTAGCTTCCTTGGGCGATTCATCCATTAAGCACCCTCGCAACTTTGAGGAACAAGCTCTTCATTTGCTCGGCTCCGAACTCTACGAAACTTTTTTCAAGGGTTATACCATTAAGCAATGGGGCTGCCACCCCACAAGCCTTCCGGCTTCTATCTTGAAACGTCTGCCGATTCGCTTTAACTACGACGACAGTTATTATAATAAGAAATACCAGGCGATTCCCGTCAATGGCTATTCCTCGGTGATTCAATCAATTTTAGATCATCCTCGTATCGTGGTTCGCCTAAACAAGAAATACTCTGCTTTTTCGTCGCCTGATTTTGAATCTGCGTTTGATCACTTATTTTACACTGGCCCGCTCGACGCATTTTTTGACTATTCCGAGGGCTATCTAGGATATCGGACCGTTACCTTTGAGCGAATAGAGACGCAACTCTCAGACTATCAAGGAAACGCGGTTATAAACTACCCAGATATCTCTGTTCCTTGGACACGAATCCACGAACACAAACATTTCGCCCCCTGGGAGACGCACGCCAAGACAGCTGTCTTTCGCGAGTACAGCAAGGAAACGGGCAGAGAAGATATTCCTTATTATCCCAAGCGCCTCCCATCAGATATCGATCTACTCCTACGGTACCGAAAAATGGCGGAAGATCGCTTTGCCGGACCTTCTCCTAAGCCCGCTCAGATGAGATCTTCTTTCTTAGGAAGACTTGCCACATACCGTTACATGGACATGGAAACTGTGATTAGCGAGGCACTTGATTTTTCCGATCAGTTTGTGGCTTCTTGTAGAAACGAATCAACCCCCCCTATTTTCCCCAACAAGGAGGCTTAATCAAATGCCGTTTATTTCCCTTCAACCGGATTCAATCACCAAGGTTCTTTCTGCCCCATTGGTTGTAGTTATCCCTATTTTCAACGAGGCAGTAACCATCGAGAGAGTTATCTCCGATTGGAAAAGTGTCTTTCACTCGCTTGGTGTCGCTTATCAGTTTTTGCTTATTAATGATGGCTCAAAAGACAACACGCTTGCCGTGCTCCGACAAATGGAGGTTGCCGACCCCGAACACCTAGTAGTGGTCGACAAACCGAACGCGGGGCATGGTCGTTCATGTCGCCTAGGCTACAGCGCCGCCGTTACGTCCTCAGCTGTTGAATGGGTGATGCAAATTGATTCCGACGGTCAATGCGACCCATCCTATTTCGCTGAATTCTGGAGCCACCGCGGGCAGGCCGACTGCATTTTTGGTTGCCGAGTTCATCGCGATGATGGTTTCGCCCGCACGATGACCTCCAAGATATGCAAGTTTGGCGCGACCATGCTCGCTGGTAGAAATATGGAGGATCCCAATGTTCCGTACCGTCTCATAAAGCGCGAGGTTTTGGCTGCCGCACTTGAGCGCATCCCTGCCTCGTTCAACATCCACAATGTGGCCGTCACATTTATTCTCACAAAAACCCACGGCCTGCGCTGGGCATATGTCCCCATCCGCTTCAGAGACCGCCAAGGCGGTAGTAACAGCATAAATCTAATGAATGTCGCACAATGGGGAATCGACATGTTGCTCGAACTCCGTCGACTCAAGTAGGTTTTCCAAATGCCCATGACGACCAAGCGCCCCATCCAGGGCTGGGCCCAGAAGAAACGACTGCAATTTTTTGAGGAGCACTTCCGCGTAGGAAGTAAAGTTTTAGAAGTCGGATCTGGTTCCGGCTGGTTAAAGCCTGAACTCGTCGCGCTCGGCATTAATGACTACATCGGCATCGATGTAAATCCTCCCGCCGATATTATCGGAGACATTAATAAATGGCAGTCCCTGGGTTTGTCCGCGGATACCTTTGATATTATCGTCGCTTTTGAGGTAGTTGAGCATGTGGATTGCTTCACTAGCTGTCATGCCCTTCTAAAGCCCGGTGGCAAAATGCTCATCACTACTCCTCTGCCCCAAACCGACTGGATCCTCAAAATAACCGAAGCCTTTGGGCTCAATCAGAAACGCACAAGCCCACACGACCACCTGATCGACTTGAGGACGGTATCCATCTTCCCATACAAGCAAATAAGCATTATTCTTGGCCTCGGCCAATGGGCTGCCCTGCAGAAAGGCTGATATTTTTGGTGTTGGGCGATAATTTGATTTGCAATTGTGATTAGTCATGAAGGCTCGTTCCGCAAAAAGTACTCTTACAAGCTACCTAACGGGCTCGCTTGTTGGCGCCTTCGCAGCTACGTGGGTGGCTTTTCTGGCTGTTTCTGGGCAGAGCTTCTGGATCGATGAAGCAAATAGTGCGTTCAAGGCAGTGGCTCCCACTTGGTCGGAGTTTTGTGCTCGAATGGTGGAGTATCGTGGTTCAGACCTCCAAATGCCTGGCTACATGGGACTTCTTTGGGCTTGGGAAAAAGCATGGGGCCCATCCGAGTTTGGCCTTCGTTCCTTAAACATTCTCTTTTTCTGTCTTGCGATATTCATCGTTGGACTGGCACTCAATTCTTCTCGTAAGGTGAAAGTCCTTTTTGTCCTTTTTTCGTGCTCCTCAGCGTTTGTGTGGGCTTACCTTGATGAGGCTCGCCCCTATATGATGCAATTTCTTGGCTCATCCCTTGCTGCAGTTGGTTTAATTAATTTAAACCAAGGCGTATGGCCTTCGTTTCGGATGTCCGATCTTGTTTTTACTTTACTTGGGTTGGGGGTCCTCTTTGCCTCTAGCCTTTCTGCAGTTTTCTTTGTTTTTTTCTTGGGGCTTGCATTACTCGCATGTCTCTTCCTGCAGGATAAGTTACGCTTTATCCTCAGACAAAAATTAGCTCTCACTGCTATAGTCTTTTTTCTTGGGTACGGAGCTTTGTTGGGAGGATACTACTACTGGACCTTGGCCCTTGGGGCGAAAGCATCGGGCGTTGGCAAAACAAACCTTTCCTCTTTCCTTTTCTGTTTTTACGAGAGCCTTGGCTTTCTCGGTCTTGGTCCTTCTCGGGCCGATCTGCGGGTATCCCCTTTTGCATCTTTGCACTCCTTTGCTATCCCTCTCCTTTGTTATGGAGCGGGACTAACCATTTTTCTCGGATTTGTATTTTATATGACCAGTAAGCGACCTCTTTCTTTCCAAGCGCTTCCATGGCCTATCTTTGCTGCTTTATTTTTTGCGTTAACTTTCTCGTTCACTGCTGGCTTGGTGGTTCCTTTTCGTGTTACGGGCCGTCACTTGATGCCTTTTTTCCCATTCGCTCTACTTGGTTTAGCTTTTTTGTCTGCCCACGCATTCGACCAGTCGAAACATCGGAGCGTCTTTTTCATTTCTGTCTATCTTGTTCTGGCCCTTGCCTCTTGCTTTTCCCTTCGATATGCGGCTCGTCATGCCAAGGATGACTATCGTGGCGCCGCCAAATGGGTTCTGGATCATCGCCATCCCAGTGATGTTGTTTGGTGGGCCGCCGATCCAGCAGGAGGAATGTTCTACAAGGTCTTGCTAATCGGACATAATCCCCAGCTCAACCCTCTTCCTTTTAGTTTGTCTTTAATGAATCCGGTTTACTCGGAACTAGAGAAAATTCCCTTCCCGAGATTTGTCGCTCTCTCAAAGCTGGATGTCTATGATGCAAATGGCGGTATTCAGCAGTGGCTAAAAATAAAGTCTTTCCAGCAGGTCGCCTCTTTCAAGTCCTTCACGATTTGGGCCTATCCCTAAGGCCTCGTTCGTTAATCGCTGGGCATGTTTTGAAAAAACACCTCTACACCGACCTCACCATCCACCCCTTGCCAGCTTTTCTGGCGTTGCGACCTTCTTGGATTTTTGCTCACTGGCGATTCTCTTTGTTTGCACTCGTCCGTTCCCTCTTCTTCACGCCCAGCTCACTCTCTAAACCAATCCTAAAGATTTTTTGGAATTGCATGTGAATCAAGATTCTTCCATCTGCGCAATTAGCAAAAATTAAAAGTGTCTTAAGCCCTTAGCGGCATTATAATAGTCTAAGTTTATGAGATTCTCCCTTGTTGTCCCATGCTTTAACGAAAGCGAGTCCATAAACTTGTTGCTTGAGACCCTCAAGCCATTTTTGATCTCTAAATTTGCGGATAGCTGGGAAATTATCTTTGTAGACGACGGAAGCCTCGATTCAACGCGCGATGTCATCATGAAAGCTCGTGAAGCGGACCTCCGGATTAAAGGCCTGTATTTGAGCCGAAATTTCGGCCATCAGCCCGCAATCTTCTCAGGTTTGGTTTATGCCGCTGGGGACTATGTCGGGGTTATGGATGCCGATATGCAAGATCCACCGAAAGTATTGTTGGAATGTTTTGAAAAAGCCTGTGAAAAGAAATTAGATATCGTCTATGCGGTGCGCAAGAGCCGCCAATCCAGTCTGACGCTGAAATTTTGCTACTGGTGCTTCTACAGGCTCATGAGATTCCTTTCGTCCCACCCTTGGCCATTGGACGCTGGGGATTTTTCCGTGATGTCTAGGCGGGCTGTGTCTCTCGTCATTGATCTCCCAGAGCACGTTCGGGTTCTCCGCGGTCTGCGATCCTGGATAGGTCTTCGTCAAGGATTTGTGGAATACGATCGGCCGGAGCGGGCACGCGCAAACCACTATTTTAGCCTCGAAAGACTAGAAAGCCGGCTCCAGAAAGCCTATGCCGATTTGGAGCCTCGGAATTCTTGATGAGTCCAACTAAGCCATACCTGGGGGAAAAAGTTGCTGTTTTTATATTTCTTTCAGCCATTTGGATCTACGCCGGAGTCTGGGTCAACCTTGGCTTTCCAATCTACCGGGACCAACACTTAGGAACTGCCATCAAATATGCAAATGAAGGCGTTGATCTTTTGCGCCCGGTAATTATGGGATTCAACGCAACAGGCACTGGAACACCACAAGAGTTTCCCGTTTGGCAAGCCTTGGCAGGTTTAGCCTTGCGCCTTATGGGAGGATGGTGGGGAGCAGCCATAATTGTTTCTCTCCTCCTTTTTTCGCTCTCGCTTCCCTTTTTTTGGAAAGCAGCAAAAGGGGATTCCGATGCCAAAACAGCTTGGATTGCCTTGTTATTTCTTCTTTCACAACCCTTGGTCTTTCACTTGGCAGGCGGGGCCCAAACCGACGGCCTATCCCTTGCCCTTCTTTTTTTCTTCATTTATTCAAGCGAGTCTCTTCGAACAAAACCATCATCGAGTGTCTTTTTTGTTTGCTTGCTTGCCTCCTGCCTTTTGGTTCTCACAAAGCTACCTTATTTGATGGTGGGCGGTGGAGCAGCTATTTTACGGCTTTTGTTATTACGCCGATCCACAGTTTCACAATGGGTTTTCCTAGGTGCATCAGGAGCAATCGCTCTAATTATCTTTTGGCTTTGGAACCGCTGGTGCGATCACGAAATTGGACGGGCAGTTTTTCGTTACCGTCCTCTAACATTCAGAGAAATTCCAGACTGGTTTTTGGGTTCTTGGGAATACCGACTTAACCCCTTAAATTATTTAAAGGCTGGCTGGCGCGCTTTGGCCTGTCTCTGGGGCAGTTTTATTTTGGTCGGACTGACTGTTTATGGTCTTTGCAAAAATCCGCGGTCGCTCGGTGCATGTTTGTTTTATGGGGCGCTTTTAACAACAATGATCTTCACAAAGTTAGTTCTCATCCATCGCCACTACTACCTTATGTACGCACCAGGCGTTGCGTTGCTCAACGCTGCTGCCTTGTTCGCCCTGTTGCCTAACCAAAACAAATTGATTCCGTTAATTCTTTCTCCACTACTTTTTCTGTCACTAGCCCAAGGCCTTATTGACATCGAGGTAGTCTCGACTGGTGACCCTCATATGAAAAGGATGGGGACTATTATTGCTCAAAATACTTCTGAAAAAGATAAACTGCTGATCCTTGGAGGCGGTTGGGGAGGCGATGCTTTCCTCCATTCGGGTCGGAATGGCCTTTCTGTAGATGACACTGCTTTGGCAGAAAATCCTGACTCCTTCCGTTCACTTAAAGCGCTTGGGTATACAAAATTCATCTGGATCGCTGAATCCCCTCTCCTTCACGCCCTGCAAATTACAAATCCAGGAGAAAGTGGCAGAATCAGAGAACGATTCCCAGTCAAGCCAGCACCTCAAACTTTTCCCTGGAGTACAATCTTTTGGTCGGACGACATCGTGATTAAAGAATTACCCTGACCTTATTTGCTGTTCCCATTTCCTTAAATGGGAACCCTTAAACCACCAAATTCCTCTTTACTGTCCTCCACCTCCTTCTCGATTAATTCGACCATCGCCCCTTCCGACGGTCTGTGCTAGATTGAGTTGTGCAGTTGCAAGACCTTACTCTGCAAAAGATAACCGCATTCGGCATTTTTCTGGGTGGCTGTGCGCTAGCTATTTACGCCGCCACAGAGACCGCTTCGGGCAATACGCGCACCCTCATTTTTATATTTGCAGCCATTTGCGGCGGTATCTTTGTTATAAACTTGAAGGAAAACTTTTGGCTTATCATCCCTGTCGGCCTCTCTCTCAATCTCCCCACCATCCCCCTCGGCTTCCGCCAAATCAGCTCTCAAGAGTTGGCTGTCGCGGTGGCTACACTCCTTTTTATTCTCCGTATTGCCATGCATAACCAGCCCATCAAGCCCCGCCCCATCTGGTCTTGGCCTATCTTTTTCTACCTAGCCTGTGTGGCTCTCAGCTACACACTCCATCCCGTCGGCCTTTGGGCCTTTGGCTCGAATAGCGGCGGAGCCCGCTTTTATGTCCAGATTGCGCTAGCTTTTTTTGCTTTTCTGATCCTTAGCAGTATTGTCCCCAAGGAGCGCCATCTTAAGTTCATCCTTATTGCCTGCCTTATCGGCAATCTTATCACTGCAGGCTGGAACGTTGCTTCCTACTTTTTATTCCCAGCCTTTACGTGGCTCACCATCGCTCCAACCGCCTTTGCCGAGGAAGAGAGCTTTTATACTTGGCATCAGGCTCTTTCTCAAGTCTCTCTACCTGTCTACACCTTCATTTTAGTCAGCATGCCCTTCCAGCGTCTTTTTTCTGTCCGGAACCCTTTCTGGTCAATCCCCTGCTTGCTCCTCTGTCTCATTTTTACTGCCCTCAGTGGCAAGCGCGCCGCCATGGCCATGATGTTTCTCTTCCCCTTAATCATCGCGTTAGCTCGGAAAGAGTATTTATTTCTACTATTGGGAGGGTTTCTGGCCACTGTGCTTGTATCTGTAGCCGTGCTGGGACAAGGCCGCCTTTTCGTCCTTCCGCTCGCAGCCCAAAGGTCGCTGGTCAACCTCCCTGGCCAATGGGATCCCCGTGTTTTAGCCAGTACTACCGGGCTAGACAAAGAAGAGCAGGATGTCTTCCGCACAATGATGAAGGAAAAGGCTTGGGAAATTATTAAAGACAAACCCTTCACGGGTAGAGGCCTATCGATCGACCTCAAAGACATGGTGGCCTTAATCCAAACCAACCAAGGGGTAGAAAAAAAGGCGATGGACGCACTGGCCGCGGGCAGCTCTTGGCACCATAAATGGTTGGGGATCTCTGCCGATATAGGCATTCCTGCAGCTATCTTCTACGGGTTTTTCAATCTCCTTCTCCTGATCCTTTACACTCTTTTAGTAGTTCGATCCCGCAATCAAGGCTGGTACTACGCCTTCTCCCTCTTTCAGCTTTGTGTGGTTGCGAAATTCATACTTTTTTCAACCACAGGTGGCCATACCGCCACTAGCCCTTTGGATGAGTGGTGGCTTTACGGCATAGGTCTTTCTGTGCTTTCCTCACTCAATTCCCACAACGATCTAAATAAGGTCCAACCCGACCTCCCTAAAACAGCCTCTATCAACTGATAGAGCTTTTTATATATTTATGCCAAGAACTGTGCGCTATTTCCACTCGCTGATTACAGGTTATGGCGCCACGGTCATCACCTCTCTGTGTGTTTTAGCTTCTGTTCCGCTGGCTCTTTCGTTTATCTCCACTGCAAGTTTCGCTATCTGGGGATTGATTGTGCAGGTATCTGGATATCTTTTGCTTGGCGATTTAGGAGTTTCGAGCGCCGTCGGCAGACTTTTAATGAACCATCTCCAATCACGACCTTCTATGCAATATGGCCAGATTTTTTTTGCAGGTTTAATCAGTTTTATTGGCCAAGCTTTTGTGGTTTTTGCGATCGGGATCGGATTTGCTTTTTTCGGTCCAACTTTTCTTGATATTCCCGCCGATATGCGCCCCGATTTCACACGACTAATGATATGGCAGACATCGATTATTTCCGTTTTCTTCCCCCTGAAAACCGTTACCTACGCTTTCGTTGCCCAAGGCCGTTACGAGTGGATTAATGTTTCTACTGCTTTGGGCGCCATCGTTTCCCTGCTGGCTTTATTCATCGGCTTTACATTAGGGCTTGGGCTAAGTGCTTATATCGTGGCTGCGCTTACTGAAAGCGTACTGATCTGCTCCATCCAAATCGCAATGGCGTCGAAATCCGGTCTCCTCCCAAAAAGGCGGGAGTACTTCCTTCCAGAAAAGCAACAGATTCTTGCCGTTTGGGAAATTGGTTGGGATATATTTCTCGTCGGACTAGGAAACAGGCTGTTTTATACAAGCCAGAGTTTCTTATTAGCCCGTTTCGCTGGGCTGGACTCTGTCGCCGCTTGGATCATCGGGTCGAAACTATTTTATTTTGGACGCGAAATGTTATCGAAAGCTGCCTTTATGGCGGGGCCCCCACTCATGTCTCTTTACGTTGAAGGTCTCCGAGCCAAAGCCGAATTACGATTATCTCAAATTTCAAAGGTTTTAGGGTATTGCGCGGCGATCTTCGGCGGTTTTCTCATCGCGGGCAACTCAGCCTTTGTTGAATTATGGTCAGGAGGCAAAGTGTTCTGGCCCAAAACTAGCAACATCGCCTTAGCTGCACTTCTAGTTTGCAATGCTTTTTCTTTTTCACTCATTCATCTGCTTGGGATGGAACTTCGGTTTAAAGCCCTTCGATATATAACTCATTTAGAGGCAGCTTTTTTCATTCTTTCATCCTGCTACTTTGTGCCGCGCCTCGGTCTCTCCAGTGTTGCGCCCTTAATGCTTTTTTCGACGCTACTTTTCTCGATGCCTTATCTCTTTTATTCTTATATTCGTTGCTGTCGGCAGTGGCAGGCTTCCCGCACTCTTAGCATTTCATTTGTGCTGCGTCTTATCTTACTTTTGTGTTTTGCATCCTTCCCCACGTTCCTGTTTTCAGAGTCTCATCTTTCGTTTTCGGCATTCCTAAGTATATTTGTTCTTCTGTCGGGCAGTTTGTATTTTATTTGGCTCGATTTGCGCAATGAATTCACTTTTCTTAAAAACCATTTTTCCTTTTCATTTACAAAATAACTTAAAAAGTCTAGGGCTTTTATTTTTATCCCGCGATGGCCCGACTATTTTCGTTCCAACCCAGTGCATTTGGCTCAGGAATTGTCATATGGCCTCCCTCATATTTGTTTTTCTGTGCTTGTATTTTGGATGATTTAGCAGAGTGGTTTGTTTTACATGACCTCCATGCAAAGTCATGGATTCAGGACATCACCTTTTGTCACAGTTCTTTATATGATGCTTCAATGTTGCTCGGGTTTATCCTAAGTAAGAGAGCATAGTTTTCGTGCCTTTAAATAGAATTATAAAGTTCCTGTTTGATATTCATTTCCGAGAGCATTAGTATTTAATTCTCTTATGTTGTCTTTAATTCTTCGGCTTTTGAGACGACGCTTGGCGGACTCGAAGCTTTTTATCCTTGAGGCTTTCGACAAGGCGAAGCGAAACATTTCATCCTCAGAAAAGGTTTTTACTGAGATATATCGCCAGCGTAAATGGGGTACTCCCGGCGGGGGGGCAGAGTTTGATTCAGGACTAGGCACATCTCATTCAGAGCATGTTGACGCTTATATCTCTTCCTTCAAGGCGCTTGCTGTGCAGAAGGGTTTTAATGGGGGGAGATTTGTAGATATTGGATGTGGAGATTTTCGAATAGGTAGCCAGCTAGTGCCCTTTTCAGGATCTTATATAGGCCTTGATGTAGTTAAATCATTAATAGATCGCAATAAACGACTCTTTGGCAGTAAAGATGTTATGTTTCAATATGCCGATGCCGCTCAGGATTCACTTCCTCAAGGCGATATTTGTTTTCTTCGCCAAGTACTTCAGCATCTTTCTAATAGGCAGATAGCTACTATATTAAGGAAGGTCTCCCAATATCAGCATGTATTAATCACCGAGCATGTTCCTTTGGATTCAAACCTTTTCCGAGCAAACCTCGATAAAGTTCATGGTGCCGATATCCGGGTCTACAGAAATTCTGGTGTTTATTTAGACAGAGATCCCTTCAATATACCAGCGAGCAAGCTTACTCTTGTGTTAGAGGTGCCGGGAACTTATTTAGGCCCAAAAGTGCATCCGGGAGTAATCAGGACTTGGCTGTACGAACCATCAAATCCGACATGAGAGAATTGACGAGGTTCTTTATTCAACCAAGGAGTCGACTATGCGCGCTTCTGAGGAAGGAGGTAGTGCTCTTTTCTTGGAAACACTATCGCAATGAATACCCAAATAAATTATGCAATAGCTTCAGGCGGAAAATAGAAACGCGGAAGCCCCCCAGCATCAGCAATTTCGCTGTTTCCACATAAGCATGGCCCTGAAAAAGACTAAGGTGGTTCTGGTGAGTTCGGGTTTTTCCCGTTCCGGAGGAATCCAAGAAGTTAGCAGCCAAGTAGCGAATTTTCTTCGACAACTCCCCTCAATAGACCTCAAAATTCTTCGCTTCCCCAACGTAAATATCTTTGCTCGCTGCGTCCGGGCCTTTTCAAATATCATTACCAGCCCTAATGATGTCTTCTTTTTCATGCACCCGCACATTTTCCATTTTTTCACGAAGCATTGGCCGCAATCGGGAAGACCACTCACAATTGTGTGGGCTCACGGAATTGATGTTTGGGGCAATTTCGGAAAGCAGTTAGCCCCAAATCTCGATTGTGCGAATAAAATCCTTGCAAGTAGCCATTATACCAGCGCCCGTATTTATGAAAACTTCCCCCATGCGAATGTTTCGGTGGTGCCTTTAGCTCCTTTTTGGGAGCCCACTTTTCATTACCGTTCAAACTCCGCCTCTTTTGAAATTTTGACACTCGCCCGCTTAGCGGGATCCGAGCGCTACAAGGGCCACGACCTTGTTTTGCACGCCCTTTCGATTTTGAAACGGCGCGGCATTGTTATAAATTATAATATTGTTGGACGTGGTCCAGATAAGGCACGCCTACAGACTATGGCTTCGGAATTTGATATTTCTTCGCAGGTCTTCTTTCACGGCTTTTTGCCGAACGAAAAGGTATGTGAAATCTTTGCAAGGTGCTCGGTTCACGTCATGCCCAGCTTTGTGGTCAAGAGCGATCATCAAATTTGGAGCGGGGAGGGTCTTGGTTTAGCTTACTTGGAGGCAGCCTGCCACGGCCTCCCGTCGATCGCCGCCGATGAGGGCGGCCAGCTGGACTGTATTCGGCAAGGAGAGACCGGATTTTTGATTCCGCCGCACCCTGCCATTATTGCGGATCGGCTTGAATATTTATTTAAAAACCGAGAGAAATGCCGCCAGATGGGCGACCAGGCCCGAAGATTCGTAGCGACGAACTTTACACCCCTTCGTTTCACAAATACAATCGATTGTGCGTTTCAGGAAGTTCTGGAGATAAAAGGTGGGCCACCCACAACACATCCCCCTGTTGTGAATGGCACTAGCTTCTAATGTGTGGGATTTTCGGTTTCTGCGGAGTTAAAGGGGGTTCGGTAGATTTTCTTAATTCTGCTTTGCCCGCACTTCGGCACCGTGGTCCTGACGCCCATGGTAAATGGTTTTCTGCGGACGGGCAGTATGGGCTCGGCCATCGACGGCTGGCCATCCTCGATCTCTCAGAGACAGGATCCCAGCCGATGAAGGATGAAAACACAGGCAATGTAATCTCATTTAATGGTGAGATATATAACTCCCCTGAACTACGCCGCGAACTTATCTCAAAGGGTGTCGAGTTCCTGGGAACCAGCGACACAGAAACTATCTTGAGAGGATTTGGCATCTGGGGATCCGAGGTTTTCGCCCGCCTCCGCGGAATGTTTGCGTTGGCTATCTATCAGCGATCCTCTCAAAATTTAATTTTGGCGCGAGATCGTTTTGGCATCAAACCGCTTTTCTGGGGCCGCGATCGTCAGGATCAATTTCTTTTCTCTTCGGAAGTTAGGCCATTGCTACCTTACACGGGCCGGGACCTCGATGCTCGGGGGGTGTCCAGTTATCTACTACGCGGCTGTTGCCCTCATCGCCATCTTCTTTTTAAAAACATTTTTGAGTTTCCTGCAGGTCACTGGGCGCGAATTGATTCCCAGACATCCGAATTCTTCATCAGGAAGTTTGTGCCGGACTCGACGACCACTTCGTTCCCCCATAATTGCGAAAAGAGACCTGCAAAGAGCCAACTTGTCTGGCGAGTTCGCTCCTTGCTCGAGAATGCCGTCCAGTCCCACCTGCTTTCCGATGTCCCTGTGGCGTGCTTTTTGAGTGGTGGAATGGACTCCACCATTCTTGCGACCCTAGCAAGCCGGGAAGCAAAGGAGTTGGCTACCTTCTCTGTCGGCTTTTCCGAGACGTCCTTCGATGAAAGTTCATATGCAAAAGAGGTTGCCAAACTTATCGGTTCGACCCACCACCACATCGAACTATTGGAAGGGGAAAAGGCAGAAATGGTTAAGAGTGCGGTTCAAGCCATGGATCTTCCCTCCGTCGACGGGATCAACACCTATATGATCAGCCAGCAAGCTTCCCGAGCCGGGTTTAAAGTCGTGCTGTCGGGCTTGGGCGCAGACGAAATCTTCGGCGGTTATCCCATTTTCAGGGATTTCTCCTGGATTCGGATGCTCAGCTCCACCCCAAAATGGGCACGGCGGGTGGGCACTCTTTTTCGGCCTGGGTTTCAACTCTTGACCGATATTCCTCAGGAGAAGACTGGCCAAGCCCTTGCCTGGTGGTGGCGACGTGTCTGGACTGGTTACGACCTGCAAAAACTAGGCATGGATGTGCCCCTTTTTGAATCCGAAATCTCCCCTCCGCTCAGGGATTCCATGGCCGAAATCAGTTGGGGTGAAATTTCCTGTTATCTAAGGGATATGCTCCTCAGGGACTCCGACTGTATGAGCATGGCTCACTCCCTAGAACTGAGGGTTCCATTTTTAGATGCCCCGCTCGTCGAGGAAATTTTGGCCCTTCCCTCTGCCCTCAAGTTTGACCCACGATTCCCCAAAAGTCTTCTTCTGAGGGCCACTAAAGACCTTTTGCCAGAAAGATCATGGAATCGGCCGAAAATGGGTTTTTCTTTCCCCATGGAATTATGGATGCGCCGGCCCCTTCGCGATTTTTGCCGACAAGGGCTAGAACTTGCTCAAGGTCATCTTGCTCTCAATCTTCGACAAACAGAAATCATATGGCAGAAGTGGGAAAGTAAAAAGTTTGTTTGGCCTAAACTTTGGGCCTTAGTCGTGTTAGGGCACTATTTAGATTCCAAGGGTGACGCATGATTAGCTCCTTAAGAGACTCCGCTACGACATGGTTACTTAGTCGCCCCTCTTCGCGGCCGATCAATCAGGCCTCCTTAAGGGGACTTGCTGGTCTTTCGATTTTCTTGTTTTTGACGATAATTATTTTGTCTATTGCTCAGTACAGTTCCCTCGTAAATTTAACTAAGCTTGCGAAAGCCCGTGAAGAGTTTGTTTTGCGTTACTCTAGTTTAACCCTTGATATGGAAACCAATCTTTACAAAGCCCATCGAGCCACGCTCGCCGCACTTTTATCAACTAACGATGCCGAGGTTGTGCAGGAAAGCGAGAACCAATCAACCTTCTTAGATCGGTATCGGATTGCGTCTGAATCTTTGAATGCCTTGTTTCAGTTATCCCCTCAGCATCAATTCCCCTTCGCCAAATTTAGTCAATCTTTTGATAATTATAAACTGTCCTCAAGCAAATTAATCCGTATGGAACAGGATGGAAAACACAATGAGGCATTAGAATTTCGAGCTGCCTCAGTAAGGCCTTCTTTTGATGAATGGAAGGAGCAGCACGATCTTCTGTTATTAGCTCTGCTCAATCAGAGCAAAATGATGAATAGGAATTTTGCCTCTGAGACCTTTTTTCTTCAACGAGTAACAATAATTCTTTTACTATTTCCCGTCGGGGCAGTCGGGCTTTCATTGGTTGCCCTTCTAAGTGTCCTTGGAATTAGGCTAACTTTTGGGAGGAGTTTTCCATCGAGGGATCTCTGGACTCGTTGATCCTATTGCTACTTCAAGAAAGCCACTTGCCGATTGCCTTCGATCTCTTGATACACCTTTAAATGTCCTTGGGCTACTACCTCAGGCCCCATGCGAGCTAAAATAGTGGTGCGGGCTTTCGTAGCTACCGAAGGAACCAGAGGTTCAAATACTTTGCTTAAAACGGTACTCGCTAGCTGTTTCGGATCTTTTTGCGCTACACAACAACCAAAACCCACGTCCTTCACATTCTCGGCCATTGCGGTTTGTTCGGTGACGATCGGCCAGGTTCCAACCATGATCGCCTCAATGACCTGGTTTCCAAACATCTCCTCTAGGGATGGGGCAACTAGGACAGGAATGGTGGAAAGCTCTTGTGCCAAGAGTGTCCCTTGGATGGTTTGATGCAGGATAAGCCGATTCCCTAATAAATCACCTAAAGCCTGCTTTTCTCGGCCCTCGTAGGAGTCGGCACGCGCATCGGGACGGTCGCCGAAAATATGCAGATGGATTTTCAAAAATGAGTCGGGGTATTCGTTTCGGATAATTTCTAGCGCTTGGCGCAGGACATGTACCCCCTTGCGCTCCACCATGGTTCCAACAAAGGCTAGATCTCCCATTCTTCGTGGCTGATCAATCGGAATTTCTAGCAACCTCGGATCAAACGTATTAGGGATCTCATGTAAGCAGAGATGCGGAAACTTCTTCTTTAGCTCATTCTTTACATACGAACTTTTTACCACGACGTGTTTTGCCCTCCGTAAGGCCAGCCACTCCGTTCCCTGTACCACTCGACCTCGACTAAATAGCCTGGGGGGCAGTTCTCTATTAATAATAAAATAACATCCCTGGACTGTGAGTGCGCAAGGAAGGCCCGTCGCCTGCGCCGCCAAAGCGTAGGCATCCTCTGTTCCGTGAGCATGAACTAGGTCGGGTTTTAGCTTCCGCACATAGGCAGAAATTCGGCGTGCATCAAAATAGAAGAGGGTCGTTGATCGAAAACGATCCGGTGCCGCTAAATAGTGGACCATGATGCCTTCTACCTCTTTTTGATAATCAACTTTGGCTCCAGGAATTTGGACAACCAAGATGGGCTGAATTTTGGTGCGGGCTTTCTGCGCTAACGCTAAATTCAAAACCCAGCGACCAGGATGCGTCTGAATCTTGCCATAATCTGGATGCCCTGCCGGCAACGGTAAATTACATAGGTGAACGACTTTCATTTGCCCTTGGGCTGGATCACCCAGCGGTAGGTTGGCTTTTCTACAACGAAGCCTTCTCGCTCCTGAGGTGATGCCACAGTGTAGATACAGTACCTGTGAGGCCGGATCCAGTAGGCACCCCCAAAAAATCTTTTAAGACGATACACGACTAAAATCAGCCACCTCCCCGCCCTCGCCCATCCAGAAGCACGCTCCCCGAATCGCTCTCTTTCCGCCTCGGCCTTGTCTTGCAGGCTAAGGTTCGACCCTGTTTCGGTAAACACACTCAAGGGTTGACGCAGAACCCTCATCTTCAATCTCTGATCTAACAAATCCAAAATCCAAACCGCATCTCCCACCACCTTCCACTCCGATTTAAAGAAAAGCCCGCGATCTACCACCGAACTACGCCGGAAAAATGTCGAGCAGGTAAAGATCGAGAGGTTGCCCGAAACCAGAGTGTGCAGCCTCGTCGGCTTCATCACCTTGCGGTCACAGAGATAGCCTCCATCTGCCCGCACCACAATCGCTGCCCCAAATAACACCTCCATCTTCCGCTGGTCTTCAAACTCCACCTTCACCCTACCCAGGGTTCCAGACAAGTACTGCTCATCGCAATTCAAGTAAGCACAAACCTCCCCAGTCGCCTTTTGTAGC
>Ga0187844_10001341_pt1 | contig 18824 bp, 26 predicted proteins | sample SpaLakP09_SKY_50_FD_134517 | JGI IMG/M metagenome (GOLD analysis project Ga0187844, IMG submission 134517) | Oligotrophic lake water microbial communities from Sparkling Lake, Wisconsin, USA - SP09_SKY_50 | ecosystem: Environmental > Aquatic > Freshwater > Lake | place: USA: Sparkling Lake...
CCTCCTGATATAAGCCCGACCGGCTTGCCCAGATGGCCTCCAATGCCTTTTGGACAGCCTGTTGGCCCAGATCTTTTTCCAGCCGTGCTAGGACATGCTCAAAAACATCATCCACCGTTGGCTCTTCCCCAGGATTCTTGCTGGGTGGGGGGGAGAGCAAGATCCTGAGACGCTCTTCAAGTTTCTCATGAACGCCGAAGACCCGGAGCTCCTCAAGAACTGTAAGCAGAAACAGGGGATTCCCGCTAAGAGGGAAGCTTTGAAGGGCTTTGAACTGCTCAGGGGTGAGGCTCTTGCGGTACCGGCCAAGGTATTGCCGGATAAAGGCGGCCTGTTCCTCGTTACTGAACGGCTTAACCTTAAGTTCTTCCCATCCCAGCCTCCCTTGGATCGCCTTGAGGATCTCGCCATCTAGGCAAGAGGCCGCCACCTTGATCCCAGCTGGCAAAATAGAAGGGAACCATATGAGATTTTTTCGATCGGAGACCTTGTCTAGTCCGTCCAAAATCAGAAGCATCTCTCTTTTCGTGCGCTCTGCCCATGCCCCGGCCATGGCCAGCCGGATCGGCAACTGGTCTAGTTGCTTTTCGGGATCATTTTCTAATTTCAGCTCATCCCCGGTTATACGGGCGATTTCCTGCATCAAACGCACCACCATCTTGACCGGATCTGCAGCATCAGCTCCGCTTCCCAAATGGTGCACGATCACGGCAGTCTCTGGCTTTAGTTGGCAGTACCTTGCCACCCAATTGGCTAGTAAGGCGCTCTTGCCGCCTCCGGATTGCCCGGTTACTAATACGGGAACGAAGGGCTCGAGCCGGATCGCTCGGTCCAATGCTTCAAAGTACCGATCTCCTCCCAAATATAGGCCCATCCGGGTAGCGCCATACGCCTAGTGGCGGCGACGTTCCAAGGTCAGCGCGTCGGGAACATCACTTTCCGGATAAGCCTCATCAATGAGCTTCCACAGATCCTGCTGGACCCGCTTCGCCAAGGTCTCCGGGTTGGGGTAATTTTCCACCACGGGAAAACCGCTTTGTCGGATCTGCGTCTTGAGCTCAATCAGCTTGGCCCTTTCTTTAGGACCTTCGCCTAGGTAAGCTCCGCCCTTCTTTTCCGCCCAGCGCGGATCCCGCAGATAAAAGAATGCCCGGTTCTTCATGGCGGGGTTGTTGAGCACCCCGTGGAGGATCTCCAACTCTGTTACACTTTTGCCTCCCCGGTGCTCCTCCAACCAAGGTTGCTCCACGATCAGGGATAGGTCGTACTGGTTCTTTTCGGGAACCCACCCGTAGCGCTCTCCCAGGAGTCCCATGAAAAAGGGGCGTGCCCGGTCGATCTCCGCCAGACAGATGGGCAGAACCTTGCCTTGTTGGGCCTCCTGCTCGGTGATTCCCCAGCGCAGATCCACCTCAATCAACTCCACTTGGCGCTGTCGGCACCGCCGCCTAAGTTCCGGGAATACTTTACGCACCAGCAGATCCCGCTCCTCCATAAAGTCGCGGAACGTTGATGAGAGAAAAACGCGAACCGTACGAGAATTGCCAGCTTCTTTGGTCATAAAATTATGGGTGTCGCAAATTAACTAGGCCTACTTTTTTGAAACAATAATGAAATACAACAAAACATGTTTTTAAACACTTAAAATAATTTTCGGCCTCAGGGTGATCTCGTATTCGTCTCTGGCAACTAGCTAATCTTAAATATCCGCAAAGCATTAACCTGCAACTATATAAAGGGTTATTGGTGATCATTAGTGTGGGACTGCTTATGTCCTATGGTAGATCGTAGGATCATACATGATTTGGATCAGTTCTCGAAAGAGCAGATTAATCAAATGCGTCTTATTTCTGTGGGTGCTGAACACCGAAGTCACAGGTTTCTGCGCTAAAAGGGACTCGCAGGGAGCATGGGACCCAGTTTCTGTATTCAAGATTCAGTGGATTCTGAATGCAGGTCTGCCCGAAGGGAAACTTTGCTTAAGCCGATCCGAGTTCCAAAGCTTTTATTTAACCGACGGAAACGTGATTGTCGGAAGAAAAGAAATAGAAACTGATTCGTTCTATGTGATCGAGGTCGAGCAAGATCTGGCAGATGAGATTCCCAGCAAAGAAAGTGTGCTCGTTTTTAAGCGGGATGTTCGAGATTCAAAGTAAATAAGTAAGGAGAAATATAATCATGCCATATAACCCCCAGCGTCTCATTAAACATATATCTATCTTTCGACGTAGGTGTACCAGAAGCATATGTATATCCTTATATCTCCTTGTATTTGCAGTGGCAGCCTGTTGTGAGGAATATAATTCCGAAGAAGCTGCAGGACTTGCGATGCTCAAAATGTGTGAGGAAGGCAACGTCGAAGCACAATCAGAGATGGGCGTTCTTTACCAAACCGGACAATTGGTTCCACAAGACAATAAAGAAGCTGTTAAATGGTATCGTAAAGCTGCTGAGCAAGGAGACCCCCGAGCCCAATGTAACTTGGCAGTTCTCACAAAACTTGGTTTGGGAACGCTCCAGGATGATAAATTGGCTGCAAGGCTTTTTGAGAAAGCTGCACAAAAGGGACATAAACAGGCCCAGTATAATTATGGGATCTGTTTTCTTCGAGCGCAGGGCGTACCTAAGGATTATCAAGAGGCACTAAAGTGGTTCCGTAAATCTGCGGATCAGGGCTATGCCCCTGCTCAATGTGATTTAGGTATCTGCTATGAAAATGGTGAGGGGGTAAGGCAAGATTTTAAGGAAGCCGCGAAGTGGGTTCGTATGGCTGCAGATCAAGGCCTTCCCATAGGTCAGTATCAGTTGGGTTTTTATTATTATCATGGCGCTGGCGTGCCCAAGGACATTGTTCAGGCACTCAAGTGGAACCGCAAAGCGGCGGATCAGGGGTATGAACCCGCATTGCAGGCCATGGGCGCGTACAGGCCTAAAAAAACGAATTGAAATAGTACTGGTCGTTGCCGACTGGTATGAAAAGTCTACAGTAAGGAAATTCGGCCTGCTCATGACGCTATTCAAAGAATCTGGAAAACGAATCACATGGGCCCAAAAAAAAAGAAATCTGAAATCAATCTATATTCTCCTAGGACAGCAAATGTCCAGGGGGATCTCATATGATGAACGATATAAAAGGAGAAAAACGTAACAAAGATGAAACAAGAAAAACTTAAAGATGGGTTAGAGGTCGTTTTGATTCAGGGGAAGGAAAGGCAAGGGGACAATACGGAGTCGGTGTATCGGGGAGTAAAGGTGGGTAGGTCTTCGTCGGAGGGTTTGATGCTGGTTTTTCGCGGGGAGGGCGTACTCGGGGCGTTCCCGGCTCTGGAGCTGTGTGACCGCTTGGAGGAGCTAAAATCAGCCGGCAAACGGGTAGTGACGTTGGCGCAGACCTGGTTGGGTGCGCCAGACCTATTGCTTTGGCTGCAGGGTACGGAACGATTGATGACGGCGTCCGGATATGGACATGTGAAGGTGCCGTTATGGTCAAAGCATGCCTCCTACGAGGCGCAAAAAGCCTGGACAGAAGATCCTGACCATTTTTGGGAGGAACTTCATGATCCGGAGGAAGCCCGGATGATTCGTCAACGTTTGGAAAACCCCCGGAACTACGCTTATGAAAAGATGTTGGACCGACTGAACGAGTTTTTTCCCGTGGTTGAGTACGTCAACAAAGTTATCCCGCGTTTTGATTTGGCAGACCTAGGGCTCATAACAGGTGAGGGGTTCGACAAGTATCTACTCGAAAACATAGATTCCTTCAAAAGCAAGAGTTGTGACCTATCCTCAAAGGAATACATACGCAGCAATAGTAAATTGTAAAAATCTTGATAAAATGTACCTCAATGATAAGGACAATGTTGCAGCGCTTCAATAGATGCGGGTTCGGCTAAAACCTTATAAAAAACGAAAAAAGATGAGTGAAATAAAGATTTTAGATCAATTTGAGGCTGAAAGATTTATGGAAGACGAGAATACAATTGGCCATGACAGTGAGGATTCCGTAGATTTATCAACCTTTAATGAAATTACTTTTGAGGCAGCAGAGATCCTGATTACGATAAGGAGAAAATGGTGGAAAGATATCCGCATATCAACTCTGCCGAACTGTAAAAAATAAAACTAAACGATCAAACTTAAAAAACAAAATCTACTTTTTTACATAGAACTCTCTGCCTCTGCGAGAGAATTGCCATCTTCATCCTCAAGCATTAATTTGCTATCTCCGGATTTTTCCAGAGAATTCCAACATTCTGTTTTTTCTTTTTCATCTCCAAAAAGTTGATCATACAACCGTTGTGCAAATTCCGGGGCTGTGTCCGGCGATGGAAATGTGTATTGTAATGTGGCAATGTATTGGACTAAGTCCTGATTAGTAGTTCCTTTGTAAGGATTTTCTTTCCAATCCTTCAAAGCCCGAATGTCTTCATCAGCTATTTCGACTTTGTTGCTTCTCTCGGCAATCTGTACGATTTGGAAATTATAAATTACTTTCATAGTTCAACCTCTATATATCACCTGATTTGTCTGTAAACAATGTAAAACAGTCTTTTAAAGAAACATTGATTATGTGTTCTCCCAGCCCTTTTTCACGTTCTCGGTTATACATGCCTCAAAAAGGGCTCGCCCCCTTTTTTCAGTATAGGCGTATTCGGTGCTGACTTTTAGCGGTTCCTTACGGCCCGCCGAATAGTCCGTGAAGCAGAAGACGTAGGGCACTGCATCTTCACCCCCACGTTTCGCTAAAAGAAACTTACGTACCGCATCTTTTCCCTTGCGATATACCTGACGCTCGACCACCTCGGCTTCTTTTGCTGCGGAGGGCTTGGCTGGAGGCACGGCTTTCTCCAATGCTTGTACGATTCTGGCGCCCCCATCCTTTACATTTTTGTCTCCCCGGAGTTTGCTGAAAGTCGGGAAAATTAGTCGTGGGCAGTCGGCAACCCCCGCATACGTCCACGCTCCCTTTTTGCCATCCCAGCTGAAGGCTTGGGTGCGCAACGGACGTCCGTCGCTACGATTGTGAATCCAGTCTTCTCCATCAATTTCGACGATGATCTCGGGTTTTACAAAGTGAACCTCGCGGCCCTCGGAGTCGTTTAGCAAAAGAGGAGCAGCGGTTTTCATGCCCTTGAGGCGTTCCAGCAGGTCTATCGACATCTTGTCGTCAATGCCCGAACCAGTTCGCGCCAAGGCTTGAAAAACGATTGTCTCGTCTTTGGCTGGGTAGGTAAGTCCGACAAGGATGTTGCGGACGCCGATCTTGCCGTCAAAGGATCCCTCCACGTAGCCCATGATGGCGGCATCAATCGTCAGCCGCGGCTTGATCTTGGCGTAGTCACGCTCCTTTTCATGGCGCACCACGATCCCTTCGCCGCCACCGGCGAGAATCTGATCCAACACCTTGCCAAGCTCTTCCCCAGAGCACCAACCGCCTAGGGCGCGATGCACCGGTTTTGAATGATCTTCTCCGAAAAGTTCGCCAAGCTTATTCCATTCCTCGTCGAACCCGCCCCCGTCCTCACGAAGATCCTTGCCGTCTAGCATCAAAATGTCGTACAGAGCCAGCCGTAGTTTGTCGGCTGTGCCTTTCTCGGTGGAGAACGATGCACGTGTAACTTCAGCAATGCTTGGCCGGGGCTTGCCTTTTTCGGTGGGCAGGTAGATCTCCCCGCGAAGCAATGCCTTCTTGATCCCCTTGGCCTTAAGGGCAGCCGCAGCCTCCTGGAGTGCCTTCATACCGATTCGGGCGCGGCCCGATGGGGCAGCGAACGCGACGGTGTCGACTTTCTCGTCGTAAAAAAGCATCGCTCCTTCGCCATCGTATTTTTCCGACCAGTGCAGACGTTTGACCCCGCCGAAACGGCTGGGGATGTCAGCAGGGGCTAAGGCCTTGAAGGAACGACTCAGTGCCTCCTCGTGCTTGGTTGCCGTGCCAAGGAGTAGGGGATCGGCGATGCCGTCGGTCTGGGCGATTGCGTAATCGCCCGACTTCTTTACGAACTTGGATTTATCGATGATCATGGCTTTAGGACGGCAGTTTGAGTTCTTGGTTGGATAGCAGGATCAGGAGGCGGTAGGTGCCGTCCTTGCCGGACTCCCCAAAAAGAAAGGCCCGGTACGGGCTACCACCGTCCCGAAGTACGAGGGGTTGGTTTCCCTTTTGCCCTGCCCCCAGCACGGCAACCGACTTCTCTTTTTCGAGTTTTTCGGCCAAGCCCTGAAGAAAATTGTGCCCCAAGCCATCCTCATGCACGACCTGGTAAACACCGCGGAATACAAAACTGGTCAAGGCTTCGTCCAGTGGCATGAATTTTCCGACCTTGAGCGGGCGCACATCGTTGACGTTTGCGGCCCGGTCGGTGCGCGGGCGGCGTTCCTTCTCCGTGCCATCCGGCGCCAGCACGACCTCGATCTCCTCAAAATCACGCACCACACCGCCGGCCTTGTCGACAAAGGCGGTCGAAAGCAAGTCGGGATCGGCCAGGGTGCCTGCCATGGAAAGGTCCAGTTCCGGGTCGCCTGACGCCACGTCCTCAGGGTTTAAGGTCTTGGGATCCACGCGCCGAGCCGCGTTGAAGATCCGGACGTTGTTAACCGCTCCGGCGGCGGTCCGGCGTTGCACGGCCGGTGGGACCTTCGTGCGCTTGGGAGATTGCAAGGGAAGGCGTGCGGTCTTGCCCTCATATTCAAGATGGATTGTGGCTGTCATGGGGTTTTCACATCATCGCGAAGTCCATCTCCTCATCCTCTTCGTCGCCGCTGGCCTCGGCGTCGAAAAGCTCGTAGGGCACGATCTTTCCAACAAAAGGGCTATTCTTGGCGTATCCGACCAAGAGGAAGGTGCCGCCGTCCTTGGCCAAAACGAAGGCCTCCTTGCGCTCCGGCGATTTGCGGTAGGAAAACCACGTCGAATAGAGGCCCTTGGGGAAAGTGACCCCCTCTAGGGGATAAACGTCAGTGACGCAGAAGCTAGCTAGGGAGGTGAGGGGAGTCTGCTCCAACGGGGCAGCCTCGTCGAAGGAGGAGGGGAGAGCCTCCCGCGTGGAGCCATCATAAAGAATTTCCTCCTTATCAACTGGAGTTCCTTCCGGATCTAAACGGCTATTGGAAATTGCTGAGGCAGGAGCGCATCGGCCATCTGCCGTCAAGTACCCGCGGGCGAGGACCTCGTCGCCTTTAATGGTCAGTTTTTTCAGCCTGCCGTAGAGATCGTCTTTAGTGACCTTGCGGGCCAGTTCGCAGGAAACTTCTTTACCAGAAAGAGTGAAGGAAATAGAAGGCATTTGGAACTTAGGAATTAAAATAAATGGATTGGGAGGGCGTTCCAGTAAAAAGGCAACCGTCGCCGTTGGCTAAAATGCCAAAATATTCAGATAACCAAGGTTAGCGTCTGGGTTTCGCCTTCAAACCCTAGTTCGGCAGTAAAAGCTTTTGCCCTTGGATGCTTGGCCAAAAACTCTTTTAGCGCGGATCTGGCTTGGTTCAAAAACTTCCCAGCTGATTGACCAATTCGACCATCCACGCGCTCATGATTCGGGAGGATAATCCGGATAGCTTCCCCCTTTTCCGGCAGCTGTTCAGCCAAGGATTTGGAGAAGATCCATGTTCCAACTTTTCGCATTTCAGCCGAAATGGGAACACGATGAGGGACTAGTTTTGTTATGGGATTGGTAAATAATTTGGTAATTTTCTGAACTTGAAGATTGTTGCCCCAACTCCGATAAAAGTCGGCGTTATTTGAGCCATGTTCCTCTTGAAGCTCTTCCTCAATTTCCAACCGACCCCTCATGCCAATGGTTTCCTGCACATGGACTTCAAATTCTGAACAGAACTGCTGGGGTGATGGAAATGTCCCGTAGGCCCTTTTGTACGCATCGTGGCACGTGTGTGGGTTTATAGGGTAGCACCGGAAGAGTTTCGTAAGGCGGGCACTTAAGTTCCCGCCCTCACCAACATAAAACACTTTTTTATTAGCTTTAAAAACCACAGTGTAGACACCAGGCGAGCGTTTAACAGGAGGGCTAAAAACGACTGAAAGACCCTTATTCGATGAGCTGATTGTCGCCGTATGTATTGTCATAGCTGGTTTTTAAAAAATATTAATGTTGGAAGATTTTGGCGAATAAATGGTAGTTGCTAGAATTCATCGTGATGCGAGCTACTATAGATTAATCTGCGGTAAAATAATGTTCTTCATTTTTGATCTTATTAAAGTCCTCCATAGCCTCATTGAAGTAATCCAAAAGTGGCTCTCGGTTTTTATCCTTATAATCCCCCTCCCAACCTTCATCCTTAATATCTTCATCAGATATATTGTCCTCGAGTCCCCCTTCTTGAATAAACTCTTGTTTTGTTATTGTCTGCGATGGGAAGATTACTCCACTGTTTGTATCAATCCAAAGGTTCTTGGCATTATCAGTTACCCACTTTGCTACATCATCTTTGTTCTTATCCTTTAGAATTGGGAAATAGTTTGTATCAATATCAACTTGTCCTTTATTAGAGTACGTAACCCAAGACTCTATCATATGTAGTTTATATTTATGGTTATTTTCCTTGCTCATATTTATCTTCTTTTTAGGTGGAAGAGGTCGGGGTTCACATAACGAAAGATGTATTTTGTGCTGGTCTTTGTTTATGCCAATTACCCATGCCTCGACTATTTGGCCTACTTTCAATTCTTGTTCGGAAACTTCGTTTATGTCAATGAGCCCATTTATGCCTTCCTGAAGTTCAACGATAACGATTTCAGAATTGATGTTGGTAACAACACCCCTGACCGGTCGGCGAATAGGATAGCGAAGGTGGATTTCATCCCAGGGATTCGGTTCAAGTTGACGATAAGAAAGGCCAAGCTTCTGGTCATCCTTGTTTAGGCTTATGATAAGGGATTCAATCTCCATGCCTACTTCTAGAACCTCGCTTGGACGGTTGATTTGCCGGGTCCAGGAAAGTTCGGAAAGAGGAAGGAATCCGACAATCCCTGGCTCCAGTTGTATAAAAGCACCCTTTTCATCAAGGTCCGTGACGGTGCCACGAACCCTTTGGTATGCCTGATATTGTTTGGGGCTCATGAATCTAAAATATTTATAAGAACATATTACGACAAAAGCAAAATATTACTGATAACTAAGCATTTATAAAAATATTAAACTTGTTACTTTATATTCTTGTACATCGTATTATTGGCAATTTAAAAAACCTTTTGGAAGATCATTTATCAGAGTGCTGATCGTGTGAGTCTCTAATGTAAGACACAATTTCGGAAATGCCAAGCTCCTCGAAAAGTCGTGGGGGAGTCTGACTTGGGTCTGAGTAAAGGTGATTTTGTGGTGGTTTACCACTCCCGTAGAAAAAAGATTCTCCCCAAAATTCGTAAGCCTCGTCCACGTATGTCATTCGAATATCTTCGTGAATCAGTCTGGCAAGTTCCTGAATGACGGGACCGGGTGGATACCAAGCCGTATTCATTCGAATCAGGTTTGCGTGAAACACGACCGAATAACTGTTCCACTTAGTCCCCCAATTCTTTAAGCTCCAGTCGTACCAACTTTGAAATCCAAATTTAGCTAGGTTGTCATCGTATTTCTTTTGGAGAACTTGCCCCTCTTCGGTCAGAGGGTCAATCGACTTCAAGGTTACGTCGAGCTCCTTTGGCATGGGGACTATCTTATTAAAATCTAGGATCTCGGACGCACTGTTCTTATCCGAGGCCACATTTACTTCTGAAAGATATTTCCCAACAAGCCTTCGCGCATCAGCAGCAAAGTAGAGCCGGACATCAATATCGTGAGGCATGTGCTTAAGTATCGGAAACCCTTAAAACAACGTCGATTAGTATGTCCTTACGTATAGGGCTGATTGTTAAACTTCGAAGGAGTCCCATTTCGAGGTAAGGACCCATCTTAAGGCGGATAGCTTACCATGCAACATACCCAATTCAAAATCATCAATGGGTTCTGAACCGTATATTGTCTTTAGCTTAGCAGCACGAAGGCTTTCCTGGTTTTTAGGCTCTTCTGATGATGCGCTTCCAAGAAACAGCTGCTCAGCTTCCTTGTTGGCGCTCACCTCAAGATATCGATGAAGCCAAATACGATCTGAAACATCTTTTTCAGCCTGCATTATATCATTAAGTTCTTTAGGACTTAATGCCTTCATTGCCCTTTAATATTCATTTACAGAAAGCTTCTACAAATATGACTACAATTAAAGTAAATCCTCTTAATGCTTAGCCGAGATGATGGAGATGCATAGACATGGCCCAAAAAGGATATGGGCGGTTAAGTACTGCGGTTCAATTTCATTGACGGCTACAACATAATGCCTAAAGTAAAATAAATGATCCCAACCAATAGATTCTTTAAAGAAAAGCTTAGCGGGCCAAAAGGGAAGTCATTCCGAAGTCTGGGCGGGAACACCGTCTTTCATGTTTACAAAGTCGGACCCGAATATTTCCTGTTGACCAAAAATAAAGCAGGGGAGCTTTACAGAATAGACAAAAAGAACTACCGCAAAACATACGCCCGTTATCTTCAGCTAAAAAAAATAGGCAATGAGAGCGTCTCTTCTGAGTACGGCACCAGATGGAAAGCGTGTCCCAATATCGTTATTTGTCCTTTTCTAGCTGCCATAAAATAACAAAAACAAGTGTCCCCAACTTCGGACAGGTTTAATAATATATGAACATAAAGGATATAGCAGAGGTAAATGGAGATTGTGCAGAGTTTAACGGCTTTGGGAGTCTTAAGCCGGATGAAGCTGGAAAGTTGCTAGCCTCCTTTGACGGTGAAATTGTCATTCCAGCAGGTGACAGGCTGCCAGATGCTTTTCTTGAATCACTTGTATTACACAAAGGTAAAAGTATTAGATTTATTGATAGTTCTGGCGGCATGGGGCAAGAGCTTTCAGTAAGAGATGCTGAAATTCTTTCTAGCTATCAAGGGAGATTAATCGTTGACATGCCCCGATTAAATTATGTTCGAGGCCATCCACGGCTACACCCGCCGTATTCAGGCGGCGAGAGAGGGCTTTTGCAGGAACATGAATCGCAAGACGAACTCAGTATCGCAAAAGCCTTCAGCAGACATAAGGGCAGTGCGCTTAGATTCTCCAACCTCTACACTATATCGACAGCAGCGGCCAAGGAACTATTTAAGCACGAAACGCCCGTCTGTATTGGAAGAGAATTCCACACGGAAGGACAATGTGGCCGTAATAAAGAATGGATTGCAAATGAGCTTAAGCAGCCTCCATCCAACAATCCTTTCTACTATCCACTAGGCTCCTACATCACGGAATGGGAAAAGATTGTGATGTTGTATAACGATGCTGAAAAACGTTGGTTTCCAAATATGCCTGAAAATGAATATCCGACAAACGATCCATGCAGTCTTGATTATTTATAGACTTATAAAATAATTATTTGTTTCCGCTTACGTTTTCTTAACCTCCTTTCAGATCGATTCTTTATTATTGAAAAGAAACGAATATCTCACCAAGTCCCGCTATCGGATGGCTTGCGAATGTCCGACAAAGTTATTCTACACCAAGAAGAGCAAGGAAGAACCTGCGTACATAGATAATGGTATAGACGACCCCTTTCTAGCAGCACTACGGGATGGTGGTTTCCAAGTGGGCGAACTGGCCCGGCATTATTACGGACAGGGCGTATTGATCAACGAATTGAATGAGGCAAAAGCCCTTAAGCAGACAGCTATTGAAATGGCAAAGCCCCAAGCCCTGATCTTTGAGGCTGCCTTTCTTTATGAAAACTTATTCATCCGGGCTGATATCGTCCAGAAAACGGGAAACAGCATTCGCCTGATTGAGGTTAAGTCCAAATCCATCAATCCCAGTGATCCAAAGGATTCGCTTTTCACCGATAAAGGCCTGCCCAAGGCTAAATGGAATCTGACGCTGCAGGATATCGCCTTTCAGACGCATGTTCTGCAACAAGCGAACCCTGGCATGGAAATTCACCCCTTTCTAATGCTGGTGGACAAAGAAAAGCCCGCGCTCGTGGATGCGATGAACAGCTTCTTTTTTCTTAAAAAGCGTGACGACCGATCAAATCCGGAGGTGGTGCTTTCAAGGCCCCTACCGCCTGAGATCCTCCAAAAGAATAACTGGATCTTATGTGAGATCTGCGTTCGCGACGCGGTTGATCTACTTCACAAGGAGAACTACAACGGCAAAACCTTTGCCCAGCGGGCTGAAGAATGGTCTGACAACTACGCAAAGGATAAAAAGATCGCCCCTATACTCAGTTCCGTATGCCGGGACTGCCAGTTTCGGGCTACAGCCGAGGAGATGCAGATGGGTAATAAATCCGGTTACCACGAATGCTGGCGGGCTGTCACTGGCCTGCCGGATGCCAAGCTGGAAAGCGGCACAGTGCTGGAGATCTGGAACTACAATAAAAAGGACGAGATGCTTGCCGCAGGGATATACCACCAAACTCAGGTAAATCCGGAAACCTTCACTGGATCCAAGGCTTCTAGGCAGCAACAGCAAGTGACCTGTGTGCAGAAAAATATCACCACACCTATGGTCGACATCTCTGGATTGGGCGCAGATCTATCCAAGCTAAAATACCCTTTGCATTTTATTGATTTTGAAACTATTCGGCCTGCAATTCCGTTTCATGAGAGATCATATCCATATCAGCAGGTTGCTTTTCAGTTTTCGCATCATGTGGTGGAAAAAAATGGAACGATCAAGCATGAAGGACAATGGATCAGCCTCCAGCGTGGTCATTCGCCCAACGAAGAATTCCTAAAAAATCTGCAAGCCCAACTCTACCAGGATGGTGGCACAGTCCTTCATTACGCCCACCACGAGCAACAGGTTCTGGGGGACATGGCCGACCAGGTGAAAAATAAAAATGCCTCTTTATCCGCATGGGCAAGGGAGCTGATGAATTCATCGAAAGTTAACCACGGACAGGGCAAGGGCCGGATGGTCGATCTGCAAAAGATTTTGGTGCAGCGCTACTATCACCCCTTGGCGGGTGGATCGAATTCCTTGAAGAAAATCCTGCCTGCGATCCTGAGCCCTGGGGGGAAACTGCACGGGAAATACATTCGGCCCGTATATGGGGCAGAATCAATGCCCAGCCTAAACCTAGAAAAGGGAAAGGCCTGGGTGAGTGCAACTTCGTGGGACCCCTACGAGCTTTTACCCCCGGTAGCGGCCGGTATTCATAAGGGTACGGAGAAGGTCTACGGTGTAGCAGGTGAGGACGACAAGATTGATCAGGGCGGAGCGGCCATGACCGCTTACGCCAAAGTACAGTTCACCCAATGCAGTAAAGAAGAGGTGGCCGACATTGAGAAGGCTCTCTTGCAATACTGTGAGTTGGACACCCTAGCCATGGTCATGCTCTGGGAGGAGTGGCAGGAGCAGATTAAAAAACCCCTAACTGTCCGATAAGCTAAGACTCCGAGCGTTTCAAGTGCTCGGAAAGCTCTGAAGGCATTTCAAAATCTTCACTTTCAGCCATTTCCCGAAGCAAATCCAAATCAACGGGACATGGCTGACAGAAGTAGCGATAAGACTCACCATCATCGATCTCAATTTCAGCTTTTTTCCATGCTGGTGTTGCTTTGCCTTTGGGATCCTCATGACTCTCTAGCGGGTCTGCTTCATCAAACCAACACGCCACAGTATCAAACAGTTGATCAAGCAAGTCCTGTTTTTCCGCGAAAAACTTTTCCCTCTCAGTTTCATCGCTCGGTAAATTGGGAAACAGCTTTTGTAGCGTAGCCTCATCGATCAAAAGAGGTGTTCGTGCAACCCACTTGGTGATCTCACCTTGTTTGGAAATTAGGTACTTTTTATCCATAAGGCGAAACGGTTACGGAATCTCGACCTGATTTTCCACGTGGGCTTTATGGGTCACCTCAGCCATGATTCCAGAAAACGACTCGGGTATGTTAAAAGAACGCTCGACATTTTCGGAATCATATATTTCGGAGCAGTTAATATCCTCGTCTTCCGAGGGTCCGCGCTTGACGAAAAAAACTACTCCATAGAGCCTGTCTTTTGGTTTCAGTTTCGGTAGATCAGGTATCTTTTCAATGACTTGGGGCAACAAATCGTTTTTGTGTTTATTTAGTGCCGCAGCGAGGGCCTGTCCGACGTCCTCGTCTTCCTCTTCATCTCTAGGTTGGGGCCAGGGAAGCGTGCACCCGGGACGAACTCTATTCCTTCCTAAGGTATCTTCACAAAATGCAAGGTCCTGAAGTTTTCCATCCTTATAATCGATGGTGAATGCGGTCCATTTAAATCCAGGGCACTCGTCCGATAAAAGTTTTAAGAAATCGGTCATTTGGATGAAACCTCACCAGAAAGGTCATCAAAATTATTAAAACTTACGACAACACCCTTAAATCCTTTCGGAATGTCGAAATGATGCGATTCAGAATACAATCCAGAGCTCCACGCTGGGATAAACCCTCTTGAAATCGGTTCTTTTAGTGGTTCCAAAACAAAAATCAAAACACCTGAGCAAGAACCTCTATCCACTGTCTTGAAGTTTACGCCTTCTGGCAAAATTGCGTTGAGAATGATTTCGGTGTTTGATCCTTCATTTGCAATAGAGTCCCATTTGGAGAACTTTCCTAAGTCGAAATTCAAAGCTTTCGAAAGCAGTTTGAGAGCTTCAGTTTCAAAGGACTCGGTTGCTGTGCCGCCACTCTCCAGTTTCTGCACCTCTTCATCAAGCGTACCTACGCTATCTTTTAGTTTCATCTTAAGTTGAATCAACTCCTGTGCTTGGGCCTTTGAGATCCCATACTTTTCTGAAAGCTCATCAGTTTTTGTATTCCTTTTTTTATCGTAAAAGTCCTTCATATTGGGGTCATTGGATTCAAAAGAACCCACCAAATCCAAATCAAGGGAAGAAACCTTTTTGAAAATTTTTTCTTTTATCGAAACTTCGAAGGACTCAAACCCCCCAAAACTGTCTCCGCCACCACTTAAACCTAAAGCGATCCAATCTGAATTGGGATCTACCGAAAGAAGATCTTTCCGTAGTGCAATTAAACCATCCATTTAATAATAAGTAAACAATATGCCAAATTAGTCAAACCACTTTGATCGTCTGGCTTTCCCTTTTTGAAAGGCTTATTTCAGGCCTATTACCTGCTGTTTTACGGAAACGATCTGACAACCAACGAGTGGGCACTTTCGATTAGCTTCAGAAAATATGACGTCTCGAGTCACGAGGCAGTATGGTTATCGCCATAACTGGTTGATGGGGTGGTTCGGACCTCTTAAATTCAGGCTGGAGGTGAGGAACTGCTCTACTAAGATTTAAAAGTCGATTATTTATGGATTTAACTTCGTACCTTAAATATTGCCTTGGGTACGTCCGCATGTACCTACTTTCAACCACTCATTCAAACTATTGTGAGCAAGAATTCCATTTGCCTGCAGTCACTTAACTATTAAATACATCTTATCGCAACGTGTTGAGTCCAAATCAAATTGACAAATTTAAGAGAGTTAAGCAGCCTGGTAGAATTACGAATTAAAATATGAATTATAAATATTACTTCATTATCTACAGGGGCGTTCCTGCAGGCGGGGAAGATCTGGTTATTCACATGCAGCTCGGATCAAAGGAGGAGTTGGGAAAACTTCGCTCCGATGCCATTGAGAGCTGGGAGAGCTACGAGGAGTATTTGGAGAGTCATGAAATCGAAGAAAGCTATGATGATCCACAGATTTGGGAGCGCGAATCTGATTGCGATTATATTTTAGGCCGTGGAAATGACATGCAAGTTCTTACAGAGAAATTCTATGAAATAATAAAAGAGAAATTTAAGTCAAATATTGCATAAGCATTACCTGCTCTCTTGGTGAGCTAATCTTTTACGTTCGATTTACAAACAGTATTGCAATCGTATTACGGGCGAAACACCGGAAAAACTCCGGGGAGCATCAGAAAAATCATTTTTAATGCCCGGATAATCATTTTGCATCAAAAGGTGTCCGCTGGTTCTAAAAACCCTCGTTTCAAGGCCAAAAGAGGGGTGGTAAAGGTGGCTTTTCATTGCCCTTAACCACGTTCAATAGGCCGTCAACACCATGGTCAACGCCATACGGGACCACAGTCATCCACGGTCAATCCATAGTCAATCCACAGTCAACGCCACAACAATGACGAAACAACGCCATAACAGTCCATTTTAAGTCGGCAACAATCCAAAACAATCCACAAACCTAAAAAAACAACGCGAAACAACGCTATAACTGGTTCGGAAGGGAGTTTTAAGGGGTGTAAAAGTGGGGTTAAGCTCAAAAGAGGCCATTCCAGGCCGGGAACCTGACCGATAAAATACCGAGGATCTACCGGGAGCATGACCGGGAATATGACCGGGAACGGAAATTAAATACCCCGAAAATACCCCTTAAATAGGCCGAAACTACCCCGAAATTCGAATTAAATGGGAAATAGTCGCCTAAACGGATAGAGCCCTTGCCATCGGGTTGGGCTAACGGCCAAAATAGCCTGGTGAAACAACTCCTGGCAGGAATTATTGTTGGAATGGTCGCTGCTAGTGGGTGGACACAGAACTCACAAAAAAGCGTATACTCCGCAGAGCCGTACTCCCGAGAATTAGTTAAATTGGCCGAAGCTGGAGATGCGAGGGCTCAGTACAGTCTTGGTTGGGCTTACTTTATGGGATGTAAGGGGCCGCCTATTAAAACTGATGGTGGCCTTACAATGATTAAAACTATTCTGATGAAAAACACCTCTGTGGCCACGGATTGGTTTAGGAAGTCAGCGGAACAGGGGTACGCGGAAGCCCAGAGTATTTTGGGGGAGTGTTATTTCGTTGGTACGGGGGTGGAGAAAAACGAGTGCGAAGCTTTTAAGTGGTATAAAAAAGCAGCTGATCAAGGTCTTGTTGAGGGGGAATACTTCGTTGGTGTTTTCTATGAAAAAGGAGTCGGAGTCTCGAAAGATCGTAAGGAGGCTTTTATTTGGCTCAATAAAGCCGCTGAGCAGGGGGATTGCCGGTCTATGGTTGAATTAGCCGAACTCTATTTAAATGGTGCAGGCGTTACTAAAGATGAAAATGAGGCCATCAAGTGGTTGACCAAGGCATCTGACCAGGGATTTGAGCCGGCAAAAAGAAAACTTCAGGAAATTCAACCTCAACCAAAATAGCTCTTAAATCCCCGACTTGAGTAAAGCTTTGGCGATAGTGGCCTTGTAAGCAGGGGCCTTGGGGGCAGCGAAGGCTTCTTCCGGCCACTTTTGGCCACGTTGCTCGAGTTCACGTTTGAGAAAGGCCAGGGGCTTGGTGAGATTATAGTGTTTAACGGTTTTCAGGATGAACTGACGGAATTCATGTTCCCAGAGGACGCCCTTTTGTTCCCGCTCCATGAGAGTGCCGATCAGCTCTAAGGCTTTAACACGGTCATTTAGGACGCGTTTAGGGGCATCCTCGTTCTCGTTTTGGTGAACCATCTGCCATAGGGAGTAGGTTTTGCCGTCGAAGGGTTTTCCTAGGGTTGATTGGAGCTTCTTCTTGGACCAGGAGAGGGGATCGATCCCGGTGAAGAGGTGGATGGCGTCCTTGGTGCGTGGGGTGAGGGGGCGCCGGGACTGTTCGATCAGTTTGAGGAGGATCGTGGAAATACCGATCTGCTTGGCAAAGTCGGCTTGGGTGAGGCCGGTGATCTGGCGGACGGTATGGAGTGGGTGGATCTTGGATGGGACCCGAGTGGGTCGGCGGGTTTTTTCAATCTTCACTTGACAAAGGATACATGTAACCTGTATATTGTCAATCAAGATGACTATGCAGGTAAACAGCAATCCAAAGACCCGGACTGAAAATTCCGGTGAATGGAGAGATCAGCAGTATATGACTAGGGAGCAGGTGGCGGATCTGTTTCAGATATCAACGAGGACGGTTAGTGAGTTGACGGCAAGGGGAGTGATCATTGCGGTAAAGTTGGGAGGGGGGAGGAACGCGCCGGTGAGGTACAGGCGGGAGACTTTGGAGGAGACGGCTAAGAAATTAGAACGAAGGTAAGGAGGGAAGAAGGTAAAAGGAGGGAAGGACGGGGTGAGGTGCTCTCTTACCCCTTCCTCACTCAATATGAAGAGCTTTGCTTATTTTAAGCCCCTCCCGTGACAGCACCGTGACAGGGATTGATCTTAACCCTCCTCAATGCAAAGCTTAATCAAGTGAAACGGGCTGTATTGGTTCTTTTAGCCGGGGGAATGGTGCTCATTGCCCGGGCAGAGGAAAAATCTCAAAGCTTAGCGCCAGAATCAATACCCGCTCTCCATGCGGAATCGGTAAAGGATGAGAAAAAATCAGATGGGTGGTTTTTAGGGCAAATCAAAAAGGTCGAGTCTAAGGCTTATAGATTTATTGGCTGGTGTTATGAAAAGGGAAAAGTGGTCGCGAAGGACGATAATGAGGCATTTAAGTGGTATACAAAGTCAGCGGAACTCGGAAATGCTGACGGTCAGAACAATCTTGGATGGTGCTACAAAGATGGAATTGGAGTTGCAAAAGACGAAAAGGAAGCAGTGAAGTGGTACGCCATTGCAGCAAAACAAGGGGATGCGTGTGGACAGATCAATCTTGGGTGGTGCTACGAGAACGGAATCGGAGTTACAAAAGATGCTAAGGAGGCGGTGAAATGGTACACCAAGGCAACAGAACAAGGGGACGCGTATGGTCAGAATAATCTTGGAGGGTGCTACCTATACGGAATTGGAGTCACAAAAGACGAGAAAAAAGCCTTTGAGTGGTACGTTAAGTCATCGAAACAAGGAAATGCAGACGCCC
>Ga0187844_10001343_pt1 | contig 18809 bp, 33 predicted proteins | sample SpaLakP09_SKY_50_FD_134517 | JGI IMG/M metagenome (GOLD analysis project Ga0187844, IMG submission 134517) | Oligotrophic lake water microbial communities from Sparkling Lake, Wisconsin, USA - SP09_SKY_50 | ecosystem: Environmental > Aquatic > Freshwater > Lake | place: USA: Sparkling Lake...
GTCTTAACGCCCAAATCCCTACGCAATGCCCAAGCTGCCCGTTCGCCCATCTCACCAAGCTTGTCCTCACGAGCTCGACGCTGCTCAGACTCGTACTCCGACTTGATCTTCGCGGCCTCAGCCATAAAGTCATAACCGGGACTCGTGATCTCACGAACACGCTCAACAACACGGTTGTCAAGGCCCGTGAACGTCCCAAACGACGTTGGGTACGCCTGAGCTGTAGTCACAAGATGCTGCTGTGAACTGCCGTCCGGATGCTTAATGTCTTGATACACGGCAAAGAACGGTTGTGGGCCGTCAACGAACCTGACACACAACGTCGGGTCAATCGCCTTGAGGTCGCCGGCAACCGTGCAGGAGTCAGCGTCCACAACAACCTGGCGGTTGCGTGTCTCAAGGATCTGATCAAGTTTCGCGGGGTGAAGTGTGTCGTTCATATCCCGAGGACGTAACCAAGGCTGTAGTTCCACGTTGATACTGATGAAGCGTCGTAATGGACAACGCGCACACGAAACCTTGGCCCAATGAGGCCGTTGTAAGCAGCGTTGTATTGCGAAGCACTGACTGGTGTTGGAACCGAATACGCCATTGTTGGCCCAATAAGAACCGACGCCGTGAATGGAATAGCAACCGAAGTGCTGCCAATCGTAATGTTTGACGCAGTGGCACTGTAGGCGTCAACAGCCGGAAGAATGCCCTGAGTCAACGTGGTTGGCATGTTGGCCTGAACCCACCTGTTACCAGCCGCGTCAAAGTTCTCAACAAACAACGTGACTCGACTAGAGCCCGAGCCGCTCACGGTTGTTGTGACTGCTGAAACATTGAAATCAAGGCGCAGGAAATTGTTGTGCGGATTGTCAATGACTTGCGAAACGAGCGTGTTTGTGCCAGTGCCCGTTGCGGTGTACGCCGCGTCAGGCGCGATCGTTCCGCTGATTTGAACAGCGCTTGCTAATGCCACGGCTACTCCTAACTATTAGAAAAGATTGTCAAACAAAGAAAACTCCCCCCGCCCGAAGGCGAGGGGAGAAAGCAACTAGTACCGAGTTACCGGCACATCGTCCTTGAGGCGAATGATGCGACCGTTCTGGTTGCGAGCCGTGCAAGCAAGCGCCGCATACCAACCCAGCCAGGCCTGCCATTTTGCCTCACGCTGACCAGCACTACTGCCAGTCTTCAGAGTCAGAATGGAACCCTTGCCGTCCGGTGCGCTCAACCAATCCGGCTTCTGAAGCTCGGCCCAAGCAAACGAACTCTTGGTAAGACCGAACGCGAAACCAACCGGAGCGTCAACATCAGCAATAACCGGAACTGGCTTATTGCCGGCAGCAACCATGATCGCTGAGTAACCCTGAGTTGTCTCAAGCGACTTGGCATCCTGCCAACGCTTCTGCGAAACGTACTGGCGAGCCAGTCGAGCCTGAACACCCAGTGTTGTCAGGAACACATCAGGGCTCTTAGCCGACACCTTACGGATGCCCTGAGCGAGCTGAGTGAACAGCGCCTCAGTCGGATCGCCAACTGAACCAGAAGCAGCCGCAGCGACCTCAGTACCAGCCCAAACCGGCGTAGTTGACGCACTAAGGGCGTGCAACGTGCCGCTGGTGGCGGTGATGTTGCGGAACCCGTCAGACTCCGAACCAGGGTAAGCATTCGCAGTCGTGTCAGTACCAGCACTTGACGCGGGGTTAGCAAGACGAATCGTTGCCGTTGTCGGCCAACCACCCGTCGGAGCTGTCACAGAGCCAAACGTAATGCTGCCGTTAGCCTGACCACTCGTGTCCAACGTACCGCTCTGGGTGACAGCAGTGATCAGAATGCCCGCATTGGCAACCGTGCCATTGGTGCGAACAATGTCAATGTAGTCACCAGGTGAGAGGTACTGAACGCTGTCAACGTCAACCGACGTAGCCGAACCAGCCGACACTGCGGTACGAACATTGGCAAGAACCGCGTCACCCGTGCCATAAACCTGACGGTTGATGTCCTTACGAAGGTCAGTGGTTGCACCCTCAACTTCAGCGGTCATGGCGCGAACAAACGCACCCTCATTGCTTTCAGACTGCTTGATGACCTGATCGGACAGTTCAATGCCCTGCGTGAAGTAACGCATTGTTACTTCGCCATCAGCATACGACTGTGTGCCAGCGGTCGGCAGAGTTCCACCGTCCGTAATGCTTGCTCGACCACGGTTACGACCAGTGTGGATCGGGAAAATGACCTTGCGGCCCGAGAAGGCACCCATGTCATTCGCTGCAACGCGCTCAAACTGGTCAATCGCGTATGAGTCTTGGTTCAACTGCTCGACGATCGGCCCTCGATAAACGTTCTTGAGGATCGCGTCGAAGTTAGTAAGTGTCTGTGTAGCCACCTACATCACCTCTTTCAATTTCAGGATTATTGGTTCTTCAATCGCTGAAGAGCTGCCTGTGATGCTTGCGCGAACGTGCTAATCGGTTCCGGGGAACCATCAACGCGCTGCCCCTGCTCTGCCGCCTCGGGTTGACTGAGCTTGTCCGACACCATTCCCTGCTGAATCTGTGCCATCCACTTCTCCGCAGCCTCAAAAGCGAGACTCACGGCGTTCTGTGGATCAGACTCAGCAAACGATGCAAGGAACTGCTCCGCCAACTCGCGTGGCACATCAGGATGCTTCGCCACCGCTTCACTGACCTGCTGATCAACGACCTGCATTGCTTCAGAAACCCGTTGCTCTTGTTCCATCTGCTCCTTCCACGCCTTAAGCTCACCGAGCTCAGACATGACAGGACTCATTGGATCCTCAGCTTCCCCATAAGGGTCTTCAAGATCCTCTGACTCACCAAACAAGCCGCGTTCTTGTGCCGTCGCACTAATCCACGCATCAAACTGTTCGGGATCATTGGCAGCGAGTTCACGCAATGCAATGAGGTTTTCAAGCTCATCGCGGGGAACGTCCGTCAAACCAAGGTCTTGGAACGGCTCCCACTGCTTACGGAACTCTGCTGCTTCTTGGAACTTCTTAGTGACACTCGAATCCCAATCTTTGAAGATCGGCTCGACATCACCACGGATTTCCTCCGGCAGTCTGTCAAGGTACTCCGCATACGGAGCTTGGCCCTGGCCTTCCGCTCCCCCAACTTCCGGCTGTACCGCTTCCTCTGACATGTGTACTTCCTTCCTGAAGCTGTAACGCGGCCCTGGCCGAAGCTGTACCTGTCCCTGGCTTCACGACGTTTAGCCCCAAACGGGGCGGATAAAGCCCCGGATGGGGCGAAATAAGCCCCGAAGGGCAAGACCACAAGGCGGCTATGACCCCGCCAAGGGTTGAGTTACTTCTTGCGGTTACGCAGCATCAAAATCGCCATCTGCGCAGCGCCCTTCATGTCCTTCGCTTCCTTCATCGGCTCCTCAGAACCAGAATCCTGTTTCTGCACCGCTGGAGTCTCAGCGTTCTCCGTTGTTTCCTTTGATTCATCATGCACAGCGTTCGCTGACTGCTTGCCCGGAGAGTCAGGTGCAGGAGACTCAACTTGTTTCGCGCTCGACACTGCCTTCTCAGCATGTGAAATCACTTCAGCCCACTTCGGGTCACTGCCATAGTCAGCCTTCACCGCTTCAACGGCAGCCTTCAGATCCTCAATACATTTACTTGCCATTTGGCGGAGCTCCTTGCGGCCCTTGGGCCATCATTTGTTGTTGCATCATCTGCTGTTGCTTCTGATCCTGCCGCTGCTGATGCATGGCGACATGCTGCTCAAAGACCTGTTTCGCCATTGGGCTCAACGAGTCATACGACGCTGTTTTCATAAAGTCCTGATGCCCGGAAATGTGGGCTCCGTCATCGTCAAACGAATTGATTGGCAACGGTTCGCCCTTACCAAGACGCTGATTCTCACGATTGACCTGCTGCTCATCCTCACTCAACTCATCAACCAGTCGCTCAAGGCCACCGACATCCCAATCCTTCAAGAACCGCGCAAGGTTCTTACCCTGCAACGGTTGACCAGACTGAACAAAGAACGTCAAGAGTTCCTGAAGTGCAGCTTGTTTCGCAGCCTTGCTTTGTGGGAACGCGGAACCAGTCTGGACAACAACGTGAGTGTTATCGCGCAGCATTGAGCCACGGAAATCAAAAATGCGCCACGTAGCGTCCTGACCGGCAATTCGAATCGTTCGACTATCCGTATAGAACTTGCTGACAAGTGTGAGGATCTTCCTGCCGGCACGGGCAAGGTTGTCCTCCATGTCTGCAACAGCCGGTCCAAGACGAGTATCGTCAGACTCCTGCAAAAGATTGATAGCTGACGCGGCTGTAACACCCGACGGAACATTCCCAGCCGTGATCTCATGCTGTCCACTGATCTCCTGAATTGACTGCTCAATGCGATCAATCTCCTGCAACACGTAACCCGGAAGCTGCGGAGCCTGCAAATACGCTGGAGCTGCATTCGGGCCATTGTTGTCGTCGTAATAAAAGATGCCCCCAGGCTGTGCCATGGCGCTCTCGAACGCATTGGGGTCAGCGATGGACTGCTTGGAGGCAAGGACTGTCGGGTTCCCGACACGGTTGCGGTTCTCAGCGATCTGAGACTTAATCTTGTTCAACTCGGTCTGCGGGCCACGCAACTGCTCCACAACCGATGTGGGCCACACCCGGCCCGGAACATCAATGCCCTTAAACATGACGTAAGGCATTGGGTCATACGGCTTAGTGTCCTCAAACAACACCTTGTCAGCAACCCAAACGACACGCCGGCCATTCGGAAACTCACTATTCGGCTTCTGCCACAACTCACTGATGCGAACACCCTTGTAGTTGTTCTGCCCCGTCAAAGACCCACCAAGTCGAGCCTCAACAAGCCCAGGATTAGCGTTTGCGTCCGGCTTCGCATCATGGTTCCAACGACGCTTCACGTACTCAACAGACCGAACAGACTGCTCAATCAGCCACTCGACTTCGTCAAAGCGCTCCGCGATCGGGTCAACGAACACCTGAAACGGGCTCCTGACCTCCACACTCACATCACCCTGCTTGACACTCTTAGAAGTGACCTGAACGCCCAGTTGTTGACTAATCAACGCGGGATCCATGCCCGTCAGTGGCGCACCGTTCGGGCCGGGAATAGGTTTCCCATCCGGGCCGACGAGAGCTTCAAACCCATCACCAACCGTTGAATCCCAAGTGACCTTCAAGAACCCAGCGCCACAAATCCTCGACCAATGCAAAGCCCTAAGAAGCTTGTCGCGCATCTCAAGGTGAGTCCACTCATACTCAAGCAGTTGCTCCGCGACATACGCGGCCTCTACATCCTCCTGATCACCCGTCCGAGGAGTCACAGTGAACACTGGCCGTTGCTTCGTGAGTTTCGCTACTTCAGTCCTCACAGCGGGTTGAATGCGATTATCAACAATCGTCATCCTGTCCCTGCGCAACTGCGGCCTATACAAACTCCGACCATCCCACGCAACCCACTGCTCACCCTGGTAATACGCAAGGTTCAAAAACCACTGTGCCTCAAACTTACTCCGGGCACTCTTAGCCTCCCGAAGAAGCTTCTCCAGTTCCTTAACGTCAGTCATCGGACGGCTCGCTAATCACGCCAACGAGATTGAACTCATCCAACTCAACCTCCGGCAACACGAAATCCGCTGTCTGAACGCTCGGAAGACGATCCGGGGCCTGGACTCTGTTTGTCAGCTCGCGGCGCTCAGAAAGCCACTCAACGCGCTCCTGATGAAACGTATACTCCCTAGCGAGAATCAAGACAGCGAGGATTGCGAAAGGAAACCAGCTCACGCCGCAACCTTCCGCTTTGCTTTCTTCTCAGGACGAACAGCAAAACCCTCCTCAAGCTTCAACGCATAAGCCTTCCACTGCTCCGCAGAAACCTTCGCGTCCCGAACCTCACGCTCAAGAACAGTCACGCCCACAGGGTCAACCGTCAACAATTCAAAAGCATTCCGAATGCAGTTCTCGCACATGAACAACTCGTCAATCGACACGCCATTGTTCAACACGGGCCCATCCCACGAGGCAGGAAACTCCACCACGCGAGTCTTAGGGCACAAATGATTAAAGCAATTAGAGCAAAAGCCCCCATAACGAACCTGCATCCAACACTCCTTAAATGAACTGCCCCGGCCCATTGCCAGAGTCATGTACGCGCTCCCCAAGCCCCTTCAAGGACTCACGAAACATCCTCTCCTGAACACTCAAACTCTCCACTGGCGTATGCACGGGCGTCAACGGCCTCGACATCACCACGTAACGCAACGCATCCAACAAGTGATCATCACGCTTCACCGGAGCCTCACGAGCATCATTCTCACTCCGCTTAGGAGAAGCCCACCTGTACTTCTTAAACTCCGAAATCAACACGGGGCAATCACTAGACACAAACAACTTGCCCGCCCGAAGGCGCTCCTTCACCTTGTTAATGCCCGGACGCACAGCATTCTGACCCGGCGAAGTGAAAATCCCATGATCAGCAAACGTCATCTGATCACTACGCCCAGTCTGATTGTTCTTATTCCTAGACGCCGGATCAATAACCCACCACCGAGGCTCACAACCCCACCTGAGCTTCTTCAACTCGATCTCCTTACACACCTCCGAGATCGTGTGACCCTGCAACGCCAACTCATCAAACACAACAAGGTTGTCGTCAGCGTCAAGGTACGCAAACACCACAGCGGCCATATGACGAATGCCAGGGTCAATCCCACCGAACACCTCAGCGCCCTCCGGCAAAGCCCTCACAGACGACACAACGTGCGCCTCAGGGTCAAACTCGCTAAACACAAGGCCCGCGAAATGCACAAACAACCCTGACTTACGAGCCAACCGCTCCTCCGGGCTGTACTCCGCAAGCACACGAACCTTCGTTCGCTCATCAAGGTGCGGGTTGTCGTCCATATCGACCAACACCACAGTCGCGCCCTTCAACCGCTGTTCCTGAAACGGCACCCAAACATCGTCATACATCCACGACATACCCCTCAAAGGAGTCATCGTGAACACCTCATCACCGCCGTAATCAATCAAACGCGCAAGTGACTCCCGGCGAATGTCCTGACGAGGCTCCTCATCGTAATGAACCCGATGCAAAGCAGCACCACCAAACTTGTCCAAATCCTGATCATTCGACATGAACTGAAACCAGCTCCCGTTCGCAAACCGCAACACGCGCAAACGCTGATCAAACGCCTTGTCGAGACTCCCACCAGCCAAAGCACCAGGAGGACACCACTCACGAATCTTCTGCAACACAACCTGATCCAAAGTCTGACCAAGATCAGGAGTCACAACACGACAATAAAACGGGGGACTCCAACGCTTAAACCCCCGCAAATGCTTCGGCACATCCCGCAAGTCAAGAGCCTGAATCAAATCATCAACAATCCCAGCCGTCGTCTTACCCGACCTATTCCCCCCCAAAAACACCTTCAAATCCTCACCCGAAGCATGAAACACCACCTGCTTCACATGCGGCACATAAGCCTCCAAAGGATTACGAGCCCTAACACCCTCCAACAACCGCAACTCATCCTCAACAACACGCCTCGTCGACGCATCCAAAGAACCCAACACTGATGGGTCAATCTTAAACAAGGGACTCCAACACCTTTCGGGAGGGGTGGTATTTGTGCAAGGGACTCCGGGACTCCGACGACGCGGCGCGCCTGGCCGGCCCTACCCCCCCCTTCACTGTGTTGCGAGTCGTGCTGTGGGGTCGGATCGGATCGGTGTCAACCCGTGTTTAACGGACGGCGCGCTGCGCTGCCTTCCGTCGCAGGGAAGGGTCATCGCCTTCGCCTGTTGACATCGGTGCGTTGCGGGTACTGCGCGGGTACAACTGCTCACGCTCTCCCGTTCGTTAAACACGCTGCGACGATCCGCGCAACATCGCTCGACTCTCTAGCCGATACATACACACGCGCACGATCTCAAGCGTGAGAGTGAGAGACGCGGCGAATAGCGCCAACGCGCCATAGTCTCAGTAGCCACTTGACACCTAGTCAGATTAAGCGTATGTTTAACGAACGGTATCCGGGTAGGCCGGGTACGTTACGAAAGGAAAGCAGATGACACTCACGCTCTCAGACGTTCACCAGGTGCTCTCAGACGTTACGTGTGTTTATAGCCGTTCGATCTTTGGCGATGGTCGGGAAGTAGTGGTCGCGCGCGGCTATGACTTTGGCGGAGCGCTTACTTGTCATGCACCAACGCTATTCGTAGATGGCGTGACGTGGACGTATAACGGTGGCGCTGGTGGCACGTTTACCGGTGTTTGGTTCACGGTTGCCGATGTGCGCGAGTTTCTGGCAGTCAACCGCGATGCATTGGGTGTGAACTAATGGCGCGACCAACTACTACTGGTTCACGCTCGCAACGCAAACTGTCCTGCGAATGCGGTCACGTTGCTTACATGACGCCTGCGAACCTTCGTGATTGTGGGCCTGATCCGTGCGGGCGTTGCTACCGAACATCGGGAGCAATTCGCTTCATGGATTGTGCGACGCGCGACGATTACCTAATGACTCCACAGGGCTTGGAAGAATTGGAAGCTGTTTACGCGGCGAAGGCGGCGAAGGCGGGAGATCGTGAACTACTTGCCGCACGGCGCGCGAACTATCCGCAATTACGTTGTGTGAAGTGTCAACATCCTCAGACTACAGAGCAGTCCATTTACGTGTTGCAAACTTGGGAGCGCGAGAACCAATGCGCGTACAGCGTTGGCGCGGAGATTCGTTGCACAACTGAGATGACTGGTTACACCTTCTCCGATGGTTCGAGCCGTTACGCAGGTTGCGAGAAGTGCGGAGGAGATACGTTAACGTCAATCCATCGACCTGCGACGCGGCAACGTGCGGCGAAGGCGGCAACGCTAGCGGAGACAGCATCATGCCCCTTCTAGAACCCTGCCCAAATTGCGGGCAACTCTCGAAACGTGAGCGCGATGACGGCGCGACCTGGTGCCGTGAGTGCCTAGCTAATCGGTGGAAGCAAGAGACGGAGACGCTACGGCTATTCGCTCCCGCTCGAGCTGAGATAGCCGGCCAAACCGGGCTCGATTTAGGTTGACGCGGACGCGGGCACCGTTGCGGCGAAGGCGGCGACGGTGTCGGGGTCTGTGCCATTCGGCATAGAAAACAGAAAGGTAGAAAAGCAGGCCTGGAAAGCCGCAGAGCGCTCCAATACAGCCGTTCTAAGCGCCTTCGAGCAGTCGCAGGTAGTAAAGGCAGGCTAGGAGAGAGCGCAAAGTTTCACCCAATGTCAAGCAGGGAGTTGACAAACTCCGACGAAGTAAAGTATAAGTACCAATACACCAAGCGCTGAGGCGCACAATCGCAAAGGAAACAGCAATGAACGCAACAGAATTAAGCAACCGCCAGAAGGCATTCGAGGCAATGACCGACACGCTCGAAAGCTGGAGCAAAGCGGCGGCGGCGGGAGTTTCACCAGGTGACGAGCTTTACCCGAATTGTGGCGACGCTATCTACAGCGTAGACCGAGCCGAGATTGTCGACGTAATGACAGCAGGCGGCGGGCCTACAACGTGGTTTAGGTTCGTGCACGTTGGCGGCGACGTATCCGAAGCCACGTACAACACAACCGCACACACTGACGATCATACAGCTCACGTAATCGAGCTTGGCGCGGATCGCGGCCAAGACTTGTTTGACCTGCTCGGGCTCGGTGCAGCATGACGCGCTCGTTAACACTGAAACTGACTAGCACCGAGGCGCAAACAATCGCCGACGCGCTGCGAAGCAATGCGCGAGCACTAGAAACAGACGGCTACTCGCCGAAAGCAAAAGCGGAAGCGGAAGAGCTTCAGCGGTTAGCGCTGCGAGTCATTCGCTGCTGACACGGACGCGGGCGGCGATGACCTTTGGGTTGTCGCCGTCAGGGTCTGTGTCAACCGGCTCAGATAATCGAAAGGAATGAAACACAATGCATGAAACAGAGCTAGCCGTGTCAGTTTGGCAACACGAGCTGAATGAACAGCTCCCCGGGCGTTGGACGGCAACGGCAAGCAGTGGCGCGGGAACAGTCCGCTACGGCACTGGAGACACACCCGGCGAAGCTGTAGCAAACGCGGTTACCGCTGTTGTCGAGTTCGAGTCAGTGCGGGTAGCGGCATGAACACACGCGAACGCGCAGAACAAGCCGAATCAGCCTTGTGGGAGTACCGGCCAATGTTGAGCAACTTTGCGCAACAGCCCTACTACCGAGAGGAAATTGAACAGGCGCTAGCCGACCTAGTTTGTGACGCTGCACACCTACTCGCAAAGCTCGGTGAGGCAGAGCCCGTAGGCCGGTTGACGCTCCGGCTGTCGACGGCCTTGGAGGCAAACTATGAGGCGGAGGTGCACGGCGAATGACGCCTGACGGTTGGTACATCCCCGGTGAGCCGTTCCTCCTGGCCGGTGCGTACGCAATCTCGCAAGTTCCCCGGCTATGGCGGAGTCTGCGCGGCGAATGGCGCGAAGGCGACCCTGTGCGATGCCCCGAGTGCGGAAGGCGAGCGCGCTTGGAGCACTGGTACGGGGCTGAGGATTGTTCTCTACTCAGCACCGAGTGTTGTAGCGCGGTCGTTGTCGCAGAAATCGAAGTGAACGGAGCGCTCACGTATCCGTACGGAGTCAACCTTTGGAAAGTCAAGACAAACAGCAGAAAGGCAGCACGATGAAAACGCTATTGATTATTGAGACAGACGACGCCACGCGCACGTTCCTAGCCGACAACCTGGAGGCCGACGGCTACCGAGTCAAAGTCGGAACAACTACGGCGAAGGCGGAGGCGGTCGCATGACCGAGGCCGACGAGCTGCTAGTCAACCTTTACATCTACCTGCTGAAAGCTTGGACAGGCCAGGAGGAGCCCGTGAAGGTGCTTCTCACGATCGAGAACCGACTCGGTGAGTACGTGCTCAGTCAAGCGGAGGCGGAGGCGGAGGCGGTAGCGGCATGAAAGAATCCGACCAACTTATTGTTGACCTGCACAAGTTCCTATACCCCGAACGTTGGCAAGACATACCGCCGAACCCCGAAACCCCGAGTGCGTTATTCGTGCTCGGCCAACGGATCAACAACTATGTGTTGCAGAATCACCTACAAGACATGAAATCGAAAGGAAACCGTAATGAGCAATAAACAGTGGACAATCGACGCAGCTATTGCGCACATCAGCGAAGACGAGGCGCAAGCGGTCGCTGAATGGAACATGACGAAAGGCGACGCCAAACAAGCCGTCACGGAGTTAACACTTGGCGTTGCCGGTTGGGACGAGATGGAAGACGAATACAAGTGGGCCTGGAGTTACGAAATGCTCGAACATTTTTCGGACGAACGCGGCCCTAAGTTTGACGAGTGTTGGGAGATCTCGGCGCGAGACTCCGTACACAGAGTCCCAACGACAATCGACATGAAGCCTCTAACCAAACAGCAGTGGAATCTGGTTGTTGACCGCTGGCTGCGCGACGAAGTGTGCGACGAAGACGAAGCAGCAGAACTGCGCGCACAGGCGGAGGAAGCGTGAGCGACGAACCGACCTTCGCCGAAATCAAAGCCGCTCGACACCACTACCTGAAACTGAGGGCGGAGGCGGAGGCGGCAACGCAAGAGTTCTACAACCTGCTTGGCAAGGCTCGGCTATACGGGCTGAACCTAAGCGAAGTAGGCCGGCAGTTGGACGTAAGCAACCAAACGGTTCACGCTTGGTGCAACAAGGCGGAGCCTATGCGTCCTGAATAGTCTCAGGGCCGTACTGGTCAACCTCGACCATCGGAACCATGAAGCCGTCAGTGGCGGGGATCAACTCCTCGTTACTGGCGGCTTCTTCCACGTAGTCAGGGTGAATCTTCACGATGTGCCGGCGTCCGTTGTTCAGGAGCACCCAAGTCCAGGTCACATCTCCTCCAGCCACTCAGCCGCAGTGCGACCCACAACCTGAAACTCCCTTACAGCGGAGGCGTAAGCGGGGCCGTCATCATTGTCAAGCGCGAGGATCGCCTTGTCCAGCTTAGAACGGGCCTCCAGCATCGTCGCCCGAAGCAACGTGCGAAAGTCTTCGTCCGAGGAGTCGCCCGTAAGCTTCTTCGATTCCGACCAACTCGACACAGTACGCTTGCTCCTCAGTAGTTGTTACGTGAATGACGCCCTGCCTGTAGCCCGTGCGATGATCGGCAACGTCATAAGACCGATGACACGGCGGGCAGAGGGGCAGGCAGTTCCGATCGTCCTCGGCGCTCCCTGAATGCACTGGAATCCGTGACCTGGGGATCAAGTGCGCAGCTTCTAGGCGGCCGGCTGATCCGCAGAGGCGGCAGCGGCCCTCGGCATCAACCTTCGCACGGAAGGCTTTCCAATCTCGTTTCATTTAACCCCGAAGAGTGTGTGCCCGGTTCAGCCCGGTGGGGGAGACACGGAATGTGAACCGGGCGGTCGATGCAAGCACCGACACCTAATGTCACGCACCCCGGAAAACGGCAGGGGAGTACGCGACTTGTGGACAACCATAAACCACGTGCCGGACAGAACTACTTAGGAGCGACTGCTCGACTGCATTGGCGCGAGCAATACGGAGCGTAGAGCCCGTCTTTTAAGAGCTTCTTGCCGCAATAAACACACTTCACGCGACGGCCCTCATGTTGCCAACGAACCCGTGCGATAAACCGAACTCGGCAGCAATCGCCCTGATGCTCCGGTCGCCCTTGTCAAGAGCTGACATAACACGCTCTCTGATCTCTTGCCGGTACTCCCTGACAGTTCGTATGTCTATGCCATAGGCGTAGCTCACAGACCCCTCAGAACGCCTGTCACGGGCTACTGCAACCTTAAGCTCCAACGTGCCGTACTCGGCTTTATGAACTCGACTGATCTTGTAGCCACGGAGCTCGTTCACAATGTCCACAATGATCCTGAGTCGAATGTAATCGTCATCAGGGCAATGGTTCCAACGTGAATGGAACTCGTACACCCTTGACCCGTATTCCTGGGGCAATGGATTTGTGCGCTCCGAACCCTTCACACGTTCCCGGTCGAACGCCACGGCGGGGCCACTGGCACACAACACAAGCTCAGTCATCTTTGCCCGGTACAGGCGCTCAATGACCCGCACTGATCCAACCCTTCAGGAGCTCGACTTCAGCCTCTAATTCAGCGATCAGCTCACGAGACTTCTTAAGCGTTTCCTGAGCAAGCAATAGCTCCCACTTCGTGCGGTTAAGCTCCTTCTCAGTCTTACCCAATGCGGTTACGGGGCCAACGTCGCCCCACACGGGGTGCATCTCGGGTACATCGTTATCCCCAGCAGACACAGTGCTTTTAGACATTGACGTAACCTCGTTGTGTTACGCGCCCCGTAAACATTGGGGATCTGGCACTGTTGCCAAACATGGTAAGGAAGGGGTCGCCGGTTCGAGTCCGGCAGAGGGCTTCCAGTAACGACGGGGGATTCAGCACTTTGAGTCTCCTTCCGAAACACCCTCGGGGTGCATCTCGGGTACATTTGATTGTAACGGGCCTCTGCGACTACCCAATGACGTTATGTTTCCATCATCGTCACCGTAGACATGCTCGCCAAGGCACATGAAGATCAAAGACGGCTTTACTTTCGTGCGACGTTTGAAGAATCTCAACGGAATCTGAGCCTTCCCCACAACGGCAACCGACCAGCTTGGAACCTGGCAAGCGCCTCGGGAATCTCAGCGTTAAGCAGGGCTCCACTCTTTGAGTACGGCATCAGGTCGAAGTAGCACGAGGTGCATACGAGAGTCTCGCCGTCAAACGTGCCATCGTCGTCGCCATCCCCGAAACCTTCACAACGATTCAGCAAGGCTCGACACGGGGCGGGGTTCATGCTGCCACCTGAGCCGGGATCGGCAAACGGGGGCTATGTAACACCTGCACCTTCCACGGCTTGATCGCGCCCTGAGCTCGAACAACAGCGTTGATGTAGCCGTGAGCGGCAGCAGCCGTGTCGAACGGGCCGGTAACAAAGTCACCTGAGCACACGACGTACTGCGTGTCCTTGTTGATTGTGTACTCAATCTCCCAAAGTCCAGCGTTCATGCTTTCCCCCTGACTGCCGCCACCGCATCCTCGACACGGTGATTTTGACCTGCCATCTCAGCCGTGATGCCCGCGTAGTGCCGTGACATCACCTCCAACGTGTGCCCTGACATCAAGGCCACTTCTCCTGGCGACCACCGACCATCGGCCAACGTCAAACTCACATAGGTCGAACGGAGCCGATACGGAACATCAGCCCGGTAAAACTCCGTGCCAATGCCAAGGTTGTCGAGAGCAGCTTTCCAATTCCGCCTGCGCCAATTTCGCCAATCCACGTTCGGGAACAACAACTCGTCACCGGAATCCCACTCCGCAAGATCCCCTCGAAGATGGTCGTACAAGTGAACGGGGCGCTCCCTGCGAGTCTTAGAACCCCACACCCTGATTGTCCGTTCCTTAATGGACGACACGGGCAACTCCAACAACTCCTTTGGCCTCAATCCCGCATACGCAAGAACACTGACCATCGTGCGATCACGCAAGTCCAACGCACCCCTGATCGCCTCAACCTCCGTGATTGTGAACGGCTCCGGTGCCAATCGCTGATCAACCTTTGGTTTAGGCAACTCGCGGATCGGGTTGTACTCCAGCTCGCCGGCAATCACCGCTGTCGAAAGAATCCCCTGCACCATTCCAACAGCCTTCTTCTTCGTTGGTGCCGGCACATCCCTCAAGTCACGATTCATCCAGTCGTGCAACCGCTTCGGTGTCAGGTCACGCAACTCCAAAGACCCGATTGTCTCCTTCGCATAGCGTTCCCAATACCCGGAGTACGTCTTCACGGTTTCATACGTGAGCTCTCGACTATCCAAATACGAGTCAAGGTGATCGCCCAACGTGGACTTACCACGCTCCAGCTCAATCAAGCCCTTGCCTTGCGCCATTCGACGAAGCTCGCCCTCGGCTTTAACTGCATCGCGCTTGAAGTCGAACGTGCGAGACACATGCTTCGCCCCGACCCTAAGCCGAACCCGGTACTTGCCGTTTCGTTCCTCAATACTCAAAACTTCCCCCTTTGGTTTCCTTTACGTTGCCCAATGCTACTACGACTCAGGACGTAAGTCCATTATGCGCTTGCCCAACCACTCACTAACGGTCGCCGTCACCCCATCACCGCAAGCCGCGTACCTACGACCATCCGGTGCTGGCATATCCTCGTTCGGCACGTACCCCGGCTCAAACCACCGAGGCGTATCCACAAGACTCGGGCCATCCAACAGCGTCCACCCATCCGGCCAACCCTGAAGGCGTTCGCACTCCACTGGAGTCAAACGACGAACTTGAGCTTGTTCGCGGATAGCTGAGTAGCCCTCGCCCGGTTTGCCCCCACCTTTCGTTAAGGCCGGTGCAACCTCGGACTCACGAAGCTCGCCACGCACATTCTGAGCAACAGCCATCACGCCCATGCCATCAGCGTTCTTACTCAAAGCGGGACAGACCCCCCCCGAAATCGGGGTTTGCTTGTGATGAAACGCCACCGGGTCACTCATCAACTAAGACCATGTTGAAATTGTCGGCTCGGCTGTAGTCGTGGCACGTTGTTTCAAGACACGCTGCGACACGAGGTTCTGACACTCGTCCCCGGCTGGGCCACCGCCCTTCCTCCACTTCGCCGTCACCGTGGGGCTCACGGGGGGGGCATAGCCAGCGACGTAAGCGCCGTGACTGTCTAGGTCGTTTCGGTAGCCCCTGCCTCCCCCGTGACCGAGAGCGCCCGCAACGCCCTGTCCAAAGCTTCGGGGATCGTCTTCCCACGCTTCTCCGCTCGACGCAAAATCCCCCGAGCTGCCTTCGAGGAGAGCAAGAATCTTGACGGGAAGGTCTGACTCAGCACGGATACCAACAATGAAGACCCGCCTGCGTCTTTGGGGCACACGGAAGAATTGGCTGTCAACAAGCCGGTACCCGATAGAAAACCCGAGGTCGGAAAGCGTCCGCAAGACAATGGCCATGTCTCGTCCATCATTGGAACTGAGCAATCCGGCCACGTTCTCAGCGATAAGTACTCCTCCTGGTCGAACATGCTTGTCTGCGATTCGTGCAAAGTCATAAAACAAACCACTCCTCTCACCGGCCAAACCCTGACGCTTGCCGGCAACGCTTAAGTCCTGGCAGGGAAACCCACCAGCGACACAATCAACCAATCCGTCAAACTTAAAAGTCCTTACGTCGTCACTCACCGGCACACCCGGCCAATGCCTCTCCAAAACTTGCCTTCGGTACGGGTCGGCCTCACAGAACGCAACGTGCTCAAAGCCCGCTCGATGCAGTCCTAAGTCCATGCCGCCAACGCCGCTGAACAAACTGATCGTTTTCACTTGTCGCGCTCCGGGTCGTGCTTTGGCACAGCCCCACCCATAAACGCCGGGTGCATTGTTCGGGCCGTCAACTGAATCCCAACAACCTTGTCGCCCTCACGTACCTCAGTGCCGATCGCACACGCTTCACCCTGCCGCCTAGCGACATCAATCATGTGATCGAACTGTTCTAGAAACTCGTTCATTTCACTTCCTCCAAACGCTCGTCACACCACAAGCACAACTTCAGCTCCCGAGCCGAACCCTTACCGCGCTTCCACAAGGTGCAATCCGCGTTGCACTTCTTGCACCAGAATCTCTCAAGCATCTAAAGCCTTCCCGCGACGTTCTCAGCCGTCGTCAAGTTCTTCAACAAGAACACCTCACCAGCTTGCAAATCCACGGTGAACGAACGAACATCAATGTCCTTCAACTTCCCCCCAAAGAACCTCGTCAAGCGTTCGTTGTAACCCACGTACCAAGCTGGCTTCAACTCAGGCCACACTGTCCACAAGGCAGTCACACTCACGCCCTTCTTAACCACCAAACTTGGCTGCGCGGGAAACCGCTTCAACAACTCAACGCCCTTGTTGCCCTTAAACCGAGTCCACAACACGCTCGACTCCTGCGGCATGCCGTTACGCCAAACAACGGGACTGAACGGCCTGCTCCACGCAAGCCGCTCAAACCTGTCCTCCTGATGACAAGGCACCATGATCGGGCCCTCGAACATCCACTCGCCATCACTAAGTGTGGCTATGCGCCCCCATACCCCCATTTAGAACGGAACCGGGTCGCTTGTCGTAAACGAAGACGGGGCAACAGTCGTGTTCGTTACCTCCTGAAAACCCATGCGACTCTCAAGGGCATCCACGCGAGCCTGAAGTGCCTCATGCATCTCGAGCGTTGCGAACCTCGCCGGGGGTGGAGGAACACGCCGAGCGTTCGGATCTTTCACCGTGTACGACGTACCAAACTTCTCATGGTCACGACGCTCTATTTCGTACTCGCCTCGACCCACTGGCAAGTCACTAAACGACTGCAACTTCTCACTGATCGGCTGACCATTCTCATCATTGGCCTGCACCTTGTAAATGACCCACTCTTGGCCATTCTTCTGCGACACACCCCGACGCTCCTCACTGCACATCAACACTTCCAACACTCTTGTTGGCATCACAATCTCCTTACGCACCCTCAGTGCGTCCTCTGTGTCCCTCAGAAACTGCCCAACCGATTCCACGGAACACCCATTGGAACAACATGCACCAGCTCTCCCCGCAACAACATCTCCACCGCAGGGACACGACCCCACAAACACCCCACTACCAACCGCCCGCACTTCACAACCGAACGCCCTTGCCTGCATCAACGGATCACGGAAAGTCGGTTGTTTTTGCGCAACGCGAATACGTGGTTTCCACGTACTGTTCTGTTCACGAAGATCCGCCCAACCCAACCCAACACTCCTCAAAACTTCCGTCCTGTCACAACCCGCAAAACAAGTCAGAAGAACACTCCCGTCACGACTCAACTTCACAGCCAACGTCCCACCCCTCGACCCATGCACCGGACACTGAGCCCGCCAACCATCACCCCACTCTTTGGGGTTACACGAAGCGGCATCAAGCGCATCAATCAGGACATTCAGTTTCGACATAGGACTAGCTCGGTAAAACGCGATCTTTCTGTTTCGTTAACGAACGACAACTGCTTTGTCAGGAAGTAAGTGACTTGGTTTAGGGCAGCATTTGGAAACCCCTCCATAAAGGGATCTACTGCCAACTCAATCCACGCGACATGCCCCTCCACTCGGCCCCATTCACCACCTGACAAGGCAGTTCCGGTTCCAAAGATTCCCGCTCTCTAACGGTTCCGTCGGTGACTAACCCGACGTACATGCCTTGCCTATGTCAGAACCAGTCACGGTTCGTTAGCGCAGCTTCACTTGAGTTGCCCATATGCGTTAACCGCCCGGGCCAGGACGGGGCTCTAAGGTCGCCACCCCGCGTTTAGTCAGCAGCCCTCCCCGTCGAGACTTGAAGGCTCCAATCAATGAAACGTTGAACGTCACGACGATCAGCGTTATGACGCCAGATCCCGTGAGTAGCCGCATCAAGCAAGCCCTTGCACAAGTCGCGTGTCATCTTCAGACCAGCGATCTGCTCTGAACCGCGTGCGAGATCACCGACAAGGGTGGCCGGCTGGCCCTGCGCCCTCAACACGGTCATCTCTTTAGCGAGTTCAATCCTGTACGCAGCCTCAGCTTGCGCATAAGTCTCTGACGCTTCAGCAAATACCTTCTCTGCATCAGCTTGTGCAATCGAGCAACGCCTAGCAGCGTCCTTAGCCTCAAAGAAATCCCAAGGCGCTCTCATGCAGGCACCAGGTCAGTCCAATAAGACTTTGGGAATGTACGAACGTTCTGCCCGCCACCCGTAAGGTCTAA
>Ga0187844_10001344_pt1 | contig 18791 bp, 15 predicted proteins | sample SpaLakP09_SKY_50_FD_134517 | JGI IMG/M metagenome (GOLD analysis project Ga0187844, IMG submission 134517) | Oligotrophic lake water microbial communities from Sparkling Lake, Wisconsin, USA - SP09_SKY_50 | ecosystem: Environmental > Aquatic > Freshwater > Lake | place: USA: Sparkling Lake...
CCCAGAAAGCGAGAATGCTGCTCTTCATCTGAAATCGAGAACCAGTATTTAATCAGCTGAATCCCGGAGCGCATCAGCATTTTTTCAAACTCGGGCACCGTGCGAAAAAACTCCTCGTATTGTTCATCGCTGCAAAAACCCATGACGCGTTCTACGCCTGCGCGGTTGTACCAGCTCCTGTCAAACATGACAATTTCACCGGCGGCCGGGAGGTGGGAGACATAGCGTTGGAAATACCATTGGGTACGCTCGCGGTCATTGGGAGCGGGCAGAGCGGCCACACGCGCTACACGCGGGTTCAGGCGTTGGGTGATACGTTTGATCGCGCCGCCCTTGCCCGCTGCATCGCGGCCTTCAAACAGAACCACCACTTTATGTCCGCTCGCAACGACCCAATCTTGCAATTTGACCAATTCGCCTTGCAGGCGGAATAACTCGCGGAAATAGTTGACGCGTGCGGCGCGCGATTCATCGGTCGCGTTGACCGCCTCTTCGCTGCTAAAGGCACGGTCCTCCACCTCCATCTCCAACTCTTCGTCAAAGCTGTCCAGAAGGTCTTGTCGAATTCTGCGAACCAGGTCGTCGTCCTGCGTCTTAGTCATGGTGAGGGTTCCATTGAAGCGGTTGAAATGACTCTAATGGTCGCCCATCTGAGTGAAGTATTTGTGACATTTTTGTGTCTACGCGCAGGTCAGCGATCGTCGGTCTTGCTGTTGGCTGCGCTGCCTAGGTAATTATTCATCCAAAAGTAGGCCACCAGAGCGAGAGCCAACAACACCATGAAGCCTTCGGTCAGCGCCAAGCCGTATTCGAACTTCAAAAATCCGAAATGCTCGAAGTTCATGCCAAAAAATCCGGTGATCAAATTCAAGGGCAAGAATATGGCCGTTAAAGCCGTCAAAGTTTTCATGACATCATTGTTACGGTTGCTTTGGACATTGAAGTGCATCTGCACCGCGGCCTCTGCACTTTGCTCTAGTCGGCCCACATGGTGTACCACCCGTTCGATGTGCTCGAGCACGTCGCGGCTGCGCACGCGCAGCAGTTCGAGTTCTTTGAACGATAAGGTGGCGTCTTCATGCCACGCGTCTAGCGCGTCGATCCAATCTTGCACCGCAGCGCGCTGGTCCTCGCACACCTCGTCCAGGTAATGGAGTGTCAGGCGCGAATCGAGCAGCGCCCGCCAGTTGTTAAACCGTGTCCTGGGGTTGATTAGCTCGCTTTGCCAGTGATCTAACTGGCGCGTCAGCTCCCGGCGCAGTTCCAAATAGCCATCGACCATGACACCAATCATGCGTAACATCAAATCGGCCGGGTTGGCTGGAATGCGCCCACTCATATGGCTTGCGCCGCTTTGCAGCAGGCGGTTGGCAAAGGTATCGCGCACCGTGCAATCGGCCGGATGCACCGAAAGCACGATGCGATCAAACACAACAAAGCCGATCGGGCTGGTGTCGATGCGCCGCAATATGGGGGGCCCTCCTTTGTTGCTGGCGCGGTGCAATATCTGGCCTGGGTTGGCCACATCGGACTCGGTGCGCCCGCGTGCCAGGCGCCGAAACACCAGCAAGTCGTAATCGGTGGTGAAGTCGTAATGCGAGGGCAGTTGGTTATTGAGCAAGTCCGATACATGTAAATCAAACAGTTGCACCTTGCACACCGTCTCCAACATGCTTTGAATTTCGCCTTGAAGTACTTCAAACTCGCGCCGGCTGAAACTGAACCACAAAAAACCCTCCTGTGGCAATTGCTGGGGCATGGCATCTGACTCGACGATGGTTTTGCCTTGAATGGTAAGTACATGCATAGTGTCGGCCTGTTGTAGTGAACGCGGTCGGTACTGTAGCGTGCTGCCAGTGCCCTGCGCGCGGGCCGTTGTGCTGGCCCAACCTGGGCCCGTGGCCGATGAACGCTATCGGCTTCGGCCCCCAGGCGCAGCGCTCAAGGTAGCCATAGCCCTAAGTGCCAGGGTCTGTGTATCCGAAGAGCCTGCCAGCGCGCTGCTCATCCATGCTAGCAAGCCATTTGGCGCGTTGGTGGCTGCCTCAGCGGTGCGACTATTGCGGGCGTGATCCACCAAGAAAGTAGCTACCTCCAGCGGGCTGGCATCGGGGACAGTTTCCAAGGCCAGCGCCGCTAAGCCTGCCACAGAAGGACTGGCCATGGAGGTGCCGCTCAGCGTTTTGGTCGCGCTGTCGCTGGTATGCCAAGCGGAGATCACCTCAGAGCCAGGGGCAAAAACGCTCACGCAGGGACCAAAGTTGGAGTAAGGGGCCAGCGCACCTTCCTTGTTGGTGGCGCCTACGCTGATGACCTTGGGCGCACTGGCAGGCGATGCATTGCAGGCATCGACACCCTTGTTCCCCGCGGCCACCACCACAGTGACCCCTTTGGCTACCAAGGCTGCAACAGCCGCATTAAGAGCGCTTGAGGCGATCCCGCCGATGGAGACGTTAGCCACTGCCGGGCGCTGCTTGGTATTTCCTACCCACTCCAAGGCGGTAATCAAACCGCTTACCGTGCCCACACCGGCGCAGTCCATGGTGCGCACCGGCACTAGCATGACTTGTTTGGCTACGCCGTGCAGGCGTCCGCCCAGAATACCCGCCACATGGGTGCCATGTCCGTTGCAGTCAGAGGTGCCATTGCCATCGTTGATCACGCTAAATCCAGGCAGGACGCGCCCACTGAACTCGCTATGGTCTGCCCGAATTCCGGTGTCAAGAATGAAGGCGGTGACACCTGCACCGGTACGCTTTGACACCGCATGTGGCTCCAGTTTCAGACCCGCATTGACAAAAAAATCCTCGCCTCGAGCCGCGGGCAGGCTAGGCGCACTTTGATCGTCAGCCAAGGCTTGCGCTGACGGCGTCTGGGACCAAGCTAGCGATGACAAGAGCAAGGCCAAGGTGGCCAAAGTGAGCGAAATGCGAAATCGTTGCATTCTGTTACTCCAACTGGTTTATTTGTTTTTATTATAGTAATCATTTTATTAAAAATAAAAATAATTAAAAAAGAAAAATTCATTAAATTTGATATTTAATGAAGTAACACCTGCAAAAGAGTTACTAAACAGTTGAAGTGATTGGTTTTCTGCCTGAGTCCGTTAAAGAAAAAGGCGATGCAGAATGCGCAAAGGTGTAGTTTTTTGGCAAATGGCTTGCCAAAACACCTTAGTGGCGTTAGAAAAGTTCGCTGCTAAGACGCAAGCAGGCGGGAGCGCGATAGCCCACCCGTCCCTGGGCCGGGCGCGGGGCCGCAGGGCTTGCTTAGGCAGGCGCTTTAGTGCGCCTGCGTGGTCAGGGGTTTAATGCGCCCCGATTTATACCGTCGCCGGTTCGTGCGTCATGTCCAGATGCAGCAGGGTGCCGGTGTAGGGGTGGGCGCGGGCGACGTCTTCGTCCAACTCCACGCCCAGTCCGGGCGCGGTGGGCGGGATGATGTAGCCGTTTTCCCATTGGATGGGCTTCTTGAGAATTTCGGTGTGAAAGCCGCTCCAATCCAGAATGCTTTCCTGGATAAGGAAGTTGGGGCTGCAGGTCGCTAGCTGGATATTGGCTGCACCCACTACCGGGCCGCAGTAAAGGTGTGGGGCGATTTGCACATGGCAGGCTTCGGCCATAGCCGCGATTTTTTTGCCTTCCAATATGCCGCCCACCCGGCCCAAATTCATTTGCAAAATGGCCGCCGCACCTTCTTCCAGCACGCGTTGAAACTCCCACTTGGTCGCCAAGCGCTCGCCGCAGGCCACGGGGATGGTGGTGCCGCGCGCCACTTTGCCCATTTCGCGCTGGTTGTCCGGCGGCACGGGTTCTTCAAACCACAGCGGGTCGTATTTTTCCAGGCGCCGCGCTAAGCGGATAGCACCAGCGGCGGTCATTTGGCCGTGCGTGCCAAATAGGAGGTCGGCCTTGCTGCCCACGGCTTCGCGCAGCATGCGGCAAAAGGTTTCGGAGCGGTCCAGTTCGGTCAGCGAGAGCTGGCGCCCGTCATAGATGGTGTAGGGCCCGGCCGGGTCAAATTTCAGGGCGGTAAAGCCCATAGCCAAGTATTCGGCCGCGCGCTCGGCGGCCAGTACCGGGTCGGCATAGACATTGGTTTTGTCGCCGTCTTTGGGGTAGATATAGGTGTAGCTGCGCAGCTTTTCATGCACCCGTCCGCCCAGCAGCTTGTAGACCGGTTTGTTGACGTCTTTGCCCACAATGTCCCAGCAGGCCATGTCGATGGCGCTGAGGATGCCCATGGTGCTGATGTCGGGCCGTTGGATAAAGCCGCTGCCATAAACGCTGCGCCAGATGCGTTCGGTATCGTACGGGTCTTTGCCCACCACGCAGCGCTCTACCACGTCGCGCACCATGTGCTCTACCACGCTGGGGTGGTAGGGCAGGTTATAGACCTCGCCCAGGCCTTCGATGCCTTCGTCGGTAATGAGCTTGATGAACACAAAGTAGCGTCCGCCAAAGCCGGGCGGTGGGTTGCCGACCACGAAGGTTTTGACATCGGTGATTTTCATGCGGTCTCCGTATTTTTATGAATTGACTGATCCAACGTAGTGTTCGCTTTAAGAGGCGCAGTTGATGACTTTGTATTCCAGGTAGTCTTGCAAACCAAATCTGCCCCATTCGCGTCCATTGCCGCTTTGTTTGTAGCCGCCAAAGGGTGAGCAGTAGTCCTGTCCCTGGCCGTTGATAGACACCATGCCGGCACGCAGACGCCGCGCCACACGCTTGGCACGAGGGACGTCGGCGCACTGGATGTACGCTGCCAAGCCGTAAGGCGTGTCGTTGGCGATGGCAATCGCTTCTTCCTCGGTATCAAAAGGAATGATGACCAGCACCGGCCCGAAGATTTCTTCGCGCGCAATACGCATTTGGTTGTTGACATCACCGAACACTGTGGGACGGGCGTAATAGCCTTTGTCCATGCCCTCGGGCCGTCCCAAACCGCCGCACAACAGCGTCGCGCCTTCGTCGATGCCGATCTGTATGTAGCGCTGTACCGTCTCCCACTGGCGTTTGCTGGCCAGGGGGCCAATGCCTTTGCCTTTGTCCGCACTGTGGATGACTGGCACCTTGGCTCCGGCTTCTGCCGCGTGTTGCAAAGCCTCGGCATACACACTGCGCTCCACCAACAGGCGCGTGGGCGCGTTACAGCTTTGGCCGGTGTTGCTCATGCATTTGTTCACGCTAAAGCGCACCGCTTTGTCCACTTTGCTGTCGGCAAATAGGATGTTGGGTGATTTGCCGCCCAACTCTTGCACCACGCGCTTGACGGTGTCTGCGGCATGCTTGGCCACCGAGATGCCGGCTGCGGTGGAGCCGGTGAAGGAAATAAAGTCCACTTCGGGGTGGCTGCTCAGCATCGGGCCGATGTGGGGGCCGTCGCCGTACAACAGATTGAAAACGCCCGCCGGGTAACCGGCCTCGTGCACAAATTCGGCCACCAGTTTGCCCGACAAAGGCGCGTATTCGCTGGGTTTGAGCACCACGGTGCAACCAGCGAGCAGCGCCGGCGCGAGCTTGGAGACGATTTGGTTGAGTGGCCAGTTCCAGGGTGTGATGAGCACGCAGACGCCAATGGCTTCGCAGACCAGATCGGCATTGGCGCCACTGCGGGTTTCCCAGGGATAGTCTTTGGCGGCGGCCAAGGTGGCCTTGATGTGGCCAGGGCCGCATTCGGCTTGTTGGTCGTAGGCCCAGTCCCAGGGCGCGCCCATTTCCAGGCTGATAGCACGGGCCATTTCTTCATAGCGGCGTTCAAACACGGTTTGCAGCTTTTCTAGCAGCGCAGTGCGATGGGCCAGGGTGGTTTGGCTAAAGCTGTCAAAGCTGCGTCGTGCGGCCATCACAGCACGGTTCACATCTTCTCGCCCGCCCATCATCACCTGGCCCACTACCGATTCGTCGCCGGGGCTGATGGCAGCGTGGACGGTGTGCGCGCCAGCGGGCTCTACCCACTGGCCATCGATATAAAAATTGCAGTGCGTGCTCATATAAATTGTTCCATACTTTATTTTGCGACCAGCTCGGCCGGATAACCGGGGGCGCGCAGTTCCAGGCCGCAGACCGCTTCAATCATGCGCACCACTTCGGGTGATTGCGCTTGGCTGCCATAGAGGCCGCGTGCGCGCCTAAAAATTTGTTGTGCCATCGAGCCCAGCTCTAAAGGCACACCGATTTTTTCGGCAATACCGTTGACCAGGCCCAGGTCTTTGCAAGCCAGGTCCATGGTGAACTTGACGTTGTAGCTGCCCGAGAGCACCAGCATGGACTCGGTCTCGTGTACAAAGCTGTTGCCTGAGCTGGCGCGGATTGCGCGGTAGGTGGCATCCGGATCGACGCCGTATTTGGCTGGCAGCATCATGGCTTCCCCCGCTGCAATCAGGTGGATAAAGGCCAGCATATTGGTGACCACTTTAACCACCGAGGCATTGCCCATCTTGCCCATGTAAATGATCTCGCCACCCATGGTGCCCAGGATGTCCTGCACACGGTCAAAGGTAGATTGCTCGCCACCTACCAGCACCGTGATCTCACCCGAGTTGGCCAGATGCACGCCGCCGGTGACCGGGCATTCCAGCACCGTGATGCCCTTGGATTTAGCGACATCCGAGAGCCGCAGCAAGTCTTCCATGTCCGTGGTACTCATCTCGATCCAGGTGCCGCCGGACTTGAGGTTTTCAAATACGCCTCCTGCGCCTTCGACTACCGTGCGCGATATGGCGGGTGAGGGCAACACCGTGATCACCACGTCCGCATCGCGGCAGGTGCCTGCCACATCGTCCGACCAGGTCGCGCCACCGGCCAGCAGGCCTTTGGCCAAGTCTTTGTTCAAGTCATTGACGACCACGGGGTAGCCCGCTTTGACCAGGTTGTTGCACAGGCCTTCGCCCAAGGCGCCCAAGCCAATGAAACCGATACGTAGTTTGTTCGCACTCATAAAAATGTCCTTCTTGGTGAGAGGGGGTTTTTGAAAAAGGGTTTAACGGTTCACGTCTACCACCACGCGACCGCGTGAGGTACCGGCCATAAAGGCGGCAGCTTGGGCTACAACCTCGCTCAAGCCCACGGTGCGCTGCATGTGCGCCTGCGCGTCGGCAGGAAATTCGTCGGCCAGGCGTTCCCAGGCGGCATTGCGTTTGTCCAAAGGGCACATCACCGAGTCCACGCCCCACAAGCGCACGCCGCGCAAAATAAAGGGCATCACTGTAGTGTCCAGCCCAAAGCCTCCGGCCAGGCCGCAAGCGGCCACTGCGCCGCCGTAGTCGATTTCGCTGAGCATGCGCGCCAGTACCGTACCGCCGACTACATCGACCGCGCCCTGCCAGCGCTGGGTGCCTAGCGGTGCCGGCTTTTCTTTCCATTCGGGGCCTCCGATCACGTCCTTGGCACCTAGGCCCAAAAGGTAATCGCGGTTGTCCTCGGGCCGCTGTGTCAGCGCCGTCACCTCGTAGCCCCGGCGCGCCAGCAGGCTGATGGCGACACTGCCGACCCCCCCGTTGGCGCCGGACACCAAAATTTTGCCGCTTTTGACGCCCGCATCTTCCAAGGCCATGACGCAGAGCATGGCGGTCAGGCCCGCAGTGCCAATTGCCATGGCACTCTCGCTGCTCAGCGAAGGCGGCAGATGCACCAGCCAATCGGCCTTAACGCGCGCCATTTGGCTGTAACCACCCCAATAGCGCTCGCCCACGCTCCAGCCAGTCAGCGCCACATGGTCACCGACGCGGTAGGCGGGGTTGGTGGAGTCCACCACCGTGCCGGCAAAATCGATGCCAGGAATCATCGGAAAGTTTCGGATGATTTTGCCCAGGCCGGACAGGGCCATGGCGTCTTTGTAGTTCATGCTGGAGAAGTCGATGGCGACCAGCACCTCCTCATCGGGCAACTGTGACAGGTGCAACTCTTTGAGCGAGGGAACCGACTTGCCCTCGATTTGGTCTGCCACGAGCGCTTTAAATGTTGTGTCCATAGCTTGGCCTATTTTTTGTGGAAGTCGATGGGTTCGCAAGCGCGGCGCGCTAGCCGTTTAGCGATTGTCCTGCAAGACCATGTCCGCGCCTTTTTCAGCGACCATGATGGTGGGGGCGTTGGTATTTCCCGAGGTCACCGCCGGGAATACGGAGGCGTCGATAACCCGCAGGTCTTTGATTCCGTGCACGCGCAAGCGCGCATCGACCACGCCACGCAAGGCATCCGGCCCCATGGCGCAAGTGCAAGAGGCGTGGTAGACCGACCCGGCGCGCTGACCGAAGTCGGCAAAGACTTGTTCTTCGCTTTGCACCTGGGTGCCGGGCAGGTGTTCGCCGCTAATCACCTCAGCCAGCGGCGCGCTCGCGGCAATGCGGCGCAAGAGGCGCGAACCGTCCATGATGTCCTGCCGGTCGTGCTCGGTGGTCAGGAAGTTGGTTTCTATGCGCGGCTTGGCCAGCGGATCCGGCGAGGTGATCAGCACGCTGCCCCGGCTGGTCGGGCGGCAGGTGTTAAACGAGATCAGGAAGGCGGCAAAAGGGTCCGGGTTTTGCAACTGAAAGCGCTTGCCCACCGGTGCGCTGCTGGCGGTGTAGCTGATGGGATTGAAGTAGACGTGCAGATTAGGCCGAGCCAACTCCGGGCGGCTGCGCACAAAGGCACCGGCCTGGTTCACGCTCATGCCCAGCGGGCCTTTGCGGTCCCACAGATAGCGCATGCCCGCCCTCAGTTTGCCGTACCAGGGGCCCAGGCTGTTGTTCAGCGTCGGCACTTTGGATTTGAAAAAATAGGACACTGCCAAATGGTCTTGCAGGCCCTGGCCGACACGCGGCAAATGGTGCAGCACCGGCACGCCTTTGCTCTGTAGATGCGCTGCATCGCCCACACCCGAGACTTGCAATAGCTGCGGTGAATTGACCGCACCGGCGCACAGGATGACTTCCTTGTCGGCACTGAACATCTGCAGAACGCCGTCAATCGTGCACTCAATGCCCGTGGCGCGGCGCTTGTCGATGACGACGCGGCGCACCATGGCATGGGTCATGACTGTCAGATTAGGCCGTCGCAGGGCGGGACGCAAAAAAGTTTTGGCGGTGGACTCGCGCAAACCTTGGCGGATGGTCATTTGCCACAGGCCAAAGCCTTCTTTGGTGGGGCCGTTGAAGTCGGCGGTGCGCTTAAAGCCCAGCGCGTCACCGGCCTTCAAAAAGCGCTCGCACAGAGGATGGACCTGGTCGGCAAAGTCGCTGACGTGCAACTCGCCGCCCGCGCCGTGGTGCTCTGAGGCGCCCCAGCAGTGGTCTTCGGATTTCTTGAAATAGGGCAGCACATCGGCCCAGCCCCAACCGGTATTGCCGGCGTCGCGCCAGTCGTCAAAGTCGCCTTCCTGGCCGCGCATATAGACCATGGCGTTGATGGAACTGCTCCCGCCTAGCACCTTGCCGCGTGGCCAGTACAGCGCGCGGTGGTTCATGGCGGGATCCGGCTCGGCCGTGTACATCCAGTTGTATTTGGGGTCGGCATAGGTAATGCCGTAACCCAGCGGCACTTGAATCAGCGGGCTGCGGTCCGAGCCACCGGCCTCCAGCAGCAAAACCCGGTGTTTCCCGCCCTCGGTCAGGCGCTTGGCCAGCACGCAGCCGGCCGATCCTGCGCCCACGATGATGAAGTCAAAACGGTTCATGAAAGGCAGTATGGCAGGGTGTCAATTAAGAGCATGAACAGTGCATGGGGCAGGGGTTTGACGAATACGACGGGTACAAAGGTAATACTATGCATAAGATTGCATGCCAACAATACGGTCAAATAAAGTAATTGAACAAGGTTTTTAGCCCCTGGCGCGCGTCGTGGGTGGGTAGATGGTTCCGGTCCCACCCGGCTATGCGCCTTAGCACGCACATGTTTTATGTCCTTTGAACAACTGATTTCATCCGCCAGTTTGGGCGATGGTAGCAAGCCCAAATACCAATCGATTGCCGAGGACCTGGCCCAGGCCATTTTGAACGGGCAAGTGCCCATGGGAGAAAAGCTGCCGCCCCAGCGCAATTTGGCGCGCCGCTTGGGCGTGACCACGGGCACTATCAGCCGCGCCTATGCGATTTTGGAGCGCCAGGGCCTGGCGACGGCGCGCGTAGGCGATGGCACCTATGTGCGCTCGGCTGAACATGTGGGTCAGGGCGTGGACGAGGCGAAGCACCTCGCGCCCATCGATCTGGCGCACAACGTCGCCATGGTGGGCGACGAGGCGCAGGCGCTGCAGGCCGCTTTTGCCAGCTTGGGGCAAGACCCCGAAATGATGCGCCAGGTACTGATGTACCAAAGCGAGACTGGCATGCGCCGTCACCGCGAGGCCGGCGCAAAATGGCTGTGCCGCTTCGGCACCACCGGCCAGTGGAGCCGGGTGATGGTGACCCACGGCGCACAGCACGGCCTGGCCTGTGTGCTGCGCACAGTGGCGCGCCCAGGTGACGCGCTCTTGACCGAGTCGCTCAGCTATCCCGGCCTGCAGGCGTTGGCGCGTTCTATGCGCTTGCAACTTATCGGCATCGAGACCGACGACCAAGGCATCACGCCCCAAGCCCTGGAGCGTGCGGCCAAGACCTTTGATACCAAGTTTTTGTACTGCGCGCCGTCTTTGCACAACCCCACCAGTGCCACCATGAGCATGCAGCGGCGCGAAGCGATTGCTGCGGTGGTGCGCGCGCATGGCCTCTACATCATCGAAGACTGCGTCCACGCCGCGATGCAGGCCGCGCCGCTGCCCGCCTTGTCCACCTGGCTACCGCAGCAGTCGTTTTTGCTCAGCAGTTTTTCCAAAGTGCTGGCGCCCGGTTTACGCGTGGGCTATGTGGAGGCGGCGCCCGAGTGGCTCAGTAAATTTGCCGCCAGCATGCGCGCTGACAGCTGGATGGTGGCGCCGCTGCTGCCCGAAGTGGCGACGCGCTGGTTGGAAACCGGCGCTATGGAGGCGCTGATTGCGCAGCAGCGCCAAATGACCCAGGAGCGCCTGAAGGCCGCGCTGCAGATCCTGCATGGTTTGGAGTTCCGCACCGACGCCGAATACCCGCTGATCTGGCTTCCCCTGCCCGAGCCCTGGCGCGCCGGCCAGTTTGCCGCCGCACTGCGCCAGGCCGGGGTGCTGGTGCGCACCGCGGACCACTTCGCCGTCGGCCGCTCACCGGCGCCACACGCTATCCGCATCAGCCTCAATGCACCCGACTCGGTAGCGCAATTGCAAAGCGGCCTGCACATTCTCAAAGCCATGATTGACAACCCGCCTTCGGTCACGATGGACCCTTGAGCCAAGGCTGCTGGCCCTTGTTTATCTGCCACGTAGTTGTCGCCGCTGGCTTTGCCTTAATCGCCGACCTCGGCAATCATCTCGATTTCAACGCAAGCGCCTAGCGGAATTTGCGCTACGCCAAAGGCGCTGCGGGCATGGGCGCCACGCTCGCCAAAGACCTGGCCGAGCAATTCGCTGGCGCCGTTGGTCACCAGATGCTGCTCGGTGTAGCTGCCGGTGGAGTTGACCAGGGACATGAGCTTGACGATGCGCTTGACGCGGTTGAGGTCGCCCACGGCGGCGTGCAATGTGCCCATCAGGTCGATGGCAATGGCGCGCGCGGCCTGCTGGCCTTCGGCGGTTTGCATGCTGGCGCCCAATTGGCCGACCCAGGGTTTGCCGTCTTTTTTGGCGATATGGCCGCTGATAAATACCAAATTGCCGGTTTGCACAAAGGGCACATAGGCCGCAGCTGGCACGGCCACGGGCGGCAGGCTAATGTGCAGGTCATTTAAGGTGTCGTAAATATTCATCGCGTTTTGTCCTTCAAGATGCCGCGCGAGGCGGACAGATGTGTGGAAACTTCAGCCCGCTGCAGGCGAGCACAAGTACGGCCGGCGCAAGCCGATCCAAGCGCATTGTCGCCCACCGTGCGATGGCAAATCGCTTTAAGATATTTGAATGAATAGGCCAGATAGCAGGGCAGCGCTTAGCGGCGCGCCGGGAGGAATGATGGCAGTGGCCCTGGTGGCCGGCGCAGCCCTGCAATTGCAGCAAAGCGCTCTATGGCCGCTGACACATTACCTGGTCGCCGCGCTGGTCGCGCTCGGAGTTTTACTGTTGCCTTACGCACTAGGGCGTATCGGTTGGGTGCCGCGTTTTCACGCGATGGCAGCTTTGGCGGCCCACATCCTCCCGCTGTGCTTGTGTGCACTCTTGGGCTTTGCCTGGACCGGCGGGCGTGCCGCCTGGTTTGATGACAACAGGCTAGAGCCAGCGCTGGAAGGGCGCGATGTGCAAGTGATAGGCGTCGTCCGCCAGATGACGCACAACAGCCCCATGGGTTTGCGCTTTCGCCTAGAGGTGGAATCGGCCGCGCTGGACGGCCAAGCGGTGCGCCTGCCCCCGCGCATGGACCTAGGCTGGTACCGGGGCATGGCACCGCGCAGCGCGCCGGCGGACCTGAGCGATTGGGAATTGCACCGACAGCCTCAGGCCATGGTGCCGGGCGAGCGCTGGCGTATGACGGTGCGCGTCAAGGCCCCGCATGGCAGCTTTAATTTTCAGGGCTTTGACTACGAGTTATGGCTTTGGGAGCAGGGAGTGCAAGCCACCGGTTACGTGCGCGCCGGAGCGCGTGATGCGCCGCCCCAGCGCCTGCAGGCCACGCTGGATTACCCGGTGGAGCGCTGGCGCCAAGGCTTACGCGAGCGCATTTTTACGGCAGTGCCCGAGCCTGGCCAAGCGGCGCTGATAGCCGCTCTGGTAGTAGGCGATCAATCCGCGTTGGATCAGCAACAGTGGGCCCTGTTTCGGGCTACCGGAGTGGCGCACCTGGTTAGTATTTCGGGCCTGCACATCACCATGTTTGCCTGGGCCGCGCGCTGGTTGATCGGTTGGCTGTGGCGGCGTTCGCAGCGCTTGTGTTTGTGGTGGCCCGCACCCTCGGCGGCTTGGGCCGGTGGCTTGCTGGTGGCCTGTGCGTATGCGGTGTTTTCCGGCTGGGGCATACCCGCACAGCGCACGTGCATCATGCTCGCTTGGGTGACGCTTTTGCGCTTGGCAGGTGCCCGCTGGCCCTGGCCGTACGTCTGGATTTTGGCTTTGCTGCTGGTCGTGGTGTACGACCCCTGGTCGCTTTTGCAGGCCGGCTTTTGGCTCAGCTTTGTGGCGGTGGCTGTGTTGTTCGCGACCGACGGACATCCGCCTGCGCAGGGAGGCAGTGCCATGGCTAGCGCAGGCCGCGCCGCGCTGGGTAGGCGCAGCGATACAAGCCCCGCTGCGCCGGACCCGCGAGACGACTTGTTCACGCGCGATGCGCGAGCACTAGCTACGCCTGGTCCCATGGCGCGTGCTTATGCGTGGTTTAGGACGCTCGGGCAAGCGATGCGCGGCATGGTGCGCGAGCAGGCCACGATAACGCTTGCCCTGGCGCCCTTGAGCATTGCCTTGTTCGGTCAGCTATCGGTGGTGGGCTTACTGGCCAATCTCTTGGCCGTACCTTGGGTTACTTTGGTGATTACGCCGCTGGCCTTGGCCGGCGTGTTGATCGAGCCTGTGTGGCTGCTGGCAGCGGCAGCCTGCGGTGGGTGGTTGACATTGGTGCAAAGCATGGCGGCATGGCCTTTGGCCGTGCTGGCGTTTGCGCTACCGCCGTGGTGGCTGGCGCTGCCTGCGGGGCTGGGTGCGCTGGTGCTAGCCATGCCCTTGCCCTGGGCCTTGCGCTGCATGGGTCTGCCCTTGTTGCTGGCACTGGGCGTATGGCACCCGCCTGCGCCGCCGCCGGGCCAGTTTGAGTTGATTGCCGCCGATGTTGGCCAAGGCAATGCGATCTTGGTGCGTACCCGCAAGCATGTATTACTTTACGACGCCGGCCCGCGCTACAGCCTAGACAGCGATGCCGGACAGCGCGTGCTCGTGCCCCTGTTGCAAGCTAGCGTGACGCGCTTGGATCGACTGATGCTCAGCCACCGCGACACCGACCACGTGGGCGGCGCGGCCAGTGTGCTGGCGCTGCAGCCGCAAGCTGAGGTATTGAGTTCGCTGGAGGCTGGGCACCTATTGCTGCAAGGACGGACAAGCACGCGCTGCCAGGTCGGACAAAGCTGGGACTGGGACGGTGTGCGCTTTAGCGTGCTGCATCCCGCCCCTGAGGCCTATAGCGCGCAAAGTACGCCCAAGCCCAATACCCTGTCTTGCGTGTTGCGTGTGCAGGCTGGCGCGTACGCTGAAGCGCCTGAATCTGCTGATGTGCAAGCTGGCATGCGGGAGGCACAGCAACAACGCAGCGCTTTATTGGTGGGAGATATTGAGCAGGCGCAGGAAGCGCAGTTGTTGGCACGGGCTGCCGCCAGCCCATCGGCTGCGGCGCTGAGTGCGGACTTCCTGCTGGTGCCGCACCACGGCAGCAAAACATCGAGCACTTCGCAGTTCTTAGCCGCCGTGCATCCGCAAACCGCAGTGGTGCAGGCGGGCTACCGCAACCGCTATGGGCATCCGGCACCGCTGGTAGTGCAGCGCTATGCCGACCTGGCCCAAAGCTATGCGCCGGGTACAACGCTGCAATGGGTGGACACACCGCATTGCGGTGCCTTTTTATGGCAGTCTTGGCAGCCTGCCAACAGCCAGTGTGCGCGCAAGGTATTGCAGCGTTATTGGCACCACCGCGTGCCTTGAGCTGCGCGCGGCCCAGTTGTCTAGGGAAGGCTTGCAGTACCCGCAGGTAATTGCGCTTGCACCGCCAGCCCTAATTCAATCACCGCCATGGCGTAAAAACTGCTCCAGTTGTAGCGGGTCACCACATAGAAATTGTCGGTGCCGGCCACGTAGCTGGCGGGAGCCTCATTGCCGTTAACCAGTTCGATCAGTGCCAGCTGGCCCATGTGTTGCAAGGCTTGCGGTGGCAGCACGGCACCGCGCTCGGCCATCTGCGCGGGGGGCATGCTGGGCAGAATATCTTTTTCGAGCAGGGCGGACAGATCCATGCGGATGGCGTCTAGTTGCACCGGGTAGTGGGTGGGCATACCGGCTTTCCAGCCGAAGGCCGCCAGGTAATTGGCTACCGAGCCGATCGCATCTTTGCTGTTATCAAACAAATCGATTTGGCCATCGCCGTCAAAATCCACTGCGTATTTTTGCCAGCTCGAGGGCATGAATTGCGCGATACCCATGGCGCCTGCATAGCTGCCGCGCACCGTCAGCGGGTCGCGCCCGGTGGCCTGGCACCAAACCAAAAACGCTTCCAGCTCTTGCAAAAAATAGGCGGCGCGGGCCGGGGCTTTGGGGTGGCTGGTGGGAAAGTCAAAAGCCAAGGTGGCTAGCGCGTCGAGCACACGGTATTTGCCCATACGCTTGCCGTAAAGCGTTTCCACGCCCAGTATCCCCACGACCAAGGAGGCGGGCACACCGGTCTGGCGTTCTGCCTGCTCCAGGGTTTTGGCATTGCGCAACCAAAATTGCACGCCGGCCTGAACGCGTACCGGCTCCACCATGCGATTGCGGTAGGTCTGCCAGTTGCGCACGCCCGGGTCGGGTGCGGGGGTGACGGCGCGCACCACCTCGGGCAGCATCTGCGCTTGCGCCAAGGTGGCGCGTACCCAACTGCGGCTTAAGGCATGACTTTGGGCGATGGCGTCCGCCGCCTCGCGCACGGCGGGCTGGTTGGCGTAACTGGCCGCAGCGCTGGCTTTGGCGGCCAAGCATTTACGTTTCTTGGTTTTCTTGCTTTGTTTGTTTTTGGCTGCGCTTAGACCTTTGACAGCCTGCGCGGGGCCGCAGTCGCGCAGCGCGGCGGCCTTGGCCGTGACTGTGGTTTGGGGCCGTGCTGCCTGGGCGGCACGGCTGTAGCCCCCGGCCAGTGCCATCAACGCCATAAGCACTATCCAAAGTGTGGGGCGATAGTGGCGTGGGGGTGGGTAGAGGTGGGGTGGACAGTGCATAAACGGACTGCATTCTGTCTGATCTGGCGGCCTGGCATTGCGCGCAGGGCCGCTACTAGAATCCGTTCCAAGTACGCACCTAAAAACCCATGCACAAAACCGGTTATTTCACCCACCCCAGCTGCCGGCGGCACGAGATGGGCGCCGGGCACCCGGAATGTCCCGAGCGCCTGGATGCGATACAGGACCGCTTGCTGATCAGCGGTATGTTGGCCGTCTTGGAGGCGCACGAGGCCCCGGCAGCGGACGCCGACCAATTGGCGCTGGCCCATGGGCATGGCTATATCGACACCATAGACCGCATGCATAAAAAACTGGCTTTAGAGCATGCGCAAACTGGGCGCGCCTACGCGGCCATCGATCCCGATACCAGCATGAACCCGCATAGCTGGCAGGCCAGTTTGCATGCGGCGGGCGCTACGATTGCGGCCACTGATGCGGTGATGGCCGGTGCATTGGAAAACGCTTTTTGCGCGGTGCGCCCACCCGGCCACCATGCCTGCCGCGACCGCGCCATGGGTTTTTGTATTTTCAACAATGTGGCGATTGCGGCGCGCCATGCCCTAGAACACCACGGCTTGCAACGCGTCGCTATTGTGGACTTTGATGTCCACCACGGCAATGGCACCGAGGACATTGTCAGTAATGACCCGCGCATTTTGATGGTGGGCTTTTTCCAGCATCCGCATTACCCCTACAGCGGCGCCGACGGGCATGCCGACAATATCTTGAACGTGCCGGTACCCGCCTATACCAAGGGTGATGGGGTACGCGCGCTGGTGCAAAGCCAATGGTTGCCGCGCATGCATGCATTTGCGCCGGAGATGATTTTTATCAGCGCCGGGTTTGATGCCCACCGCGACGATGACTTAGGCCAGATGGGCCTGGTGGAAGCCGATTACGCTTGGATCACCCGGCAGCTTAAAGAAGTGGCGCGTACCCATGCCAAGGGCCGCATCGTCTCCAGCCTGGAGGGGGGCTATAACTTACGGGCTCTGGGGCTCAGCGTGGAAGCCCACTTGCGGGTCTTGGCGGATGTTTAGTTGGTTCTTGGATGCATACCGCGGCTGCCCATGGCTTCTCGCCCGCATCCTTTCTGAAAGAGGCCTCGCATGAGCAGCCTGCGCATGGCTGCGCCGCCACCGATCGAGGACTTGGGTGCCTGGCTCGAGGCCTTTACCCAGCCCACGGTCGTGATCGAGTTAGCTGCCTTGGCCCTGAGTGCCGCCGTCGCCTGGGGTCTGGTGCGCGCACTGGCTACCGCTTTGGGACGCGATCAGCGTTCGGTCTGGTTCGGTCGCAAAGACATTGACGGCGTGCTTTTCCCGGCGGTCCTGCTCTGCCTGGTGTTTGCCGCTCGCGCGGTCTTGGAGCGGCAGCTCAATGTGGTGGTTTTGCAAGTGGCGATGCCGGTGATGTTGGCCCTGGTGGTGATACGCACTGGTGTCAAAGTATTGCAACTGGCTTTTTCGCAGACGCGCTGGGTGCGGGCTTTCGAGCAAACCATTTCCTGGCTGGTTTGGTTGGCGTTAGTTTTATGGGTCAGTGGTCTATTGCCCCTGGTGCTTGACGAGTTGGACCAGATTGCTTGGAAAGTTGGCACGGCCCGCTTGTCGGTACGCAACATCATTGAAGGCTTGCTCACTGCCAGTGCGGTGCTGATCGTCACGCTGTGGATTTCGGCGGCGATTGAGTCACGCCTATTGCATGCTGCAACGGGGGGCGAGTTGTCGGTGCGCAAGGCCATCAGCAATGCCACGCGGGTCACCTTGCTGTTCCTGGGGCTGATCCTGGCCTTATCGGCGATAGGCATTGACCTGACGGCACTATCGGTATTGGGCGGCGCTCTGGGTGTGGGCATTGGTTTTGGCTTGCAAAAGCTGGCGGCGAATTACATCAGCGGCTTTTTGATCCTCACCGAACGCAGCTTGCGCATAGGCGATAACGTACGGGTCGATGACTTTGAAGGCATCATCACCCAGATCAATGCCCGCTACACCGTGGTGCGCGCCATCACCGGGCGCGAGGCGATTGTGCCCAATGAGATGCTGCTCATCAGCCGAGTGGAAAACCTGTCGCTGGCCGATACCAAAGTGGTGCAGACGGCGCGCATCCAGGTGGCGTACGAAACCGATATTGACCAGGCCATGCAAGTACTGCAAGCCGCAGCGCAAGCCCAGCCGCGCGTGCTGCACCAACCGCCGGCCAGCGTGCAACTGTCGCAATTCACCACCGATGGTATTGAGCTGACGGTGGTGTACTGGGTGGCTGACATCGAAAACGGCCAGGGCAATTTGCGCTCGGACGTGAACCTGGCGATCTTGCGCGCCCTGCGCGAACACGGCATCACCATCGCCGCCACGGTGCGCGGTGCGCCGCCAAGCCCTAGTCCGACGGCGCTGCCCTTGTAAGGCGTAGCAAGGGGCTCAGGGCTCAGCCTCGGCTCGGGCGGACTTTGTGCATCATTCAAAAGTACCAAGTCAGCCAAGCTTGCCGCATTGCCGGTTCTTAATCTGTGTGCTGAAAATGCACACATGTCTGAGCCTAAAACCCACAATTGGAACGCCGATAAAAACCGCTTGTCGGTGCAAGAGCGCGGTATTTCTTTTGAGCGCATGGTCTTTGAAATCAGTGCTGGAGATGAAGTGGCCGTGCTTGAGCACCCAAACCAAGACAAATATCCAGGGCAGCGGATTTCAATGGTGCAGGTGGACGATTACGTTTACTCCGTGCCATTTGTTGAAACCGAGATGGAAATCTTTCTTAAAACCATTATTCCAAGCCGCAAGGCCAAGCGCCAATACAGGAGTTCGTAATGAAGTCAAAAATAAAATTTGACGAAGAAGAATTAGAGATATTGCAGGCCTGGGAGGCTGGCGC
>Ga0187844_10001345_pt1 | contig 18788 bp, 20 predicted proteins | sample SpaLakP09_SKY_50_FD_134517 | JGI IMG/M metagenome (GOLD analysis project Ga0187844, IMG submission 134517) | Oligotrophic lake water microbial communities from Sparkling Lake, Wisconsin, USA - SP09_SKY_50 | ecosystem: Environmental > Aquatic > Freshwater > Lake | place: USA: Sparkling Lake...
GCCAGAACCATCGGCGCGGTGAACCACGGTGATTTCAGCAGATGGCAATTTCACGGTGGGGTTGAGGTCTTTGATTTCTTTGTCTTGCCAGTTGGAAATGGTGCCCAAATAGATTTTGGCCAATAGGTCACCAGTCAATTTGAGTTCACCAGGCTTAACGCCTTCAAGGTTAATGATAGGCACAACACCACCAATGACGGCGGGGAATTGAACCATGCCTTCTTTTTCAAGCTCTTCGCCTTTGAGCGGCGCGTCAGTTGCACCGAAGTCAACTGTTTTGGCTTTGATTTGCTTGATGCCGCCTGAAGAACCGATGGACTGGTAGTTCAACTTCACACCAGTTTTCTCGTTGTAGGCTTCAGACCATTTGCTGTAAACGGGGAAAGGGAAAGTTGCACCAGCGCCTGTGATGTCGGCAGCCAAAGACAACATGGAAGCAGCTGAAAAACCGGCGGCGATAAGCCATGACTTCAATTGAAACATTTTTTCTCCTTGAAAGAAATTGAACTACTCTATCGATTACCTACTACTAGATACTCTAAAAAGGGAATATGACAGTATCGTGTCTATAAAAGAGCGTCCCAAGAGAATAAGACGTATTTTGAATATTAAATATTTCAAATATGACCTTAATCATGATAGTTTCATATGTGAAATATGTCTAAATTGAAAGATTGACCCTCTGGTTGTCATTAATAAGTCATGTTTTCGACACATAATAAAGATTTTATAGAAAATATGATAGTACAAATATACTCATATTTATACGCAATTTTGATTTACATCATGACTGAATCATGAAAAATGGAACCATGCTGGCCGCTGTCGACCTTGGGTCAAACAGTTTTCGCCTAGAAATTTGTCGCTACAGCCATGGGCTGATTCAGCGATCTGAGTACATCAAGGAAGCCGTGCGTCAGGGCAGCGGATTGGATGAAGAGCGTAACCTCAGCGCTGAAGCCATGGAGCGTGGCTGGGAATGTCTGGCGCGTTTTGCTGAGCGATTGGCTGGCTTCAAACCCAATGAAGTCAGGGCAGTGGCAACCCAAACCTTGAGAGAAGCTAAAAACAGACATGTTTTTTTGGGTAAAGCCCATGAGTTACTGGGTTTCCCCATTGAAGTTGTCTCTGGGCGTGAAGAAGCCCGCCTCATTTATCAAGGTGTTTCGCATTTTTTACCCCAAACAGATGAACGCCGCTTGGTGATTGATATTGGCGGCAGGTCAACCGAATTTATATTGGGTGTCAAACAAGAACCATCCCAACTTGAAAGCTACCGACTGGGGAGCGTTTCTTCAAGTCTTAAATACTTTGCCCAAGGTGAGCTCACTCAGGCCGCCTTTCACAAGGCGGAGGTAGCAGCCAAGGCTGTTTTAGAGGAAGCCGTAGAAAAATTTCCCCAAAAAGCGTGGGATACCGCCTTTGGCTCCTCAGGCACGGTCAGCGCGGTGGCTGAAGTCTTGGGTGGGGCTGGCTGGTCAGACAAAACCATCACCTTGGAATCATTGGAGTGGTTGAAGCGCCACCTCATTCGCATAGGTCATGTAGACCACTTGCGTATGGAAGGTTTAAAGGAAGACCGTCGAGCGGTCATAGGCGGTGGTTTGGCCATTTTGTATGCGGTTTTGGAGTTGTTCCAAATCGATGAGTTACAGGTCACCCCGGGCGCTTTGCGCCATGGCTTGCTGTATGACTTGATTGAGCGGGAAGAAGACACCAAAGACACCCGCGCGGTCACCGTTTTAGGTTTGCAAAAAGAATTCCAAGCTGACGCCGAGCAAGCCAAAAGAGTCAGCAAAGTAGCTTGCTTTTTTCTTCTTCAATTGCAAGCTTCCAAACACACCAGTCTTGACTGGAACAGGCTCATGAAAAAACTCGATTGGGCGGCTCAATTGCATGAAATTGGGGCGCAAATATCGCATACCGATTCACACAAACACAGCGCCTATATTTTGGATAACACCGATGCGCCTGGTTTTGCTCTGTATGAATTACACAGGCTGAGTTTGTTAGTGCTTGGACACAAAGGAAAACTGAAGAAATTAGAAACAGACTTCAGTGACGAAGGCTTTGCTTATCAACTGATGTGTCTGCGATTAGCGGTCATTGTTTGCCATGCCAGGCGGGAGCCGGACTATAAAAAACTACAACTCCGCCTGTCAGACAAGCAAGTCAACCGTTTTGAATTAAGGATAGAACCGCTGTGGCCACAGCGGTTCCCCCAGTCCCAACATCTCTTGCAGCAAGAAGTGATTGCTTGGCAAAAGACCCATTGGGAACTTCAGCTCAAGTAGCGTTAACGAACGATTTTGAGCAATTCGCGCTTGCCAGCATTGTAGGTGAACAAAGTCAAAGCACCATTTTTAATGTCGCCTTTTTCATCAAAAGCGATGTCGCCTGTGACGCCCTTGTAGCCAGCAGTTTTGGCCAACACTGGCAGGTATTTGACTGGATCAGATGAGTTGGCTTTGACCATAGCATCAACCATTAAGTTGACTGAGTCATAGACATAGGGTGCGTAAATCTGTACGTCAACATTGAAACGCTTCTTGAATTTCGCCTTGAAAGCGGCGCTTGATTTTTCATCAATACCACCGGCTTCAGCGCAAAACACTTGGTTGTTACCAACCGCATCGCCACCGAGTTTGATGATTTCATTGGTACAAATACCATCGCCGCCGACAAACTTGGCATTCAAACCCAGAGACTTCATTTGCTTGATCATGGGACCGGCAACCGCATCCATGCCACCAAAGAAAACCAGATCGGGTTTTTTGCCTTTGATGGTGGTCAAGATGGCGGTGAAGTCGGTGGCCTTGTCGGTGGTGAACTCACGCCCCACCACAGTAGCGCCAGCCGCTTTGGCGGCCTTTTCAAATTCGTCAGCAACACCCTGGCCGTAAGCAGTCCGGTCATCGATCACCGCGATGCTCTTGGCTTTGAGTTCACCGATGGCAAAGCGGCCCAAGGTGCCACCTAAATGCACATCATCAGCCACCACACGGAAGGTGGTTTTATAACCTTGGCGTGTGAACTTGGGGTTGGTCGATGAAGGCGAAATTTGGGGAATGCCTGCGTCGCTGTAAATTTTCGAGGCAGGAATGGATGTGCCTGAATTCAAGTGACCGACAACACCATTGACTTTGGAGTCAACCAATTTTTGCGCGGCAGCTGTGCCTTGCTTGGGATCGGCAGCATCGTCTTCGGCCAAGAGTTCGAACTTGACTTTTTTGCCACCAATAGACACGCCTTTGGCGTTGAGTTCTTCAATCGCCAAACGGGCACCGTATTCATTGTCTTTACCCAAGTGGGCAATAGCGCCACTGAGTGGTGCAACGTGACCAATCTTGATGACTTCTTGCGCCATGCTTAAAGAAGACACAAGGCCTGAGACCAAGGCAGTGATTAATTTAAGTTTCATAAAAAATCTCCCGTAAATGATGAGCCCATAAGATAACCCAAAAGAATGGGTTGAACAGCCTAAATATAAAAAATCAGGGATTTTTAGGCTGGTCGCCTAAATGCTCGCGGATCACATCATCCACCGACTGACGCAATAACTCGGGTATCAATTGAGCCAATTGGGTTTCCACTCTTTCAATCACCTTTTGTGCCAAGGCTTCTTGATCGGGCAGATCAGCTGGAAGGCCAAGGTCTTTGCCAACTACTGGCGCGTTCGCCCAAGGCAACACAGCTGGGCGCAAACTTCCATTGATTTGCACAACTTCGGTCAGCATGGGCACGGGAGATTTGATGATGTCGGGGCGAGTCATGGCGCAGCGCTTTTGGCATTGAGGTCATGTTTGACCAAGGTATAGCCTCGTTGGGAATAGGTTTTCCATCGTTCGCGGGCATGGGTCTTGTCTTCTTCACCTAAACCAACCACTTCAATTACCCTCTCGAAAGTCTCATAGCCTTCAGGCATGGAAGGCGCCAAATTGAGCAATATCTCGTGATGTGGCAGTGGTGCGGTTACTTGCGTTGTTGCAGCTTCACAAGGCTGCAAAACAACGCAACTCAATTGAGTTTTGGTGATGTCATCTGTGGACCAGCAATGCGCAATGAATGAATGAGGTGAAAAAGTCCACAAAGCTTCATCAAGGCTTTGCAATTCCTTGGGGGGCCCCGACACCACCACCCGGGCTTTGGCTTGACTGGCTTTTCGCAATATTCGGCAGACGTAGTTCATCTTGTCCGGCACATTGAAATGAAAAGCCACTTCAGTCATTTTTTGGCAATGGCTTGTTGGCCGATCAAATAAAACAATAAAGCGGGTACGGGACGCCCCGTGGCGCCCTTGGCCGCACCACTTTTCCAAGCTGTACCAGCTATGTCCAAATGCGCCCAAGGAAAGTCACTGGCAAACCGCTGCAAAAATTTAGCTGCTGTGACTGACCCTGCTGAACGGTCGGCGATATTGGCGACATCGGCGAAATTGGACTTCAAACCTTCCGCATATTCTTCATCCAAAGGCATGCGCCAGCACAAATCTAAGGTGCGCTCTCCGGCGGCAAGCAGTGCGCCAGCCAATTTCTCGTCTGTGGCATACAAACCGCTTCGCAAATGGCCAAGCGCAATCACACAGGCGCCAGTCAAAGTGGCGATGTCGATCACGGCGCTGGGCTTGAAACGCTTGGCATAGGTCAAGGCATCACACAAAATCAAACGGCCCTCGGCATCGGTGTTCAAAATTTCGATGGTTTGGCCGCTCATGCTGGTCACCACATCGCCCGGTTTCAAGGCTTTACCGCCCGGCATGTTTTCGCAGGCTGCAATCAGGCCGACGACGTTGATGGCCGGTTGCAGCAGCGCCAAAGCTTCGAAAGTTCCCAGCACACTGGCGGCACCACACATATCAAACTTCATCTCATCCATGCCTGGGCCGGGCTTGAGGGAAATACCGCCAGTGTCAAAAGTGATGCCCTTGCCCACCAACACGGTAGGGGCTTGTGAATCTGCCGCACCTTTGTATTTCAGAACAATAAACCGCAAAGGTTGGGCAGAAGCTTGAGCGACTGCAGCAAACGAGCCCATGCCCAATTTGGTGACCTCTTTCAAGCCAAGCACTTCACAAGACACCCGGGAATGCTTGGCGATCTGCTTAGCAACCTGCGCCAAATGGTCTGGGGTTGCATGGTTGGCAGGACGGTTGCCCCACTCACGAGCCAAGCTCACGCCTGCGATTTGCGCTTTGGCCAATTCAAATGAAGCTTTCAATGAAGCTGCTTGGGGAACACCCAAAATGATTTTTTTGAAACTCAGGGCCTTGGCACTGGGTTTGGTGGCGGTGTAAACATAAGCACTGTCGGCCGCAGCTTGGGCCGCCACCACCAAGTGCTCGGTCTGGGCAGCTTGCATCAGCAGCGTGACCGATTGGGATTTGGATTTCTTTAAGGCGCTGATGCCTGCAGCCACACCTTGGCGGACATCTTGGGCGCGACCTTTGCCAATACCGACCAGTACCAAACGAAGTGCGGCAAGGCCAGGCGGCTTCCACCAGAGCATGCACTGACCGGAGGATGAATTGAAATCCCCCGTTTTTTGGGCTTGGTCCAGCATGCTTGATAGCAGCCCTGCCTCCTGTTTTTGCCCCTCTGCCACCAAGACCAGCAAGGCATCTGTTTTGAGAGTGGCAGCTTTTGCCCAAGAAAGCGATTGGAGTTCAAAATTCATCATTCAGCCCTTACATTTAAGGCTTATGTTATTCCATTCCACATTCCGCGCTGAGTTGTCGCGCTATTTTTGGGCTACCTCGGTTGTTTTAATCAGCATTGTGATGACCGTGCTTCTGATTCGCACCTTGGGGCAGGCCTCGCGCGGCAATATTGACCCAGGCGAGGTGTCTTTGGTGCTGGGATACACCGTGCTGGGCAATATGCACACCATCATTACCCTGGCTTTGTACATCGCGTCTGTTGCCACTTTGTCGCGAATGTATGCCGACAGCGAGATGGTGATTTGGCAGTCAAGTGGCAAAAGCTCGGTGGGACTGGTCAAGCCAGCATTGGTATTTGCCGCCCCCGTCTTGCTGGTGGTCGCTTTACTGGCCCTGCTTGTCTGGCCGTGGACCAATGCACAAACCCATGAAATTCGTCAGCGCTATGAAAAACGAGGCGATCTCGAGCGCGTCAAGCCGGGGCAATTTCAAGAGTCTGCCAGTGGAAGCCGCGTTTTTTTCATCGATAAAAACAGTCCCTCAGACCTCGAAGGCACACATATTTTTATTGCTGCGCAAGAAAAGGGACTGCAAACCATCACCAGCGCCCAAACCGGTAAAGTCGAGTTCAAAGGCGAAGATCGTTATTTGGTGCTCAAGGATGGGCAACGCATAGAAATCAACCCTCTCAAAAATGAAATCAAGGTCATTGAATTCAAACAACACGGTGCCAAGCTGGGAGACACAGCTCTTGAATTGAGTGAGATAGAAGCCCAATCTTCCATGCCTTGGGATTTGATCAAGAAGCCAATACCTGTGAATTTAGGCGAACTGACTTGGCGCATCGGTTTGGCCTTGGGTGCTTTCAACCTGGTTTTGCTTGGCGTGGCCATCCCTTATGTCAATCCGCGTACCGGTAGAACCGGCTCTTTGGTGATGGCTATGCTGACTTTTTTCATCTACTACAACCTCATCAATGTCAGCCGTAATGCGGTGGCCTCCGGACAATGGGGGATGGCAAGTGCCATATTGATTTTGCATGGGCCGGTGGCTGTTCTGAGCCTGATCGGTTTGTGGTGGCGAAGTGAGCAGACCCACTTGCTGCAAATCATCTACAGAATTTCTTTTTTCGAGAGGGGCGCTGCTTGAAAACCATTCAACGCATGATCTACACCCAGGTCTTGGCGAAAGTCAGCTTTGCAACAGCAGGTTTTGTGGGCTTGTTTTTCTTCTTTGATCTTGCTGATGAGTTGAAGTGGATCGGTAAAGGCATTGGCCCGGGTTATTCTTTTGAGCATGCCTTGGCCTATGTCTTTTTAATGGTGCCCGCGCATATTTATGAATTGCTGCCCATCACGGTTTTGATTGGCACGATCTTTGTCATGTCCCGATTTGCGCAAAGCTCTGAGTTCACCATCTTGCGCACCAGTGGCATGGGACCCAAGTTGGCCTTGCAAAACCTGATGGGTCTGGGCATTGCTTTTGTGGTTCTGACTTTTGTGGTTGGAGACTATCTTGCGCCTCAAAGCAGCCGCTTGGCTCAGTTACTTCGCACCCGGCATTTAGGGGTTGCCTATACCCAAGGCGTCACAGGCGCATGGTTGAAAGAAAACCAAGACAAAGGCCATAGCGTGGTGAATGTGCTGTCATTCAATCCGCAATTGGAAATGGGGCAAGTCCGTATTTTTGCGTTTGACAGCACGGGTCGCCTTGAAACCATGATTCGTGCTGAAAAAGCCTTGTTTGAAGACTCAGGCGATGCTTGGTTACTGCAAAACGTATCGGTCGATCATGTCAACTCCGCACAAAGCGGCATGCAAGCCCTTCACCGCGAGCAACTGCCGGACTTACGCTGGCCCAGCCAGATGAGCCAAGAAATGGTCTCTGTCGCCTTACTTAAGCCCGAGCGCATGGCAACCATTGACTTGTTTCGTTACATACAACATTTGAGTTTGAACAACCAATCCTCGCAACGCTATGAAATTGAATTTTGGAAAAAGATTTTTTATCCTTTAAGTTGCTTGGTCATGGTCATTTTGGCCCTGCCATTTGCGTATCTGCATTTGCGCAGCACCCAAATCACCAGCGTGGTGTTTTTGGGCATACTGATTGGCATCAGTTTTTTCCTGCTGAACAACGTCTTTGGACATATCGGCAATTTAAATGCATGGGCGCCTTGGCTGGCGGCAGCCACCCCTGGCATCATCTATATGCTGTTTTCTTTGCTTGCGTTTAGCTGGCTGGTGTTGAGGCATTGATGCGCGCCATTGTTTTGTTTGCCCATGGCTCAAGAGACCCCCTGTGGCACCTTCCCATGCAAGCCGTGTCGCAACGGGTAGCTCAGCATTTGCCCAGCGCACGCGTGACTTGCGCTTACCTAGAGTTAAGCAGCCCCAGCTTGGACGCTGCGGTTCGCCAACTTGTTGATGACGGCTGCACCGAGGTCCGCGTGGTGCCTATGTTTTTAGGGGTGGGCAAACATGTGCGTGAAGACCTCCCAAGCATGTTGCAAAGCCTGATCGATCAGCACCCCCTGATTACTTTTGAACCTTTGCCAGCGATTGGGGAGCATCCCGATTTACTCGATTTAATGGCGGAAATAGCAGTCAAAGGCTGGCAAAACCCCGTTTGATCTAAACGAATTGGCATAATAAAGGCTTTTGATATATCTAAAAAGCCATGAACCTACACCAATTCCGATTTGTACAAGAAACGGTTCGACGCAATCTCAATTTGACCGAGGTGGCCAAAGCCTTGCACACTTCCCAGCCCGGAGTGTCTAAGGCGATATTGGAATTGGAAGATGAACTGGGCATAGAAATCTTTGGTCGCCACGGCAAACGCTTAAAGCGCATAACCGAGCCAGGCCACCATGTGCTTAAAAGCATAGAAATTATTTTGCGTGAGGTCAGCAACCTCAAGCGCATTGGCGACCAATACAGCACCCAAGACTCGGGCACTTTGTCGATTGCCACCACGCACACCCAAGCACGTTATGTGCTGCCCGTGCCCGTAGCCCAACTGCGTAAAACCTATCCCAAAGTGAATGTCAGCCTGCACCAAGGCGCGCCCGATCAAGTGGCTCGCATGGTGATGGATGAAACCGCTGAGATAGGCATTGCCACTGAATCCTTGGTCGACTACCCAGACTTGGTGACTTTGCCTTGCTACGAATGGGAACACGTGCTGGTTTTGCCCAAAGACCACCCTTTGGCTGGGGTGGAAGACCTGCAACTCCAAGACCTGGCAACTGAGCCCATCATCACCTACCACCCCTCGTTCACGGGCCGCACGCGGATTGACAAAGCTTTTGCCGCAGCCCATTTGACGCCGCGCATCGCTTTAGAAGCGATTGACTCTGATGTGATCAAAACCTATGTGCGTTTGGGCCTGGGTGTGGGCATCGTGGCCGAGATGGCAGTGCGCGATGCCTCAGACACTGATTTGGTGGTGCGCCCCGCAGGCAAATTGTTTGGTATCAATACCGCTCGGGTTGCTTTTAAGAAAAGCGCCTACTTGCGCAACTTTGTTTATGAGTTTGCCCATCTGCTCAACCCCGATTTAACTGCACAGCGTATTGCCCAGGCAATGGGCAACTAAACTAACGAAGAGACGCGTAAATCGCTTGCGCCAGTTCTGGCGAAATGCCTTCAACCGTGCACAAATCTTGCACGCTGGCGTCAGCCACTCCTCGAACACCGCCAAAACGCTGCAATAACTTAGCTCGCTTTTTAGGGCCGACACCCGCGATGTCCTCTAAAGAGCTGCCGCCCGTTCGTACTTTGGCTCTTTTCGCTCGCATACCGGTGATGGCAAAACGGTGGGCCTCGTCACGAATTTGCGCCACCAGCATGAGGGCGGCTGAATCTGCATTGAGGCTGAGTTTGGCTCGCTCGTCGGCAAACACCAACTCCTCTAAACCCACTTTGCGGCCCTCGCCTTTTTCAACACCCACCAAGCGCGACACATCCAAGTCCAGCTCCACAAACACCGAGCGAGCCATGCTGATTTGCCCTTTGCCGCCATCGATCAACACCAAGTCTGGAAAACGCGCTTCTCCCAAGCGCACTGCTTCAGCCAGTTTGGTGTATCTGCGTGTCAGCACTTGCCGCATGGCGGCGTAATCGTCCCCACCGGTGATGCCCTCGATGTTGTAGCGGCGGTATTCACTGGCTTGCATTTTGTGGTGGTGAAACACCACGCAAGAGGCTTGGGTCGCCTCCCCCGCCGTGTGGGAAATGTCAAAGCACTCAATACGCAAGCTGTCCAAATCTTCCACCGCCATATCAAGCGCATCTACCAAGGCGCGCGTGCGCGACTGCTGCGAGCCCTCTTCAGCCAGCAAACGCGCCAATTTCAAAGCGGCGTTTTGTTGCGCCATTTCTAACCACACTTTGCGCTGCTCACGCGGTTGGTGGATGACATGCAACTTCACCCCTGTCTGGGCGGATAAAGCACTTACCAAAGCTTTGTCTACTGCGTGGTTGGTGATCAGCGTGGGGGGCAGTGGCACATCCAAATAATGCTGACTGAGAAAGGCCTCTAACACCTCAACAGGTTCTGCACCTTCTGCGTGGGTGGGAAAGTAGGGGCTGTCGCCCAAATGGCGACCGCCACGCACCATGGCCAAGTTGACACAGGCTTTACCCGCTTGCACCACCACAGCCAAAATGTCCACATCGCGGTCGTCTACCGTGTCGACGGCTTGCTGATGCAAGACTTTGGACAAAGCACTGATTTGGTTGCGCACCTCGGCGGCTTGCTCAAACTCCAAGCGTTCTGCATAAGCCAACATGCGCGTTTCTAAGGACTGCATCACATCGTGGGTATGGCCTTGCAACAAATCACAGGCGCTTTGCACGTCGCGTTGGTAATCTTCCAAAGTGATCTTGCCCACGCACGGCGCCGAGCAACGCTTGATCTGGTGCAGCAAACAAGGCCGATGTCGGTTGCGAAACACCGTGTCTTCGCAGGTGCGCAAACGAAAGACTTTTTGAATGAGTTGAATGGCTTCACGAACCGCCCATACGCTGGGGTAAGGGCCAAAGTATTCATGGTATTTGTCGACCGCACCTCGGTAATACACCACCCGAGGTGCGGCTTTCGGGTGGGGGTGACCCAAACTGTCAGATACTCCACTTTGGGCGCGGGTGATTTTCAAATAAGGATAGCTTTTATCGTCGCGAAACAAAATGTTGTAGCGCGGCTTGAGGCTTTTGATGAGGTTGTTTTCCAACAGCAAGGCCTCGGCCTCAGAGCGCACCACGGTGGTCTCAAGGCTGGCAATTTTGCTCACCATATGGCCGATGCGAGTACCGCCATGGTTTTTTTGGAAGTAGCTGCTAACGCGCTTCTTTAAGTGATTGGCCTTGCCAACATAAAGCACTTGACCATCGGCATCAAAATACCGGTACACGCCTGGCAGCGGTGGCAATGCGGCAACTTGCGACAGCAGTTGCGGATCGAAAGGTTCTGTTGCGCTCACAGTGCTATGGCGACACAAACCTCACCCAAACCGGGGAACTGCGCGCTGAGTGTTTGACCTTCCTGCACGGGGACAGGAACTACACAAGTGCCCGTGATGACCACTTCACCCTCCTGCAAATACATGCCATGGCTGATAAGTTCGTTGGCCAACCAAGTCAGTGCCACCCGCGGGTCACCCAGAGCATTGGCACCCAGCCCTTGGGCAACGACTTCACCCTCGCGACTGACTTGCACCACCTGCTTAGCAAGGTCTACATGGCGCCACTCGGTGGTGAGAGCCGCTCCCAGCACCAAGTGACTGGCACAGGCAAAGTCGGCGATCAACTGGGCCTCGCCTGCCGTGAGAAAGTCTTGGTAACGGGAATTGGGAATTTCAATGGCCAAATGCAAATCATCCACCTGCGCCATGACCTGCTCTACCGTGAGAGGACTTGCGTCTTTGGGCGTGACATCTGAACCCAAGCGAAAGGCAAATTCGGCTTCTATGACCCGCATGACATTGCCCCGCATAGAAACCGTGGCACCATCGGGTAAGCACCTTGAAGCCAGCAAACGTCCCGCCATTGGACCGCTTACACCGATGTGCTGTTGACCGGCGGCGCTGGTGGCTGCAATTTTCCAACCCATGGGTTTGTCGCCGGTGGCTGCCAACAAGGCCTGCTGAACAGCGTATCCCTCAGCGCGGGTTTGAGGGCGCACAGCTACTTCGATAAAGTCAATTTGACGCGGCGTCTGCCATGGGGACAAAAGCTGGCGCGCCGCGGCCTGCGCTGAGGCTTCTACCATTGGCCAGTGTTGGGCATAGACGCCCAAGGTTCAGCGGGGGGCAATGCTGCATGGGCTTGCAGCAACTCCACAGAGACGTGGTCGGGGGACCGCACAAACGCCATGTAGCCGTCGCGGGGAGGCCGCAAAATCGTAACGCCATGCTTTTGCAAACGATCGCAGCTGGCGTAAATGTTCTCCACCGCATACGCCAAGTGACCGAAATTGCGACCACCTTGCAAGACCTCGGGGTCCCAGTTGTAGGTAAGTTCAACTTGAGCGCTGTGGTCGCCAGGTGCGGCCAAAAATACCAGGGTGAAACGGCCCGCTGGCACATCTTTTTGACGAATCACATCAAGTCCGAGGGCATCACGGTAAAACTTCAAAGAAGCTTCTAAATCGGTGACACGCACCATGGTGTGCAAATAGCGCATATCAGGGAATTCTGGTCGACTGCCAAGACACAAATTGCAAACCATCATTGGTTTTTTGCCAGATGCTGGTGAAGCGCAAAGCAACTTTGAGATCGTTGCCTTTGAAAAGCACATCGTAATTGCCTATGCCGTTGATGATGGCGATGCAGCCAAAGTTACGCACTGTCACATCTGAACGACGCATGGCCTTGTATTTCACAGCGCCCGAGTGCATGGACTCTATGAATGATGCTTTGCTGTCCAATTCCGCGTTGGAATGTATGTAGACCAATTCAGGAGAAAAAAGCTTATCCATGGCGGCAAAGTCATTGCCTAATTGAGCTGCATAACGGGCGTCTTCGGCCTTCAAAGCCTCTTCCCTGCTGATGGGATTGCAAGCACCGCCTGCAGCATGCGCTGAGGGCAAAAAAGATAAAGCAAATAGCACCCATAGTGCACTCAGTATCACTCGCATGGCAGTCTCCTCAGAATGGTTTATGTCACATGATACGCTGGGCTTTAGCGCTGGGCAGACAAGGCTGCACCTATAGATTGCGTGGCCACATCTTCTAACCAAGCCAAGTCCATATGCTGGTGCGCTTCGCAGAAAAACCATGGCTCACGGGAGTCGGGCTCCAACATCACACCGCGTTCTATCAGCTGCCAACAAAACGCTTGGTACAAAGCGCTGTTGGTCTTGCGCCAGTCGCGGTAGGTCTGGGGCACGCTGGCTGTGAAGTGGATACCCAGCATTGAAGGCGGCCCTGCAAAAGTGTGCTCAATCCCTGCTTGGGTGAACACCCGACCCAACACATCGCGCACTTGCTCGCCCGCATGGTTCACGGTCTGCAAGGCGTCGGTGTTGGCCAAAATATCCAAAGTGCAGTGTGCCGCGCTCAAACCCACCAAATTGGCGGTGTAGGTACCACCATGCACCACGGCGCCAGCGTTGGCACCCACCACATCCATCACATCGGCTCTGCCACCAAAGGCCGCCACGGGGTAACCGTTGCCCATGGCCTTGGCATAGGTCGTCAAGTCTGCGTAAATACCGTATAAAGATTGAGCGCCCCCTTTGGCTACGCGAAATCCTGATTTCACTTCATCGATGATCAGCAAGGTGCCGTGGGCCGTGCACAAGTCGCGTAAGCGCTGCAACCATTCTTGGCTTGCCGCGATGCTGCCCGCGTTGCCAATGATGGGTTCAAGCACCACGCAAGCCAGTTGGTGGTCATGGCGCACAAACAAGTCTTCCAGTGCGGCAAAGTCGTTCAACCCAATAATGTCAACCAAGTCGTGTGCTTGGGCAGGTATGCCTCCCCCAAAGGGAATGACCTTGGGGGCTAAGCCACTGTGGGCGTCCCAGTTCTCTATGTCGGACTTCCACATCAACTCATCGGCCAAGCCGTGAAAACCGCCTTCCACGGTCGCCATGCGCTGCCTGCCGGTGAAGCCGCGGGCGGTGCGCACCGCGCCCATCACCGCTTCGGTGCCAGAGTTGGCAAAGCGCATTTTGTCTATCTGCGGGCACATGGCCTTGATTTGCTGAACCACCGTGGTGTCTAGCTCGGTGGCAAAACCCGTTAAGGTGCCACCGCTTTGTATTTGGGCAATCACCGCACGGTCAACACGCTCGTCGCCGTAACCCAAAATCACAGGGCCATAGCCCAAGCGAAAGTCGACATAGGTTTTGCCATCCACATCCACCAGCTCGCAGCCTTTGGCTCGCTGAATGAACACAGTGCGGTCCGGGCCCCAGTAGCGGTAGTTTTCTGCGACACCTTGGGGCATGTGACGCATCGCCTCTTGCAGCAGTTCAGACTGTCGATTCATCTGTTCTCCCCCATGTTCAGGTCTTGACGGACTGACCGTGTGGTGGGCGCAGCATCAAGCCCACACGTTCCTCTAAAAGTTTGACCACATGCAGCTCGGCGGCATCGTCACCATAGCGAGCTCTGGCTTCCTCAAACAAGGCTTGGGCATGCGCACCCATGGTGAGGGAATAGCCCTGCGCTTGGGCAATTTCGTTGACCAGCCCCAAGTCTTTGCAACACAAAGCCAAAGAGAAACTGGGGTCGTAATGGCCGGCAAAAATAGACGGAATGTCGTGGCGCGCCACCCAGCTGTCACCCGCGCTGGAGGTGATGGCCTCTTGCACCACTTCCAAGGGCACTCCGGCCTTGGCACCCAACATAAGCGCTTCGCCTATGGTGGCTGCGCCCACAAACCACAGCAAATTGGTCAGCAGTTTGACAGTGGCCGCATTGCCCGGCTTGCCGCAATGGAAAATCTTTTGACCAATGACATTGAAGAGGGGCAAATGTTTTTCATAGCAGGCTTTGTCTCCACCCACAAAGATGGACAAACGCCCCAAAGCCGCCATGTCCACCGCATTGGTCACCGGTGCTTCCAAAAAATCCACGCCTCTTGCATGGGCAGTTTGCACCAAGGTCTGCACCAATTCGACTGAACTGGTGGATGTATCGATTACCGTGGCACCCGCCTTGACCAAAGCCAAAACGCCCTCGGGTCCAAGCATGACTTGGCTGACTTGGGGCGGCCCAGGCAAAGACGTCATCACCACATCAGCAAGGGACACTGCCTCAGCCAAGGACTGCGCACGCTTGGCCCCCAATGCCAGTAAGTTATCAGTTTTGGCCGGCACCGCATCAAACACTGTCACCGCATAACCGGCTTGAATCAGGTTGGCCGCCATGGGGTTACCCATATTGCCAACGCCAATAAAAGCCACGGTAGGTAAGTGACTCATGCTTTTTTAAAGCTTAAAAATTGCGGCTTGTCACCCGAGTAAGGCTGGTAGGTAAAGCCAAAGCCTTGCAACATATCCAAGGCATCTGCGAAGGCATAAGTGCGGTATTGAATAGTTTGTGCCATCAAGGTCTTGTCCCCATTGGACAAATAGTAGTGCTTGGTGAAGCCATGCTCGGCCAGCTCTATTTTTTGCGAATACATCATGCCATTGGAAATGGGACTGGCGTAGTCGTGGTGAGGACCTTGCACCCCCAGCAGCAATTGCCCGCCGGCTTTGATGTGTTTGGCAACGCTCTCTAAACCTTGGCGATTGGGGGCGTCTTGTGCAATGTGGCTGACCAAAAATGGTTCTTTGTCACCATCAATAACGAAGTACCACACACCGCCATAGGAAAAAGCCAAGTCGTACACAGTGGCTAAATTCAACTCGGTGACGTTTTGGTGAAGCAACTCAACTTGGGGATGAGTCTGCAAGCGTAGTTGAGCAATGCTCAACATGGCTGGGGTCAAGTCCACGCCAGTGATGGCGACTTGGGGTTGGCGTTTGCTTAAAGTTTCCAGTATCAAACCTGTACCGCAGCCGATTTCTAAGACGTTGGAGAAGGGTTGATGTTGAACAAGGTCATCGACAATTTTGTTGTAATCGTAGTAGCCAGAAGTCATTATTAAGTCGTAGTAAGCCGACATATTTGTGTAATCACCCATTGTGTTCCCTGGTAAACAGCTGACCGAGAGTGGGAGCTAAAGATTGAAGCATTGCCCCCAAATTTTTTGGGGCAAGCATATCAGCACCAGAAACTTGGGACAGTTCGCTTTATCCCTCCCAAGTAAAGCGAGATAATGCACGTATGGATAAAACGCCTATCTGCACCTACTGCAACTTATCAGAGTCGCGCATCATTGACCAAAGCCCTTTGACTTTGGTTATTCGAGATGTGTTTCCAGTTTCACCCGGACACACCCTCATCATCCCGCGCCGGCATGTGGACTCCTACTTCGACTTGACCGATCAAGAGCGAGAAGACATGGTGTTCATGATGACCCGAGCCAAAGATTCCATTAAAAAAGAACTCAGCCCTCAGGCCTTCAATATTGGCATCAACGAAGGTTTTGCTGCGGGTCAAACGGTGGCTCATATCAATATGCATTTGATACCCCGTTTTAAAGGCGATGTGTCTGAGCCTCGCGGCGGTATTCGCTGGCTTTTTCCTGAAAAAGCTATTTTCTGGGACAAGAAGCCCCCCACAGTCACCACCACTGAGAAAAAATGAACTTCACTTTGTTCACTAAACGCGTGGCTCTTATGGTCACCATTTTGTCTATGGGCCATGTCTTACATGCCCAAGAAACGGACAATACAGAGCGCATCTACCAAGCTACTTTTGGCGTTATCACTGCCTTTGGCTTTAAAAAACAAATCGATGCTGACCCGATTTGCAGAGGTAAAGCCTATCCTGACTTTGACCTGAACCAATTTTTGGACGCCATCCCCAAAGATTTTTTGACGCTCCCCGGTCAACGCGAGGGCATTATCAAACAGTTCCAAGGCTATTTCGAAAACATAAACAGCTTGCAACTCCCTACGGGCAAAACCATACCCGTGGCCTATCAAGAATTGAAAAAAGGCACGGCCTTGCTTTTACGCAAAGAAACCGAAAGCAGCGATGTCGCTGATTTATGTCAAAAAATGTACAGTAACTCAGACCTCATTTTCAAAACCCAAATCGAGAGCATCAAAGCTTTGATTGTCAAAAAATAAGGTGCATGCATGAAAGCTTTTTGTTCTCACCGACCCCTAGTTTCTAAATTAAGTGCCAGCTTGGTTTTCATCGCTCTACTCTCGCTCAGCGCATGTACCCAAGAACAGCAAAACAAAATTGGCCGCGGAATCCAAAACTGGACCGGCACCAATGGCGTCTTAGAGGTCTACTCGGGAGAGAAACTGGTACGGCGCTTTCTCAAGGTGGACAAGATCAGCACGGCTTTGGGTACGGACGACAGCAAGGCCCGCGAATATCGCTATGGTTATGGTTATCTAGACGAAAACCTCAATATGCAAGTCGACCCGACCGAAAAACGGGTCTATTTCGAATTCAGCAATTATTCAACCATCGTGTTTTTTGAAAACCCGAACTGAAGCCTTGGGGCTGAAAGCCGTTTCAAGAAGACCAGTTAGGTTTGCGCTTATCTAGGAAGGCTTGAAAGCCTTCTTGAGCGGTGTTATCCATCATATTGCAGGCCATGGTTTGACCAGCCAACTGATAAGCAGCATTCAAACCCATTTCCAGCTGTTGGTAGAACAAGGCTTTTCCCAGACGAACAGCGGGTTCGGGTTTGGCCACAATCTTGGCACACAGCTGCAAAACTGCATCCTCCAAGCTGTCTGCATTGACAACTTGATTGATCAAACCCCTCGCTTGAGCAGTATCAGCATCAATAAAGTCACCTGTTAAAAGCATTTCCATGGCCTGCTTACGGTGCATATTGCGGCTCAATCCCACACTGGGGGTCGAGCAAAACAAACCGTAGTTGATGCCAGACACTGCAAATCTTGCATCGTGGCTGGCTATCGCCAAATCGCACATGCTGACCAACTGACAACCTGCTGCAGTGGCAATGCCTTGCACCTGAGCGATCACGGGTTGCGGTAAATGTTGAATGCGCACCATCATTCGGCTGCACTGACTAAAAAGCTGTGTGTAGAAATCGTGGTCGGGATGGGTGCGCATTTCCCTTAAATCGTGACCAGCGCTGAATGCCCGTCCTTGTGCGGCAATCACCACCACTCGGCAAGCGGCATTTTCTGCCACGGATTGCAACGCGCCATCTAAGGCACTCAACATGTGGCTTGACAGCGCGTTGAAGCTGTCGGGCCGGTTCAAGACCAAACGTGTGACGCCTGGTGCCGGCATTTCGACTAAAACCCCATCGTTCATGGTGTATCTTCTCCACTGAAATGAATGCTGCCATTCGCACCCATGGAAACTGACCATCCGCCCTTGATTTACCTAGGGCCCCATGATCCCCTGCCAGAGCCTGAAACCGCTTGGGATCAATCCAGTGGGGTTCCAGGATTGCTCGCAGCTGGCGGCGGTCTGTCAGTTGATCGTCTGCAACAAGCTTACAGCAAAGGTTGCTTCCCTTGGTTCAGTCTTGGGCAGCCCGTGCTTTGGTGGAGTCCCGATCCGCGCATGGTCTTGCAGATACCTAACTTCCGCTTTCATCGTTCTTTACGCCAATGGATGAAGCAAAAACCCTCTTGGGAAATTCGCATCGACACGGCTTTTGATGAGGTTATCGAGTACTGCGCAAAAGCGCCACGGCCTGGTCAAAATGGCACTTGGATCGTCTCTGAGATGGTTGCAGCCTACAAAGCTTTGCATTTGGCTGGCTTGGCTCACAGTGTGGAGACTTGGATCGATGGCGAGCTTTGCGGCGGGCTTTACTGCGTCAGTTTGGGGCGGGCGGTGTTTGGCGAGTCGATGTTCAGCTTGGTGCCCAATGGCTCCAAAATAGCTTTGGCGGGTTTGGTGGCTTTTTGTAAAGCTCAAGAAATCAGCATGATCGACTGTCAACAAAATACCCATCATCTGGCCTTGATGGGCGCGGCTGAAACCTCTAGAGCCGCGTTTCTTAGCCATATACAGACAGCCCAGTCGTTGGAGCCGGTACGCTGGGATTTTGACCCCTTATAC
>Ga0187844_10001350_pt1 | contig 18759 bp, 13 predicted proteins | sample SpaLakP09_SKY_50_FD_134517 | JGI IMG/M metagenome (GOLD analysis project Ga0187844, IMG submission 134517) | Oligotrophic lake water microbial communities from Sparkling Lake, Wisconsin, USA - SP09_SKY_50 | ecosystem: Environmental > Aquatic > Freshwater > Lake | place: USA: Sparkling Lake...
CACATGCAGAGTGACTGCAAGCACGTCCGAGGCACGGGACCACGTAGCGTCCAGAGTATCCATGGCGGACCGGGAGGCCGATGATCTGTATCGCAGCAACATTCAAATCGCCGAGCTGAATGCCATGAATGCCGTGCTGGCGGTGCTGCGCTGGAAGAGGATGTGCGGTTATTTGCTGGATGACAGCGGCGACCATGACTGCACCTTCACTAGCAGTCTGAACAGGATCGTGAACAGCGAGGTCAGCCTATGAGTCAGGCCCGCTTTGCGCCGCAGTTCGTTGAATTCCTGCCGGATGACATTGGACCTGGCGTCCTCTATGTGTCGATGGCGTACGCGGTTGCCGCGCATCGATGCGCTTGCGGATGCGGCCGAGAGGTGGTGACACCACTGTCGCCGACGGATTGGAAGCTGACCTTCGATGGCGAGAACGTGTCTCTCGATCCGTCCATCGGCAACTGGTCGTTTCCTTGCCGCGCTCACTACTTCATCAGGGGTGGCAAGGTTCAGTGGGCCGCGAGCATGTCTGACGCGGCGATCCAACGTGGACGGCTTAGGGATCGGGCATCAAAAGTAGCGCACTTCGCCAAGAGACCGTCCTCCGCGAGGGGGCCGACGGAAGGGGAAGCGGCACCTGCACGAGAGGAAGCATCGCCGGCAGAGAAGCCACGCGCGTCAGCTCTGGGCTGGCTGCGGCGCTTGCTTCGATAAGTCCATAGCCTGCTGGCGACCAGTTGCCCGGTCAGTTCGCTGCGAGCCTCAACAGTCCAGGTCTCCGATGGTCTTCGAGATGGCTGTCAGATCGGTCGTCGCCGTTGCTTTTGGCTCGGCAGCCACTGCCCGCTCGTGCTGCGTGCGTCTCATCGTGTCAGCCGGCCGTGGTGACCTTGCCTCTGGCCTTGGCAGCCGCCGGTTGGCTGATTCGCGCCAGCAGTTCTTTGACCATGTCGCCCTGCGACTGCGCCGTGGCGGTGGCGCCCGCCAACAATCGCTCAAGCTCGCCGTTGCGCTGCTCAAGGTCGCTCGCCCGGGCGCGAAGGGTTTCGTACTGCTGGACCGCTTGCTGAACTTGGCCGCGCATGTCTTCCACGAGTTGGTTCTGGACGGCGAGGCGCTCGGCCGCCGGCTTCAGCTCTCGCAGCTGCTCGTCAATCTGACGCCGCTCGGCCCGGGCCGCCGAGAGAAGCGCCAAGAGATCCGTCTTCTCCTGCAGCACTGAGCGCAGTTCGGTCTGTTTGGCCGTCAGGGCCTCGGTGGCGGTGGCCACTTCGCGCTGCAGGTACTGCAGCTGCTGCTCGTGCTGGCGGGCCTCCCGGTCGCGCTGCTCGCGCGACGCGTTGCGGAAGTGTTCGAGGGCCTCGCGTGCATGAGTGTGCTTCTCCTCCAGCGAGGCCACCTGGGCCTGGGTGGCCTTGAGCTGCGCCTGAGCACCTTCTAACTCTGCGGTGAGCCGCACGGTCATCTGGCCATGTTCCAGGCGAAGGGCGGCCAGTTCTGCCTCCACCCGCTGCCGGGCGCTGCGCTCGGTCGACAGCTCGACTTGGCTGCGCTCCGCCTCGGACCGGCCCGAGCGGGCTTCGCTGCGGGCCTTCTCCAGCTGTTCCTTGAGTCCGCGGACCTCTTCAGCGTGGCCAGCCCTCAGCGTGTCAAAGCGCTCCTGCGCCTCGAATTCCAGGCGTCCGGCCAGGTTGGTGACGAAGGCCAGCAACTCCTCGCTGACCGCCCCCTCGGGTACGCCGGCGCCGCCCTCGTCGGCCTCGATGTCTTTGAGGTGGCGAAAAATCGTCGCCTTCGACCCGGTGTTGCCGAGTCCGATGCGGATTGCATCGATCGACGGGTGCTTGCCCGCCTTGATCAGCGCCATCCTGACCCTTTGGACCTCGCCCTTCGTCACGCCTGCTCGTGCCATTGTCTGCCACCAATTTCGTATGTATTACGTATCGTTAGTATTACGTACCACGATACAGGCGTCAAGACTCATGAATTGGCAGATGTATGAGAAGGCTTAATATCGGATTATTCCTTCTGAGGTCGCTTTGTGTGACGCAAAGGCGCCCGAGCCCGCACACAACCCCGGAAATGACCCTGGTTAGCCAAGACACGCCCTTTGCAAAATCAGGTTGCGGCCGTGCCTATGCGTGGAGTGTCTGCTTCCAAACGCATCTATGCCGCAGCGGCCACACGGCCGACGTGATCCAGGAGCAGAGCCCCGGCGACGCCGAGAAGCTGCGTTGCGCCAGCTCGCATTGGATGCGCCACACATAGGCCAGCCACGAACTGGCACGCGGCGCGGAGTTGACAACCACGTGCGACAACCTTCGCCATGTGTTACTTGCCACGACGTCGATCCACCTGCATGGCGACAAGGTCGGGCGCGCCCGGCAGCTGCGCGCGGCTTTCCCCGCGAAGTGAGCGGGGCCTACGTACGTCAAAAAATAGCCCCGGCCGCATGATGACCGAGGCGCAAAGCCTTGCGCTCTCGTGCAGCAAAGGCTCCTGCTCAGGGAGGTGAAGCAGGGAGCCAACTCTCACGAGCCAGCCCGACGCGGATTATCGGGAGAAACTTGGTCGGCACCCTGGTGGGGCTGGCTGAGGTCGTTCGGCGCGCGCCAACGTGGCTCTTTACCAGAGATCCCGGGCTTAGATGGTGAGTTGGTGCAGTCTGGGCCATGCCTCTTTGCGATCAGGGTGCATCTCGACCTTGCCAACCCATTTCGCCAGCATCACATAGTCATCGCCGATGACCATGGCGCCGTTGTGCGTCGGCGGTCCGCCGACTAGCAGCGGGAGCACGGCCTGAGCCGACGTGATGTAGCCACCGCCTCGGATCTTTTGCGCAGTCGCCAGCTCTACCAGGCGTTCGATCCAGTCGAGGCCTCCCAAGCCGACTTCCCACATCGCCAGGATCGACGCCCGGCGGTCGTCGGCATGAGGACGGCTGCGCTCTTTAGGGGTTTGGGTCGAAATCACGATCCACCAGTCGATCATCTTGACTCTGACAACTGGTTTGCGGATCAGCGCCCGAGCGCTGCGCCAGTTCACCTTGGGTGATTGTTGCAAATCCCAGCAGCAGGCGATGAACTTCCCGAGGGCCGGCCTGCACCCAATTTGGCGACAGCCGACGCCAGGGAAGCTTTATGCAATGCGCATCAATACGCCGCGGCCGTTAGAACTTGAAGGCTTAACGTACAGAATTCTCCGTTCCTTGAGGGTGACCCTTGCTTGCGTCGACGTAGCCACAGACGCCTCCGTTTCATCCTCGGCAACCTGTAACGGCGGCGTGGCCGGCGTCACTTCGATGCGAGCACGGATTCGGCGGCGGTAGGTGGGTAGACCTCGAAGGAGATCGTTATGAGGGTCGGCCATCGCGTTGACCACCCAAGCCTAGCGGTATTCCAGCGCAAGCGCGACGACGGTAGTCCTGACGTCGCGTGTCGCACTGCACATGGAAACATCTGCGCGCTTGCGCGCTTATCCACATATCCGGCTCGCCAGGGGAACACTTACCTTGGGATTATCTTTACCCTGCAGCAGCATTCAGGACCTATTGCTGGCCAATCCTTTTAGACGCCGGCATTTGTCGCGCCGCCGTCAACGACCTGAGGAACTCAACAATATCAGTTTTTTCTGAGTCCAAAAGAATTAGCGGCTTACCACTGACGCGACCGCGGTAGTACACCTCTAAATCTACTGCTTCAGCCAAGCTTGAAACGCTCCCGTCGTGCATATAAGGTGCGGTGAGCGCTACGTTTCTAAGGCTTGGCGTCCTAAAGCGGCCGATATCCTTCGGGTCCCGAGTTGCAACATACCGACCAAGTGTAGCAAGGTCCGGCGTTTCGGCGACCATCTGGTCATACGAGGCACCTTCACTGCTGAGCTTGTGAAAAATTTCGACAAGCCGAGTAGTTGACAAACCGCGCGCTTGCCGAGGAATAAATACCGAGTGAAACGCTTGATCGGTTAGCGATATTGGGGCACGCGATTCGACGCGGTGACATTCGATGCATCCCGCTCGCCCAGCGAATAACACCCAACCGCGCTTTGCGGAATCAGAAATAGCTGTTGAATCACCATCAATCAGATAGTTTTCGAAGCCGTTTCTACCGTCGACCAGCGTCTTTTGGAACGCCGAGAGTGCGGCGCTGACGGTTTTGAGTTCGCTTCCTTTCTCCAGTGAATTCTGATATTCCGGCATGCCGCGCAGCATTTTGACAAGAACTGCTTCCGATGTGAGGCCGTGCTCCGCAACGTTGAGGATTGGATCCAGAGCCTGCTCTTCCAAGCTCGACCTTCGTCCGTCCCAGAAGAGTACTGTTTGGCTGGCTACATTCAGCAGGCTCGGCGCGTTGCGAGTGCCGCGTCGAGCGAAAGCTCCCACAGACACTTGCCGCCCATCTTGAAAGGTGCGCGAGGGTTGATGGCAGCTCGCACAGGCGGTCTTGCCGTCCGCACTTAGGCGAACGTCAAGAAACAATCGCCGTCCTAACTCTTCTAGCGGCATCGTCGGCTCTGCTGCGGCCGCGCACGCGATCGCGATTCCCACGAGCACCAAAACCGCACCCGTAGCGGTCTTGAACCGGAATGCAATTCGGGGAATAAATGACAAATTCATTTCAGTTTTTTGGTGAACTTTCACCTTGCGCCCCCCCTATGTCCTCGGATTCCAAAAATTCGACGTTCCCAGTAGTCTCTATCGGAAATTAAATTTCCGCAATGGCTTGCACCGTCCTAACAGGTTGAAAGCATGAATAATCTCGCTAAGGCGCTCAGTTTGCATGCCATTTCTAAAGCCATAGCGGGGTGCTATCTTTTTCTTTCAATACTCTTTTCTGTATGCACCAGTCAAGCTTACGCTGCTGATGTCATCCACTATTACGACGCGCTTGGAAGACTGATTGAAACCGTGGGGCCTGATGGTAGTAGCGTCCAGTACGGACACGATGCAGTTGGAAATATAACGTCCGTTAAACGCAAAACTGCTGGAGCTCTCTCGATTAGCGGTTTCGTTCCAAATTCAGGCGATGTTGGCACCGTCGTAACGATATTTGGTTCTGGATTTAATCCAGTTGCCGCTGGTAATAATATTAAAATTAATAGTCTATCGGCCGTTGTTTCCGGTGCAACGGCTACTAGTCTAAGCTTTACAGTACCTTCAAGCGCGACGAGTGGCCTCATCCAAGTATCAAACGCGAATGGCACGGCGTTCAGTGCAGCGCCATTTACCGTTGTTGCGGGAAGGGCGCCGCCAAAAATAGCCACGTTTGACCCAAAAATTGGCCCCCCCGGAATGCCGGTCACGATCACCGGAACAAATTTCCAAGGTACTGCAATCAACAATAAGGTGCTGTTCGGACGGGGAGTTGCCGGGGTATCTTCCTCAACGGCAAACACGATTTCGACCGCAGCACCAAGTGGCGCAAGGTCAGGCCATGTTAGCGTGACGACGCCGTATGGGACAGCTGTATCGACCGACGACTTCTTCGCCATCCCAGCTGAATTCTTGACCTCGGACGTAGCAGCTACAGCGCGTCTTCAACTTGATAATCCCGGTCAGCCATTCACGTTGGCCGCAGGCAAGAGATCCGTTTACATATTTGACGCAACGTCAGATAAGTATATATCCGCTGGCATAACAGGCGGCTCCGGTTCCGCCACATTGTACCACCCGAGCGGAATAGCATCCGAGCTCGAAACTACAGGCGCGATCAGGGCTGCAAATGACACGTACACAGTTGTCGTAAGTGCTCCTTCGACTGCCATTTCAGGAACCCTGTATTTGTCATCAGCGATTGTTGATTCCTTGACTGCCGGGGGGGCTGCAAAAGTCTTCAGCACGTCCCGTAACGGGCAGCAGGGTCGATACACATTCTTTGCCCAAAAAGGGCAGTCTGCCGTCATCTCATTTTCCAGCCCGGCATTTACCTCGGGCGGTAAGGCAGTTTTGTTTCAAGAAGGCAAGGCATTCCAGATGGAGACGAACTTGTCCAGCACTTCATTTCTTCGCATTCCAATCGTCCCTGAGGATGCAGCTTATACAGTGCAAGTCATTCCATACTTAGCAGGCACGGGCAGCGTAAACGTTACTTTGCAACCACGCGACGAGGCCGCTTTGGCTCTGGACGGCGCCGCCTTACCCGTAACACTTAATTCTTCGAAGCTTGCAGGCACGTACACGTTCGACGCGTCGGCGGGAAACACAATCGGCCTTGGCATCTCAGATGTGTCGAATTCTGCCAATTCGGTTGTTGAGTACTACGTCTTGGCCCCAGACGGAACGCCAATTTTTTCAACAACCTCCTCCGGGGCTATTAGCACATTACTGCCCCTCCCAAGCACCGGAAAATACTCGGTGCGGATCATTCCGCGGTCCGCTACGACACTGAGCCTTAAGCTCATTGCGTCAAACGAAATCGTTACCCCAATAACCGTAGACGGCGGCGCGATATCGGCCAGTTCTACAAGGGCCGGACAATCTCTGCGTTTCACGTTCGACGGCACGCCAGGACAGCGGCTGACCATTGCAACTGCTGCCGGCGTAACGTCTCCTTACGGCGCGATTTTGACGTATACGGTGGTGAATCCCGATGGCTCCGTCCTTTATACAACCGACGATACGTACGGTTTTCGGAGTGAACTGCCAGTTCTGCCGCAGAGCGGAAAGTACAGCTTAAGAATAGTTCCTCGCAACGCAGCAATAGGATCAGGAGCAAAGTTCTGGATTACAACACGACAAACTGGAGCTATAACCTTAGACGGAAACTTTATACCAACAACCCTTGCGCCTGGGCAGGGTGGAACGTTTACTGCAAACGTATCATCCGCGCCTAAATGGGTTAATGTCGGATTTGATTTTATGGCTGGCTCTGGAAGCTTCTACAAAGATACTCGCGGTTATTTCGCTTATTATTCTGGCTCAAATGCGATATATGAGGTTCGCGTGGCTGGCGCGGTGGATTTGCTCATCAACGCCTTCACTACCAATCCATCAGCTCTCGGATTGCGTGTGTGGCTAAGCAGCACTGTAATAGGAACAATCACACCTGACGCCGCGCCGCTTACTTTCACCACCGGTCGACCCGGGCAAGGTGCGAGATACTCATTTCCCGGCACGGCAGGACAAAAGCTCACTCTTTCGATCTCCGGCAATACCTTTAACAGCGGGAAGATTTCCGTGGTGAAAAGTAATACGAGTCCCGTGGCGTCTGGAACATTTGCCGATACCACCTTAAGCATAGCTAGCCTTCCGGCCACTGAAACTTATACCGTGATACTCGATCCGGATATGTTCAGCAAAGGGTCTATTCAGGTTCGCCTAACCCTAAATTGACCAAGCAAATCTGAGGTGTGTTATGAAAACGATTCAAGCCCTTGATGTTGCTAAAGGCTACGGCGTTAAGTTTCGCGGGCTGCTACTTGCTGTCGGGATGGCGCTTGCTGCTGCACCAGATTCCGCTTTGACTGCGGGCGCTGTGGCAGCTAAACCGGCACCGGTTGTGCTCAACACGACCCGCACTGAACTTCCGAGCGGGGCAACGCTTTACAGCGGCGGCTCCGATGGGAGTGGAGTTGCTAGCGGCTTACTGTCCGTTCTTCCGCTTGGTGCGGAACATGCGACACCGTTGACGTTGGGGCTCATCCAAGCTCGATCTGGACACACATCCACTCTGTTGCCTGACGGGCGAGTGTTCATTCATGGCGGAGGTAGGACACCTCCCGGCCAACTGGCTGCACAGTCGGAAATCATCGATCTAGAAGCTGGAATGGTCGAAGCGATGCGACCGACTGGCCTTACTGCGAGATCAGGCCACGTTGCGACTGTCCTCAGTGATGGCAGTGTGCTGTTTGCCGGCGGTACCGGAAAAGATGGGGCTAGAGTTCAAGCGATTGAGCGATTTGATTCGGTGAATGGATCTTCAGCTCAATCCAAGGCGGAACTACCAAGCGGATTTACTACCAGCTCAAGTAGGCTTCTTATGGACGGAAGCGTCTTGATAACAGGACACGTCGGCGGAGAGCAAGTTTCGGCCTTAAGGTATTTTGCAGAGAAGGACTCAATCGAGATTCTCTCGATCGATGATCTTAAGAAGATCCTCTCTGTAGATTCCCCCCCAAATTCTGTGTCCACTGTTGCTGCAACATTTCCTCGAAATGGAGCTGGTGATGTTGCCCCAGATGCCCGGATCGTTCTACGGTTCACCACACCGATTAAGCTTGAAAGCATCAATAGGAACACCGTCACGTTGCTTGGGCCAGATGGTGAGGTAGACATACGAGTAGTTCCCGTTGACGACGGTATGTTGGCGTTTATCACACCGGGTCAGCAGCTGCTTCCTGCAAGTGCCTATAGCATGTTTGTAAAAGGTGCAAGAGATCGCCTTAATCGCGAAGTTCCCCTTGTCGCAATGAGTTTCGAAACTACTCAATTGATACCCGGCTCGGCATTGGACCACTCGGGAACGACGGATCAAACAAGCCGAGGCAACTTGAAAACGGCTAGTAGTCAAAGCTATAGGTCTTCCGAACAACCGGCGCGCGCGATCGCTGAAGCAGAGACCGACGAAGCCTGGGTGCCTAGCGCGGCTGACCGGCGTGGCAACTGGCTGAGTCGTCGCGCCCATCTCGCGCACCACAACTTGCCAATCAACTCAGAGCTGCGAGAGCTAATTAAAAGTCATACACCCCATGTGCATGACGCTGCAAAGCTGATACATCACCGCAGGGCCTCGCGTGATACCGTGCATGAACGGCGAGAAAACTGGCGGAAGATGCATGATGCCTTCGTGCTTCAGACGGATCCGATGAACCTTCGAGCGTTGAGAAACACGTCGACTGCCGGTGACGGAACAAGTCTTTCAGGGCAATTGTTGAAATCAAATGGTGCGCCGCTCTCCAATGCGACGCTTCGTGTGGGCAACGTTTCGGTTCTTTCAGACTTCAATGGTGAATTTACGTTGCGTGGCATTCCTTCCGGAAACCAGGTAATTGTTATAGATGGTCGCACGGCGAATACGAAGAACGCTAGCTACGGAAGGTATGAGTATGCGCATTTCATCGAAGCTGCCAAGAGCAATCTGTTGCCCTTCACAATATGGATGCCGAAGCTCGATACCAAACATGCAATTCGCATCAGTTCGCCGACCAGGCGAGACACCGTAATCTCCAATCCAAGCATGCCCGGCTTGGAGATCACTATTCCAGCAGGGTCTGTGATCAGAGATGCAGATGGGAGAATTGTCACCGAAGTAACTCTGACTCCGATACCGGTGGACCAAGCGCCTTACCCGATGCCGTATGCGGGTGTTCCGCTTCACTACACAATTCAGCCGGGAGGCGCTGTTATACAAGGCATTGATGGGAAGCCAAAAGGTGCGGTAGTGAGATACCCAAACTACACTGATTTTGGGCCTCAAACGCCGGTTCAACTTTTTGACTACGATGCCAAGGGGCGAGGGTGGTATGTCTATAGGGAGGGAAAGGTATCTGCTGATGGCGCGTCCATCACGTCGGATCGGGACTTCTTAATCTACCAATTTGCGACCACCAGCTATTCTGCCGGAGGGCCACCCCCGCCGCCGCCGCCGCCCCCCACGTGCAGCGGACCTGGTCCCGGTAGTGCTTCGCCCTCCAGCACCCGTCATGGGGGAGGATCCTCTGGTGCAGGCAGCGCACGATCTGGCTGTGGAGGTGACCCGGTTGATCTGTTCAACGGTAGCTTCAGGCAAACCGAGCGGGATCTTTATGTTGAAGACATTATCCCGATCGACATCCTGAGAACTTATCGGGGGGGGAGTTCCACTGACGGAAACTCTTCGCTGAAGAAGGCGTTTGGAACGGACACCACGAACCAGTATGAAGTATATCTATACTTTACCCCGAATGGGCCAAAGCAAGTCCAAGTGGTGATGGCAGACGGAGCGCAGATCAACTTCGGCAATCCATCGCCGTCGGCGTCCTACGCCACTTCAGTGTTTCAAAGCACTTCATCGCATGGTGATTTTCGAAATGCAACGATTCACAAAGATGGATCGATATATACCTACATCCTGAGTTTTCGCGATGGACGGCGATGGGGGTTCTCGATCTATTCGGCGCGTTTGACATGGATCGAAGATCGTCTTGGAAATCGGATGAGTTTCACTCGGCCCAGCAATAGTTCGTATATCAAAAGAATTACCAGTCCGAATGGGCGTTACGTTGACTTCACGTACAACAACAGTTCAGGGCTCATAGCATCTGTGATTGACAATATTGGCCGTCAATTCACCTACTCTTACTCAGGCACAGATAATCTACTAACTGCAACAGACCCGGATTCGAAGACTCGAACCTACGTATGGGATACGTCGAATCGCCTCAAGGAGGTAATCGATCCAAACGGCAATACCGTCGTTTCTAACACCTACGAAGTTGTTGACATTCCCGCTGTCGCATGTCCGGGGGGTACTACTAGCAGCCTCACAGGATATAAGACCTTTCGGGTGGTGCGCCAAACGTTGGCCGATAGTTCATCTTTTCTATATAAATATTCCAGCAGGCCAACAATGGTGCCTATTTGCAGCGTTGACCAGGTCGCACTGGCGCCTTCTAGCACCACGGATATTACGGATAGGCGCGGTACTGTACGGCGCGTAGAATTTGACACCGCCGGCAATGTGGTGCGGAATACAGCGGCCTTCGGCCTGCCTGAACAGCAGGTCACGACTTTTGAATACAATAACAACCTGTTAACGCGTCGAACAGACGCCTTGAACAGGGCAACGGTGCTGGAATATGACACTGCTGGTAATCTTTCAAAAGTCACTCAGCTTGCCGGTACTATCAAAGCAGCAAGCGTGAGTGCTACATATGATTCCGTTTTCAACCAACCTTTGAGCATCACCGACCCGTTGGGTCATAGCCACTCCATGAACTATGACCCTCGGGGTAATCTGATATCCGTTACCGACGCCTTGAGGCGCGTAACCAAATTTGAGTACAACGATCAGGGGTTACTTGCCAGTGTAATCAACCCTTTATACGAGACGGTCCGGTTTAGCTATTCAGGCGCCGACTTGGCCGGCACAACTGATCCAATAGGTCGCATTACACAGCAGCAAACCGATGCTGCTGGTCGTGTTCTCTCGACTATAGACCCCTTGGGTAACGTCACGCTCAACACCTGGGATAGCCTCAACCGCCTCATTCGGGTCACTGATGCTATGGATGGCATTACTAAGTTCATTTACGACAACAACAGCAACCTGCTCAGCCATATCGACGCCAAGAACCAGCGTACCGACTACACCTATCACCATACCGGTCAGGTAAAAAGCAAGACCGACCCGTTAAGCAATACAGAAACCTACCTCTACGAGCCTGGTGGGGGGCTTAAGCAACGAACTGATCGGAAAGGTCAGGTCAGCGGCATCACCTACGATGCGCTAGGACGCGTGAAGTCGATTGGCTTTGGGGCGACAGCCGCGGCGCCATCGGCTTTCTCAAGCACCATCCTTCTTACATGGGATAACGCTAACCGCTTGACCCAAATCGTTGACACCGAGGCTGGCGCAAGCACCTCCACCTTTCTTGAATACGATCTGTTTGACCGTCTGACCAAAGAAAGCACGGGGCAGGGCACCCTTCTCTATTGGTATGACGCAGCGGGGCGCCGCACAAAGATGATGCTCAAGAATGGTGGAGGAGGGTTTCCGAGTCGAGATCAGCCCAGTGTGAACTACACCTGGGACGACGCTAACCGCCTCACCCTAATCGAGCAGGCAGCCGGGCCGAGCAACGCCAACCAGGCGCAGACTGTGGCTTTCCAGTACGACGACGCAGACCGCGTCACCAAGACCACCTACACCGGCGGCATGAGCGTGAACACGACGTACACAAACGCGGGCGAGGTCAAGACGCTGAAATACCTCAAGGCAGATGGCAGCGTCATCGCACAAGGCGGCTACACCTACGACTTGGCCGGGCGGCGCACCGGTGTCTCCGGGGATTTGGCCAACTTCATCAGCACGCAAGAGCCGGACATCACGGACGTGAGCTACAACGCGGCCAACCAACTCCTGAGCTGGGGCGGCAAGAGCTTCGGCTATGACGCCAATGGAAACATGACGGGCGATGGGGCCACCACCTACACATGGGATGCGCGAGACCAACTCGTCAACATTGCCAACGCCACTACCCCCGCCAGCTTCAGGTACGACAGTCAGGGCCGGCGCACCGCGCGCACCGTGGGCTCAGCCACGACGGCCTTCAACTTCGACGGCGACAATTTCATTCAGGAGTTGGATGCGTTGGGCAGAGGCAGCAGCATTAGGGCCAACCTCATCACCGGCGGCATCGATCAGCACTTCATGCGCCAGACCTTCACTACGGACGCGCAGGGCAACAAGGTGCCAAGCCTGAGCTGGGTGATGGCGGAGGCCAACAACAGCACGGTGGTGCAGGCCGACGGAGCCGGCAATGTGCAGAAGGCGTTTCAGTACACGCCGTATGGCAGCAGTATTGCGACCACTGGCACAAGCACTGACAGTCAGCGCTACACCGGGCGAGAAGAGGACGGCACCGGCCTGTATTACTATCGATCCAGGTATTACCGCCCCGACTGCATGAGATTTATTTCTGAAGATCCGCTTGGCTGGGCGAGTGGCCAAACAAATGGGTATGCGTATGTCGGGGGTGATCCCATCAACAACACAGATCCGAGTGGGAACTTTGGTATCCCTGGTGCAGCGATCGGATTTGTCGGAGATGTTGCGCTTCAGCTTGCGCTAAACGGGGGGAACTTTAGCTGCATCAGCTGGGCTCAGGCAGGTATCAGCGGTGCGCTTGGAGCCATTGGTGGGGGTGCGCTGGGTGGTGCTTTTAAACACTCCGCTTCTGGGAAGACCTGGGCACAGTCAGCGAAAGGATGGGGTGCTGTCTCTGAACGGTACCGTCGGGCTCAAGGTATCGGAAAAGGTAGTGACATCGAAGTGCACCACTGGCTTATTGAACGCAATAGCCCCATCGGAAAGATGGTGCCTGACTCGGTGAAAAATCATCCTTGGAATCTAAATCCGGTTAGCAAAGGCTTTCATTCAGAACTTCATAGGATGGGTCCGGTTGGCAGAACAATGCGTGGGGCTCCGGATTGGGCGCAGGCTGCTGGAGCGTCAGCAGGTGCTGGAGCAATCGGAACAGCGGTCAATGCCGCAGGAAATGGCGAATGTGACTAAGAGGCAGATTTTTCTGGTGTTATGGGCGGACAGCGCGAAATGTCTTCTGCGGCCACAACGTGAGGTCAATTCTGTAGTCTCGGAGCGCTTGGATTTTTATCTGCGTAAGGCATTCGCTTCGTCCAAAGTCCTTGACGAAGATGGAACAATCGCAAGGATTTCTGGCACGAAGTTGCTTGGCGTTGACTGGAGCGTGAACAAAGAAAGTGGGCCAATCGGAGCAATCCTGGGTTCAATCATGGAATTGGCGACTCTTAGCCCACTTGTGAGGATTCGTCTTTCTCTAGAGCCAGTTGGCAAATTAAGCACCATAGAAGCTCGCGCCTTTTTGATCGAAATCATTAGGAGGAACGATAGTGCATACACCCATGCCCCCTCGTCAGAAATCATTTCTCGACTAAAACGAGCAAAGACTATTAGCGAGATGTCAGCCGAATTTTATGGGGATTAATTTGATTGTCCTTCTCACAAGTCTGCCCGACCGAGATCCAAATCGGGCGGCACTCGGACGAAGCGACCATTCGTCGACCTCCCGGCGGCATGCTTGGCGATTTCATTGCAATGCCCAGGTCCCGTTAAATCCTTCGTCTCCAACATGATCCCCCGCTGCCGCGCTCACGGCTTTACGTTGCTTGAACTGCTTGTGGTCATGGTCATCATCGGCCTGCTGGCTGGATATGTCGGCCCGAAGTTCTTCGGCCAGATCGGCAAGAGCGAAGTCAAGGCAACGAAGGCGCAGATTGACGCGCTACAGAAGTCGCTGGATCAGTACCGCCTTGACGTGGGGCGATACCCGAGCACCGAGCAAGGCCTCGCAGTGCTGGTAGCCAAGCCGGCGGACGAGGCGAAGTGGCAAGGGCCATATCTAAGCAAAGCCGTGCCCAAAGACCCATGGGGGAACGACTACCAGTACCGCTCTCCCGGCGAGCAAGGCCAGTACGACCTGTTGAGCCTGGGCAAGGACGGCCGGCCTGGCGGCGAAGGTGAGGACGCAGACCTCACTTCTTGGTGATGGCTGTCTATCAAGCGCGCGTTTTGCGCGCTGGGACAGTCAGCAGCGAGCGCGTGGAAGCGCCTGACCGCGCGGCCGTTGCTGCGCTGCTCGGCGTGCCGCCGCAGCATGTACTGGAAGCGCGCGAACTCACGCAGGCTGCGTCCGCGCGACCGTGGCGTCGCAACACCCGGTTCCCTTTTCAGCTATTCAGTCAGGAGTTGGCAGTGTTGCTGGACGCTGGCGTGACGCTGCTGGAGGCCCTGAACACGCTGCGCGAGAAGGAGGGCCAGCAAGGCGTGCGTGCAGCACTTGACGGTGTTATTGCGCAGATCGAGCAGGGTCAGCCGCTGTCTGTGGCGCTGCGCCAGCAGTCGCATGCCTTCGATCAACTCATCTGCGCAATCGTCGCGGCCAGTGAGCGCACCGGCCAGTTGTCGGTGGCGTTGGCTCAGCATGCGCGCTACCTCGCCTGGGTCGACGCGTTGCGCTCGCGACTCGTCGCGGCGCTGGTCTACCCGCTGATGCTGCTTGGCGTGGGCGGGGCGGTCGTCCTCTTCTTGCTGCTTTACGTCCTGCCAAGATTCGCCGGCATCCTGGAGCAGACCAGCGCCAACTTACCTTGGGCATCACGAGTGCTCATCGAGTTTGGTCAGACGGCGGGGACGCATCCGGGCCTCGTCCTCGGCGGCATTGCCGCTGTGGGCGTCGCGGTTTTCTCGCTGCTGCGCCAGCCTTTGGTGCGAGACCGTGCGCATGCAGCCCTGTGGACGCTGCCCGGTCTAGGGCCTCGGCTACGGATTCTGGCGCTTGCCCGGCTATACCGCTCGCTGGCGATGCTGCTGGCCTCGGGGGTACCGGCACTGGCAGCGCTGAGGATCGTCGTTGATGTCGTGGCCGCGCCGTGGCGTACTGCGGTGCAGGCGGCGGCCGAGCAGATCGAGCGCGGCGAGCGCCTCTCCGCCGCGTTCGACGCGCAAGACCTCGCCACGCCTGTCGCGCGCCGCATGCTGCGCGTGGGCGAGCGCAGCGGCGAGGTGGCGGCCATGCTGGAGCGGGCCGCAGCGTTTCACGACGAAGAGGCTGCGCGGCTAACGGACTTGCTGTCGCGCCTCATAAATCCAGCGCTGATGCTCATCATGGGGGTGTTGATCGGCGGGATCATCGTGCTGATGTACCTGCCGATCTTCCAGTTGGTTGAGCAGGTTCAATGACGACTTCACTAGCAGATTGGCTACCCAGCGAGCAAGGACCCTGGCACCTCGACTTCGAGCGATGGCCTCAGGCGCAGGCGCAGCGCTGGCGCGCCGTTCTGGCCGTCAGTGCCGACAACCGGTGCGTGCTGCTCGCCGAGCGCGACGAGGACATGATGCTGCTCCAGAGCGTCGAGTCGCGCCTCAATGGTCCGGTCGCTTGGAAGCTTGCGTCCAGCGAGGCTGTGTCCCACTTCCTCGGCGCTGGCGAAGCCGACTTCCGCGCGCTGTCCGATGTTGAAGAGGCACTGCCGGCCATCGAGGACCACACTGAGGAGCTGTCCGCGCTGGCACTCAGCGAGCAGGCCAGTCCCGTCGTCCGCTTGCTCAACGCCACCATCTACGACGCGCTGCAGGACGCTGCCTCCGACATCCACATCGAATGCTCGGCGCGTGGCGCCACCATCCGCTTCCGCATCGACGGTGTCATGGCCGTCGTTCGCCAGGTCGAGGGCGCGCAGGTCGCCGAGCAGGTGGTGTCGCGCCTGAAGGTCATGGCCGAGCTGGACATCGGCGAGCGCCGGCTGCCGCAGGATGGCCGATTCAAGCTGCGTGTGCAGGGGCGGGAGATCGACTTCCGGCTGTCCATCATGCCCAGTGTGTTCGGCGAGGATGCGGTCATCCGGATCCTCGACCGCGCGGCCATCGCGCGTGCCGGCGCATTGACGCTGGATGCGCTCGGCTTTGGGGATGAGGAACGCGCCGCCATTCGCCACCAGGCCCGCCAGCCCCACGGCATGCTCCTGGTGACCGGCCCCACGGGCTCGGGCAAGACGACGACGCTCTACGCGACGCTCGCCGAGATCCACACCGGCGCCGACAAGATCATCACCATCGAAGACCCCGTCGAGTACCAGCTCAGTGGCGTCGTGCAGATCCCCGTCAACGAGAAGAAGGGCCTGACCTTCTCGCGCGGTCTGCGCTCCATCCTGCGCCACGACCCCGACCGCGTCATGGTCGGTGAGATCCGCGACGCCGAGACGGCGCAAATCGCCGTGCAAGCCGCGCTGACGGGCCACCTTGTCTTCAGCACCGTCCACGCGAACAACGCCTTCGACGTCCTCGGCCGCTTCATGCACATGGGTCTGGACCTCTACAACGTCGTGTCGGCGTTGAACGCGGTGCTGGCTCAGCGCCTGGTGCTGCTGACATGCAGGCAGTGCGCACGGCCGTTCACGCCGGAACCCGCGACGCTGGCGCGGCATGGTGCTACGAGCGGCCAGTTTCTCAAGGGCGAGGGTTGTGGTCACTGTCGCGCCACCGGCTACAAGGGCCGGCGCGCAGTGGCTGAGTTTTTGAAGCTGGACGACGGACTGCGCGATCTCATCGCGGCTCGCGCGCCGATGTCCGAGATCAAGGCCGCCGCAAAGGCGCGCGGAATGAAGTCATTGCGCGAGATGGCGCTGGCTGCCGTCTGCCGCGGCGAAACCACTTTCGAGGAGCTGGAGCGTGTCACGCTCGATGAATAAGCGTTTGCGCCAGATGCTGAGCGCGCGGCTGGCCAAGCCGAAGCGCGTCTTCGTCACGCCCGGTGGCGACGAGTTCGCGGCTTGGTGCCGCGAAATGCCCGGTACCGCTGTCGAACTCGTCGTCAGCTCGAAAGCACTGCACGAACTGATCGCGGAGCCCGGCCTCCCGCTCGCCGACCTCGACGCCGTGCAGGGCTATGCGCAGCAACAGTTCGCCCACTACTTCGGTGCCGCTGCGCAGCGCTTTGCCAATGCGCCCTGGCAGCTTGGCGAGGCGCGCGGCGCCTCCGCGTTGCACGGTCTGGACCTGGCCGCGTTGCTCGCGCAGGCCGACGCCGCCCAAGTTCGCCTCGCCGCCGTGCGCCCCGCCTGGGCCGTCTGGCTGGCTGCACTGCCGGCGTCGACGCGCTCGGGCAATGGGCGTGCCGTGTGGCATGACGGCGACATGGCAGTCGTCATCCAGCTGGATCACGGCCGTGTGACCGGCTTGCAATCGCGCCGCGTGCAAAACCTCGCCGATCTGGGTGTGGAGGCACCGCTGGCCATCGGTACACCCGACAGTGACCTTGCACCCCAGCCCGGCCCTACAACTCCCCAACCCGACTTCCTGCCGCGTCCGGCCCGTTCGCCGCTGGCCTGGCCCCTGGCCGCAACCGGCGCCCTAGTGCTGGCTATGGCCGCGTGGAGCGCCGTCGACAGCCATCGCGCTTTGGACGTCGCCCAGGCCGCGCGCAACCGCGTCGCCGCGCTGCGCCCGGCTGCCGCGCCCAAGCCCGTCGCGCGCCGCGCTGAACCCGCCGAGAACCGGTCGGCCAACGAGGCGCGCATGCTGCTGGCCATGGCCTGGGAGCCGCTGCTGACGCGCGTCGAAACCGCCGGTGCAGACGCCAAGACCATCGCTTGGCTGGGCATGGACGCCAGCGCCGGCCGGGGTGATCTGCGCCTGGAAGGCTTGACGCCCGACAAGCTGCTGGCGCTTCAACTGGCCGAGCAACTCGGCACGACGCCCGGTTGGAGTCAGGTCGTGCTGTCGCGCTTCTCGACGGCGGAGACAGGCCTCGTTGGCCAGCGCTTCGAGATCAATGCTCGCGTGGTGAGCGGAGGTGGCTCGTGAACCTGAGACTCCTCTCGAAGAAGCTGGGCGCCCCGGGCTTTGCCGGCCTCGCGGCGCTGTTGCTGGCGGCCATCGCCCTGGTGCTTGGCCAGCACTGGGACGCCCAGGCCACCGCGCTGCAGGCCGAGGCCCGTGCGCTGCGCGCAAAGGCCCGGCCGACCGCTGCTGCCACGGCGATGCCAGTCAGCGTGCAGCAATGGCAGGCCACTTTGCCCGCGTCGGCGCAACGCCAGCAGCGGTTGGCCGACCTGCTGGAGATGAGCATCCGCCTGGATCTGAACAGCGCCCGAACCGAGCACCGCCTGGCTACCAGCGAGGGGCTGGAGCGGCTGCGCGTGACGATGCCCGTCACCGGCAGCTACGCCCAGGTGCGGCGCTTCATCGGCGCCGCTCTTGAACATGACCCGGCGCTTAGCCTGGATTCCATCAAACTGCGCCGCCTCAGTCCGATGAGCGCCGAGGTCGACGCCGAGTTGCAATGGTCACTGCACGGGAGGTCCGCGCCGTGAACTCGCGCCATCTCGCACTTGGCGGCGCATTGGCCGCGACGCTGGCCGTCACCGCATGGGTCGCGGCGCGGCACGACGACGATGCGGCGACGACGCCCACCGTCGCAGCGCTGCCCACCCGCAAGCCCGCCGCCTCGGCGCCGCAAGCTGCGAAACCGTCAGAACCTCGCCAATCCTGGGCCGAGGCCAGCTCAGCCCAGCTTGCCGCCTGGCAA
>Ga0187844_10001353_pt1 | contig 18727 bp, 20 predicted proteins | sample SpaLakP09_SKY_50_FD_134517 | JGI IMG/M metagenome (GOLD analysis project Ga0187844, IMG submission 134517) | Oligotrophic lake water microbial communities from Sparkling Lake, Wisconsin, USA - SP09_SKY_50 | ecosystem: Environmental > Aquatic > Freshwater > Lake | place: USA: Sparkling Lake...
CGGCGGATCTGGCTCAGGGCGCCCGGCAGGTCATTGGCCCAATGCAGGCTCATCAGGGAGACGATCAGGTCCTGCGACCCGTCGGCAAGATCGACCGGGGTGACGCCGGGGCCCGCGCGGGCCGCCCGGTCGCCGACCGTCTTCACCGGCCCGACCCGGCCCGCCGCCGGGCTTTCGGCCAGTGCCCCGGCGAACGCCCCTGGATGCGCCGACAGGTCCGCAGCCTCGGGCCAGTCGCGGACCAGGGCCTCCAGACTGCCCACGGCGTTCTCCGCGGCCCGCGCATGCAGGAAGTCGGCGCGGGAAAGCGAGGGCTCGCTGCGTTCAAGCCTTGCCGTGCGGCGCTGAACGTCGAAAATGCGGGGGGGACCGGAGGAAGGGCTCATGCGGCTTCAGGATGGGGTCTGGCGCGACCGATTGAAAGCGGCCGCCCCGCGCATCGTGTTCGGTGCCCGCGCCCTGGGCCGCGGCGTCGCCGATCTGCTGCTCCCGTCGCTGGCCCACGACCGCCCCGAGGCCGCCGCCTCGCCCGGCCTGACCGCCGGCGCCTGGAGCCGGGTGACCTTCCTTGAAGACCCCGTATGCGATGGCTGCGGCGCCGGGTTCGAGATGGACGGGGGCCCGTTTGCGGCTGCGCGGTGCGCCGCCTGTCTGGCCCAGCCCTATGCCTTTGACCGGGCCCGGGCCGCCTGCGTCTATGACGAGGCGTCGCGCGGGCTGATCCTGAAATTCAAACACGGCGACCATCAGCCCTTCGCCCCGCTATTCGCCCGCTGGATCGCCCGCTCGGCCGCGCCCCTGCTGGACGGGACCGACGCCGTCGTCCCCGTGCCCATGCACCGCTTCCGCCTGTTGTCGCGCCGCTTCAACCAGGCCGCCGAGATCGCCCGGCCGCTGGCCCGCGACACCGGTCTGGACTATCTGCCCGACGCCCTGATCCGCACGACCCACACCACCACCCAGGGCGGCAAGTCCGCGCGTGGTCGCCGTCTGAATGTCAAAAAGGCCTTCGCCGTCAGCGAGGCGGGCCGTCGGCAGGTCAGGGGCCGCCGCATCCTTCTGATCGACGACGTGTTGACCACGGGCGCCACCGCCGAGGCCTGCGCCCGTGCGCTGATCGAGGCCGGCGCCCGCGCCGTGGACCTCGCCGTCGTGGCGAGGGTGCGCACGGCGCGGCAATTGCCTACATAAGGTAGGCCTGACGCTCGCCGGCCGAGGGCGGCGATCACTGACTGGAGTTCTGCATTGGCCGACATCGTCCTCTACACCAAGCCCGGCTGCGGCTACTGCCACGCCGCCCGCGACCTGCTCGACCGCAAGGGGGCCGACTATGAGGATATCGTCGCCTCCCACGATCCCGCGAAGAAGCAGGAGATGATCCAGCGATCGGGCGGCCGCATGACCTTCCCGCAGATCTTCATCGGCGGAAAACATATCGGCGGCTCCGACGACCTGCATGCACTTGACCGCAAAGGCGAGCTGGACGCATTGCTCGAGGCCTGATGGCAACGCTTCCGATCGCCCTGATCCAGACCCGCACGCCGGCCAGTCCGGCGGCGGCCCTCGCCCATGTCGCGCCGCTGATCCGCGAGGCGGCGGCGGGCGGGGCGAAACTGATCCTGACGCCGGAAGCGACCAATTTCCTGATCAAGGACCCCGCCGCCCGCGCCGCGGCTCTCACGACCGGGGATCAGGACGCGGTCATCGCCGGCCTGCGCGACCTGGCCCGGGAGCTCGGCGTCTGGCTCCTGATCGGCTCGGCCATCGTGAAGTCGGGTCACGCGGGCGACGATCGCGCCGCCAACCGCTCCCTGCTGATCGACGATACGGGCGCGGTGGTCGCCACCTATGACAAGCTGCACGTCTATGACGTCGACCTGCCGACGGGCGAACGCTGGCGCGAAAGCGCCGCCATCCGTCCCGGCAACAAGGCGGTCGTGGCCGATACGCCCTGGGCCCGGCTCGGCCTGACCATCTGCTACGACATCCGCTTCCCGCATCTGTACCGCGCCCTGGCGAAGGCCGACGCCGGGATGATCGCGGTGCCCGCCGCCTTCACCGTCCCGACCGGGGACGCCCACTGGGAGACCCTGTTGCGCGCCCGGGCCATCGAGACGGGCTGCTGGATCCTCGCCCCCGCCCAGGCCGGTCCGCACGAGGACGGCCGCCGCACCTGGGGTCGATCTACGGTGGTGGGCCCATGGGGCGAGGTGGTCGCCAAACTGGATCATGACGAACCCGGTGTCCTGTTCGCGACCCTGGACTTCGACGCGGTCACGCGTGCCCGCACCGCCGTGCCGCAACTGACCCACGACCGTGATTTCGCGGGGCCGCAATGATCCGCTACGCCCTCCAGTGCGACGGCGGCCACGGCTTCGAGGCCTGGTTCGGCGACTCGGCCGCCTATGACGATCAGGCCGCGCGGGGTCTGGTCGAATGCCCCCACTGCGGCTCGCGCGGCGTCTCCAAACAGATCATGGCCCCGGCCGTGGCGGGGACCCGCAAGACGGCGGTCTCCAGCCCCGATCTGGCGAAGATGCAGACCATGATGACGCAGATGGCCCGCGAGGTGCGGTCCCACGTCGAGCAGAATTTCGACTATGTGGGTGACGCCTTTGCCCGCGAGGCCCGCGACATCCACGAAGGCCGGTCCGAGAAGCGCGAGATCTACGGCGAGGCCACGCCCGCCGAGGTGAAGAAGCTCAAGGACGACGGCGTCCCCTGCGCTGCCCTGCCGCCGCTCCCGCCCGATCCGGCCAAGGCCCATTGACCGGTGGGGGAGGGGAGCGGTGTCGCTGATTGAGGATAATGCCGACGCCCAACCCAGGGAGAGTTTCCCATGCTGACCGCCGTCCTTGCCGCCGCCCTGATCCAGACCGCTGCGCCCCCGACTCCCGACCTGTCGTGGATCGCGGGCTACTGGCTCGACTGTTCCAACGGGCGCGAGGTCTCCGAGACCTGGAGTGATCCTCGCGCGGGCCTGATGGTCGGGCATGCCGTCACCGTGTCGCGCGGCCGGGTCTCGTTCGAGATGTCGCACATCGGCCCGACGCCGCAGGGTTACGCCTATGTCGCCCAGCCCGGCGGCGCGGCGCCCACGGTCTTCGTCCTCGCGGAAAGCGGCCCGAACCACGCGGTCTTCGCCAATCCGGAAAACGACTTCCCGACCCGCATCGTCTATGAACGCGCCGGCGACGCCCTTAAGGCCCGGATCGAGGGCGAGATCAACGGGCAGGCCCGGAGCATGGAATGGAATTTCACGGCGGTCCCGCTCAACACCCGCTGTCCGGCCTGAGCTGGCGGGCGATGACGGCGGCCGATCTGGACGCCGTCGCCTTGATCGCCGCCGTCGGCTTCCCCGATCATTTCGAGGGCCGCGACTGTTTCGAAAATCGTCTCGCCCTGAACCCTGCCGGCTGCTTCGTTCTGGCCGGGGAGGACGGCGAGCCGCACGGCTATCTGGTCGCCTATCCGTGGACGGCCGACGCCGCCCCCGCGCTCAACACCCTGATCCCGGCGATCCCGGACGCGGCGGCGGTGATGTACCTGCACGACCTCGCCATCGATCCGTCCGTGCGCGGCGGCGGCTGGTCCCGCCCGATCGTCGAGCGGCTGGCAAAGGACGCGTGCGCTGCCGGCTGGACGGCCCTGACGCTGGTGGCCGTCAACGACGCCGTGCCGTTCTGGGAACGGCACGGCTTCGTGGTCGCCGATCCGCCGGGCATGGCGGACAAACTGGCCGGCTACGGCCCGGATGCCCGCTACATGGTCCGGCGTCTGAAGGCCTAGCTGCGGGTCCAGCCCTTGGCGGCCATGCACTGGCGGAAGGCATCGCTGCGCTGGCCCTCGCCGGTCGAGGCGCGGCATTCGGCGCGGGCGCCGTCGAAGGGCTGGGCATTCTCGCCATGCCAGCCGAAATCATCATCGTGGTCGGCGTCGATCACGGTGATGCAGGCCGAGGTCATGAGGGCGGCCGACAGGGCGGCGAGGATCATCAGGCGTTTCATGGGGGCTCCTGTTCGGGAGGTGGAGGGGAGCCCCGTCATCCCACCGTCAAGCTTTCCTGTCCCGTTACTTCGAGTTCAGGTCGATGAACCGCCGATGAACCGCCTTCAGTCGCGCGTCGCGACCATCATGTAGTTGATGCCGACGTCGTCGCTCTCGCTCCACCGATCCGTGAACGGATCATAGACCAGGCCAAAGGGCCCGCTGACCGCCACCGGTTCCTCCGACAGCATCCGCCGGATCTCGTCCGGCTTGAGGAACTGGCTCCAGTCGTGCGTCCCTGCCGGCACCCAGCGCAGCACATATTCCGCCGCGACCTTGCCGAGCGCCAGCGCCTTCAGCGTCCGGTTCAGGGTCGCCACGATCATCATCCCGCCCGGCTTCACCAGTCGCGAACAGGCGCGGATGAAGGCTTCCGGGTCGGTGACGTGCTCGATCACCTCCATCGTCAGCACGACGTCGAACGGCCCGGCCCCCCCGGCCTCCAGCTGTTCGACCGTCGCAGCGCGATAGGCGATGTCCAGTCCCTGCTGTTCGGCATGGGCCCGCGCCGTGCCGATGTTCTCGGCCGAGGCGTCGACCGCCGTGACCTCAAACCCCATCCGTCGCATCGGCTCGGCGATCAGCCCGCCGCCGCAGCCGACGTCCAGCAGGGTCAGGCCATTGAAGGGGGCCCGCGTCCTGACATCCCGCCCGAACCGCTCCGACGCCCGGTCGCGGACAAAGGCCAGCCGGGCCGGATTGAATTTGTGCAGCGGCGCAAACGGTCCGTGGGCGTCCCACCATTCCGCCGCCTGGGCCGAAAACCGGGCCACATCGGCGGGATCGATCGAGGGGCCGGCGGCCCCGTCGTCGAATTCCGCGCCGCTTTGGGGTTTGCGCGTCGATACCGTGTCGTTAGAAGCGGCCATGGGCCGAGGGATGAACCCGCGCGGCCCTCCACGCAAGATGGGGCGATCCGCCACGATGACGCGGCCAGCTACGACGCGACTGGTGATGAAGTTCGGCGGCACCTCGATGGGCGACCTCGAACGCATCCGCCGCGCCGCCCGTATCGTCGCGGCCGAGGCCGCCGCGGGCAAACAGGTCGCCGTCGTCGTCTCCGCCATGGCCGGCAAGACCAATGAGCTGGTCGCCTGGACCGACGGCGCCGGACGACCGGGTGCGGGCATCGCACCGTCGGACGACGAATACGACATCGTCGTTGCCTCGGGCGAACAGGTCACCGCGGGCCTCCTGGCCCTGACCCTGCGCAACATGGGCCTGAACGCCCGCAGCTGGATGGGCTGGCAGATTCCGATCCTCACCGACGATGCCCACGGCCGCGCCCGTATCGAGGACGTGCCGGGCGAGGTGCTGGGCGCCGCCATGGACAAGGGCGAGATCGCCGTGGTCCCCGGCTTCCAGGGCGTCAGCCGCTCGGGCCGGATCACCACCCTGGGCCGGGGTGGCTCGGATACCTCGGCCGTGGCCGTGGCCGCCGCCCTCGACTGTCCCTGCGACATCTACACCGACGTGGACGGCGTCTACACGACCGACCCGCGCATCGAATCGAAGGCCCGCCGCCTCGAGAAGATTTCCTACGAAGAGATGCTGGAAATGGCCTCGCTCGGGGCCAAGGTGCTGCAGACCCGTTCGGTCGAACTGGCCATGGCCAAGCGCGTGCCGCTGCGGGTGCTGTCCAGCTTCATCGAACCCGACGAAAACGGCGTCCTGCCCGCCAAGTCCGGCACCCTGATCTGCGACGAGGAGGAAATCGTGGAAAAACGCATCGTATCCGGCGTGACCATGAGCCGTGACGAGGCCCGCATCACCCTGCTGGGCCTGTCCGATCGGGTCGAGGCCCCGGCCGACGTCTTCACCCGGCTGGCTGAGGCCAACGTCAATGTCGACATGATCGTGCAGAGCCAGGCCCGCACCGGGGACGCGGTCAACCTGACCTTCACCACCGGCCGCCGCGACGCCGCCCGCGCCGCCGAACTGATGCGCGCCGCCCAGGGCCAGCTCGGCTTCGAGGAGCTGCGCGTTGACGAGGACGTGGCCAAGGTCTCGGTCGTCGGCGTCGGCATGCGAAGCCACGCGGGCGTGGCCCAGACCATGTTCCGGGCCCTCGCGGACAAGGGCGTGAAGTTCCAGGCCATCTCGACATCCGAGATCAAGATCAGCGTATTGATCGACGCCGCCTATGCGGAACTGGCGGTTCGTGCGCTTCATGCGGCCTATGGACTGGAACAAGTCTAGGAATTGAGCCGGACGGTGCCCATTTGCGGCATCGTTCATTGGGAGGGGCCATGCCGGTTGGCGGATTGACGACGGGGCCACGGAACCTCCTTCGCCAGATTCGCGAAGCCATGGCCGGCGCGTCCCCGGCCCAGGACCGGCTCGATACCGTCGTGCGCATCATCGCCCAGTCGATGGTGGCCGAGGTCTGTTCGATCTATCTGCGCCGCGCCTCGGGCGAGCTTGAGCTGTTCGCCACCCAGGGCCTGAAGCCCGAAGCCGTCCACACCACCCGTCTGCGCCCCGGCGAGGGCCTGGTCGGCGAGGTGGCGCGCACCGCCGCCCCCATCAGCCTGTCGGACGCCCCGGCACACCCCAGCTTCGCCTACCGGCCGGAGACGGGGGAGGATCCGTACCACGCCTTCCTCGGTGCCCCCCTGCTGCGCGGCGGCCGGGCCATCGGCGTGCTGGTCGTCCAGAACCGCTCCGAGCGGCGCTATGACGATGAGGAAGTCGAGGACATCCAGACCATCGCCATGGTTCTGGCCGAGACCGTGGCCTCGGGCGAACTGCTGGCGCAGGACGAGCTGCGCGACATCGAGGTCGCGCCGCACCGGCCGGAGCGCCTCAAGGGCCAGCGCTTCGCAGAGGGCCTCGCCTATGGCCACGTCATCCTGCACGAGGCGCCGGTTCCGCCCGAAAACCTGCTGGCAGAGAACCAGCAGGTCGAGGAGATCCGCCTGCGCGAGGCCCTGATCACGCTCAAGGCCGGGATCGACTCCATTCTCGACGGGGGTCAGGGCAAGCTGGCGGGCCAGTCGTTCGAGGTGCTGGAAACCTACCGGATGTTCGCCGACGACCGCGGCTGGAACCGGTCCTTGGAAGAGGCCGTGCGGACCGGCCTGACTGCCGAGGCGGCCGTCGACCGCGTCCGCAATGAGCACCGCGCCCGCTTCGCCCAGGCCCGTGACCCCTATATCAAGGAGCGGCTGCACGATTTCGAGGACCTGGCCAACCGGCTGCTGCGCGTCCTCGCCGGGGACCGGCCGGGCGAGCGCGACATTCCGCCCGACGCCATCCTGGTCGCCCGTAACCTCGGCCCGGCCGACCTGCTGGAGTATCCGCGCCACAAGCTGCGCGGCCTGCTGCTTGAGGAAGGCTCCGCCGCCAGCCACGCCGCCATCGTCGCCCGCGCCCTGCAGATTCCCTGCGTCGGCCGCGTCATGGGGCTGCGCGACCGTCTGTCCGAGGGCGACCTCGTCATCGTCGACGGTGAGACGGGCGAGACCTATCTGCGGCCCCGCCCGGACATGCTGGCTGCCGTCCAGTCGCGGATGCTGGTCCGCAGCGAACGCCAGGCCGAGTTCACCAAGCTTCGCGACGTCGCCGCCGTCACCCTCGACGGGACCCGCATCACCGTCCTGACCAATGCCGGTCTGGCCGTCGATCTGGAGAATCTGGACGCCACGGGCGCGGAGGGCATCGGCCTGTTCCGCACCGAATTCCAGTTCATGGTCTCCGAGGAACTGCCCCGGCTGACGAGCCAGACCGCCCTGTACAAGCTGGTTCTGGACACCGCCGGCGACCGGCCGGTGACCTTCCGCACCCTCGATATCGGCGGCGACAAGGTGCTGCCCTATCTGGAGACGGAGCGGGAGGAGAACCCCGCCCTCGGCCGTCGCGCCATCCGCCTCGGCCTCGACCGGCCCGGCCTGCTCCGGCTGCAGCTGCGCGCCCTGCTGACCGCCGCCGCCGGTCGCGAGCTGCGCGTCATGTTCCCGATGATCGCCACGGTTGACGAGTTCCGGGCCGCCCGCGAACTGGTCGACGTCGAATGCGCCTGGGCCAGACGCCGGGGGCGGGCGCTTCCGGCCCTGCTGCGCGTGGGGGCCATGATCGAATGCCCGTCGCTGCTCTGGCACCTCGACGCGCTGCTGCCGCTGACGGACTTCGTCTCGGTCGGGACCAACGACCTGTTCCAGTACATGTTCGCCGCCGACCGCACGAACCCGCTGGTCTCCGACCGCTACGACCCGCTCTCGCCGCCCGCCCTGCGCGCCCTGGCCGAAATCCAGAAGAAATGCGCCGACACCGGCACCCCCGTGTCCGTCTGCGGTGAACTGGCCGGCCGCCCGCTTGAGGCCTTCGCCCTGCTGACCCTCGGCTTCACCCGACTGTCGGCCCCGGCCGGCGGCGTCGGACCGGTCAAGCGGATGATCCTGTCCGCCGATCTGACCGCCGCCCGGCGCGGCATGGCCAATCTGCTCGGTTCCTCCGCCGGCTCGATCCGGGGCGAGCTGGAATCGCTGGCCCGGAAGTTGAACGTCACGATCTGAACCGTCCCGGTCCGACACGCCGGGATGCCTAACAAATCGTTGATCGGGCGGCTCTTATGAGTTATCCACAAGCCGGAACGTGGTGGTCTGCGGGGGCAGGTCCGGGCTGTCATCCCGATATGATACAGGCCACGGGTTCGAGTATGGCGATGCGTGAGGAACCCTCGCGCGCGCAGAGTGTGGGGTCAGGCGTAATGGCGCTGGATACGGGGGGCATCTCCCAGGAGCTCAGGGCTCATCCAGACTGGTAGGATGTCGTTCCTTCCGTCACCGACGCTCCGACTCTCGGCGACGGCCTGCGGATCGCCCGCGAACATTCTGGCCGCTCCCTCGCTGAACTTTCCAGCCTGACCCGCGTGCCGTCGCGCTATCTGACCGCGCTGGAGCAGAACGACTTCTCGACCCTTCCGAACCGCGTCTTCTCGATCGGCTATGTCCGCGCCTACGCCGGCTCGCTGGGCCTCGACGAACAGCTCGCGGTCGAGCGGTTCAAGCGCGAAAGCCCCGATCCCTCGGTCCCGCTCCAGGCCCCCGTGGGCGTCGCCTTCGAGGAGGTGCGTCGCTATTCGCCCCGCCTGATCGCCGCCGGCATGGCCCTGGTCCTCGCCGTGGTCGGCTGGAACGTCTTCCAGCGCGTCAGCCTGATGCGCGCGCCCCAGCCGTCCGACCTGACCGCCATCCCGGAAAGCTGGACCCTGGGCGCCGTCCCCGGCCAGCCCGCTGCCCTCAGCCTGGCCGCGCCGCGGCCCGCGCCGCCCGACCAGACCATTCCGGCCCTCTACATCACGCCGGGCCTCGAGGCCGAACTGACCGGCGTCGATCCGGCGTCGCCCGAGGCCATCGCCGCCGCCACCGCCGGTGCGCCGCCGGTGCAGCGGGCCTTCAACCCGCGCGGTGCCATCTACGGCGCCTCGGCCAACGCGTCCCAGGTGGTGATCCAGGCCCGCAAGGCCGCCAGTCTGGTGGTCCGCATGGCTGACGGCCGGGTGCTGTTCGCCCGCCAGCTGGCCGCCGGCGACGCCTGGCGTGCGCCGGCCGGGGTCGCCGCTGTCGTGGACGTCTCCAGCCATTTCTCGGACTTCGACGTCTATCTGAACGGTGAGCACGGCGGCACGCTGACGGCCGAGCAGACGCCGCTCAGCCAGCTGAACACCCGCGCCCAGGCCCTGGCCCGTCAGGCCGCCGCCGAGATCGCGGCCCGGACCCAGGCCGCCCAGATCGAGGCCCAGGCCGAGGCCCAGGCCCGCGCCGCCACGGTCCAGACGGCGATGGCCACCACGACCGGCGGCTGATTGCGGCAGTCTGCCGTCGTGGCCATGCCGCAATCGAACGCCTATGTTGCGGCCGCATGAGCTCTGACCTTTCCCACGTCCGCCCGTGGCGCCACATCGAGCGCCGCAAGAGTCGCCAGATCATGGTGGGGAATGTCCCCGTGGGCGGCGACGCGCCGATCACCGTCCAGTCGATGACCAATACGCCGACGTCCGACGCGGCGGCCACGCTCGAGCAGATCCGCCAGCTGGAAGAGGCCGGGGCCGACATCGTCCGCGTCTCCTGCCCCGACGAGGCCTCGACGGCTGCCTTCCGGACCATCGCCCGCGAGTCCCGGGTCCCGCTCGTCGCCGACATCCATTTTCACTACAAGCGCGGCATCGAGGCCGCCGAGGCCGGGGCAGCCTGCCTGCGCATCAATCCGGGCAACATCGGCTCGGCCGACCGCGTCCGCGACGTCATCCAGGCCGCCCGCGACCACGGCTGCTCCATGCGTATCGGCGTCAACGCCGGCTCGCTGGAGAAGGAACTGCTCGAGAAATACGGCGAGCCCTGCCCGGAGGCCATGGTCGAGTCCGCCCTCAACCACGCCCGCATCCTGCAGGACCACGACTTCCACGAGTTCAAGATCTCGGTGAAGGCGTCCGATCCCTTCCTGACCGTCGCCGCCTACCAGCAGCTGGCCGAAGCCATCGACTGCCCCCTGCACCTCGGCGTCACCGAGGCCGGGCCGCTGCGCTCGGGGACCATCAAGTCGTCGATCGGCCTGGGCAACATGCTGTGGTCGGGCATCGGCGACACCATCCGCGTCAGCCTCGCCGCCGATCCCGTCGAGGAGATCAAGGTCGGCTTCGACATCCTAAAGTCGCTGGGGCTGCGCCACCGCGGCGTCAACATCATCGCCTGCCCCTCCTGCGCGCGTCAGGGGTTCAACGTCATCGAGACCGTCGGCATCCTGGAAGAGCGGCTGGCCCATGTGACCACGCCCATGTCGTTGTCGATCATCGGCTGTGTCGTGAACGGCCCGGGCGAGGCCCTGTACACGGACGTCGGCTTCACGGGCGGCGGGGCCGGATCGGGCATGGTCTATGTCAACGGCAGGATGGCCCACAAACAGCACAACGACGGCATGGTCGACCACATCGTCGAACTGGTCGAAGCCAAGGCCGCCGAACTGGACGCCGCGCGCACCGCCGCTCTCGAAGCCGCCGAATGACCATGAAACTCTACATCACCGTCCCGTCCCCCTTCGCCCGCAAATGCCGGATCGTCGCCCGTGAGAAGGGGCTGACCGGCCGGATCGAGGAGATCGCGGTCGATCCCTATGCGAATGCGCCCGAGCTGCTGGCGTCCAATCCGGTGGTCCAGGTCCCGACCCTGATCGCGGAGGACGGCCTGCCGCTCAACGACAGCCCGGTGATCTGCGAATACCTCGACAGCCTCGGCGCGGGCCCGCGCCTGCTGCCGGCCGACGGTGCCGACCGGCTGCGCGTGCGCCGTCTCGAAACCCTCGGCAATCAGGCGCTGGAGATGGGCGTCAAACTGGTGCTGGAAAAGCGTCGTCCGGAAGCCGAGCGGTCGCCCTCGTGGATCGCCCGCTGGACCGAAAACATGGCCCGCGCCCTCGACGCGCTGGAGGCCGCCCGTCCGGACCCGGACCGGCTCGACATCGGCGTCATTACCGCCGGCGTCGCCGTCACCTGGATCGGCTTCCGCCACCCCGACTTCGACCTGGCCACCGGCCGGCCGGGATTGGTCGCCCTGCAGGCCGCGCTGGAAGCCCGGCCGAGCTTTGCGGATACCCGGCCGGGCTGATCATCCCAGCACCCCCGCCAGCTGCAGCCCCTGGAACGCCGCCAGCGCCAGCAGCAGCACGCCGACCGCATAGGTCAGGACCTTTCGCGGCACCCGTTTGGCGATCAGGCCTGCGAACGGTGCTGCCAGCAGCCCGCCGGCCACCAGACCGCCCACCGCCGAGGCGTGGTTCTCCAGCGCGCCCGCCTCGGCCCAGTGTCCCGTGACCAGGGCCCAGACGAAGGTCGCGCTGATGGCTACGGTCAGAAAGAACTCGGCCGTATTGACCGTGCCGATGGCGCGACGCGGCTCCTGTCCTGCCGCGACCAGGGTGGATGACACCGTTGGACCCCAGCCGCCGCCGCCGATCGCATCGAGGAACCCGCCGACCGCACCCGTCGGGGCCATCAGCCATGATGGCAGCCGGCGGGGCTGGATGTCATGGCCGGCCCGCCAGACGATGTAACCGCCGATCACAGCCAGATAGATGACGATGAACGGCTTGATCACATCGCCCTCGATCCCGCTCAGCACATAGGCGCCGAGGCAGCCGCCGATCACGCCGGCCAGGGCCAGGGGCCGCAACAGCCGCCAGTCCACATTCCTGTGCCACACATGGCTGCCCGCCGAGGCCGCGGTGGTGAAGACCTCCGCGCCGTGCACGCTCGCCGAGGCCATGGCGGGCGGCACGCCGAAGGCCAGCAGAACCGAGGAGGAGATCACCCCATAGGCCATGCCCAGCGCCCCATCGACGGCCTGGGCCAGCGCGCCGACCACGAAGAACAGCAGGAAGGTTTCCATTCAGTCCGATCTGAAACAGCAAGGCTGACGAAAGCAAAGCCCTGCCCGAACATTGGTTGCGCGGTCAGGCCGCCACGGCGCCGCTGTCCACGGCCCGCGCGATCGCCGCCAGCACGTCTCGGCGGCCATAGGGCTTGAGTACCAGGGCAGTCGCCAGCCGGGCATGGCGCGCCGCCGCCGCCACGTCGCCGGACAGGAACATCACGGGCACGCCCCACGTCTCCTTCAGCGCCCGGGCCAGGGCGAGGCCGTCACCGTCGCCGATCAGATTGATGTCGACCAGCGCAAGGTCGATCCCATGCAGGCTCGCCGCGGTGATGGCCGCCGCCGGATCCGAAAACGGGCCCACGACGCCGTGCCCCGCCTCGGCCAGCACATCCATCAGGTCTGCCGCCGTGACCGGATCATCCTCGACCACCATGATCGTCAGCGGCGGCGTGGTCGGGGCCATGGCTTCGTCTCCGGCCTGCAGCGGCACCGCCTGTCGCGTCAGCACGGCGCGCAGGTCGCGCCACACCCCGGCCGCGGGCCGCTCGGCGTCGAGGTCGAAGATCCGCGCCATGGCGTCCAGATCGACGCGCGCCGCATCGGAAATCTCCGCGGGCGCGGGCTCCAGCAGCCCGTCGTACAGCGCTCTCAGCCGGGCCAGTTCGCTCCCCTCGTCCTGCGTCGTCTTCAACGTGCCATCAAACATGCGACCTCCGGTTCCGGATCGAATCTGGGGTCCCGACCGGCCCGGCGAAACCGGCCTGACGGCCTTGTGACGCCCGGTCACGATCACGCCATCGCCGCGCCGCATCGACAGGGCGGCGTCCGTCGGAGTAAACACCGCCTCCCGTTTTGAAGAGGCGCTTCCCCCTTGCGACTGCCCCAGGCCCGGCTCGATCAGGTGCTCGACCGTTTCCACCAGGTGGAGGCGCGCATGGGTGCGGCCAGCGATGGTCAGGAGATCGTCCGGCTCTCGAAAGAGCATGCGGAGATGAAGCCCATCGCCGACGCCGTCATGGCGCTGGCGAAGACGCGCGCCGAGATGGCCGATCTGGAGGCCATGGCGTCGGACCCGGAAATGGCCGAGATGGCCGCCGACGAGCTTCAGACCCTGAAGGACACCCTGCCGGACATGGAGCGGGACGTTGCCCTGCTGCTGGCCCCGCGCGACGCCGACGAGAACGCTTCCGCGGTCCTCGAAGTCCGCGCCGGCACCGGCGGCGACGAGGCCGCCCTGTTCGCGGGCGACCTGTTCCGCATGTACTCCCGCTACGCCTCGACCCGCGGCTGGAAGGTCGAGCTGGACTCGGCCACCGAGGGTGACGCCGGCGGCTACAAGGAAATCATCGCCACGGTTACCGGCGACGGTGTCTTCGGCCGGCTCAAGTTCGAAAGCGGTGTCCACCGCGTCCAGCGCGTCCCGACGACCGAGGCCGGCGGCCGCATCCACACCTCGGCGGCCACCGTCGCCGTCCTGCCCGAGGTCGAGGATGTCGAGATCGACATCCAGGACAAGGACATCCGCATCGACACCTTCCGCGCCTCCGGCTCGGGCGGCCAGCACGTCAACAAGACCGACTCGGCCGTGCGCATCACCCACTTCCCCTCGGGGATCGTGGTGACCTCCTCGGAGAAGTCGCAGCACGTCAACCGCGACAAGGCGATGAAGAACCTGCGCGTCCGCCTCTACGACATGCAGCGCCAGATGAAGGACGACGCCCGGTCCGACTCGCGCAAATCCCAGGTCGGCTCCGGCGACCGCTCGGAACGCATCCGCACCTACAATTTCCCGCAGGGCCGCGTCACCGACCACCGCATCGGCCTGACCCTGCACAGCCTGCCGCAGATCCTCGAGGGCGATATCGACCCCCTGCTGAACGCCCTGATCGCGGAAGATCAGGCCGCGCGGCTGGCGGATCTGGAGGCGGAGTTTAGCTGATCAGGGCTTCCTGATCCGCCGCTTCAGCAGCCGGTCCGACAACGCCTCCGCGTGCTTCAGCGTGAACGCCAGCGCCGCCGGCGACCCGCGCTTCGGCCCGACCGTGTCCGCCACCACCGCGCCCCGCTCGCCGATCGCCCGCGCGTCGCCGGTGGTCGTGTCCATCGCCGTCTGGTGTTCGATCTCGGCGTTCAGCTCGGCCCCCATCAGCACGATCTGGACCGTCAGCCAGGTCCACAGCAGGAAGCCCATCATCGCGGCCAGCGGGCCGTAGTAGGCCGTGCGCACGAAGGTCTGCAGATACCAGCTGAAGATCAGCGACAGGGTCAGGCTCAGCAGGGCGGCGAAGATCGCGCCCGGCGTCAGCCAGCGCCAGCGCGCCTTCTGACGGCACGGCCCCATCCGGTAGATCAGCGTCAGGGCGGCACCATAGACCAGCAGCAGCACCGGCCAGCGGAACGGGGCCAGGTAGCTCCACTCGGCGGCCCAGCCGAACACGCCCAGCACCAGGGGGACGCCGACGATGGCCGCGGCCGTGATCAGGATCGAGGCGAGGCCGCCGACGGTGAAGGCCATGCACATCAGATTGTAGCGGACGATGTTGCGCTTCTCGACCTCGTGATAGGCGACGTTCAGGCCATAGAAGAGCACCTTGATCGCGCCGTTCGCGGTCCACAGTGACAGGGCCAGGGTCCAGATCAGGGTGAAGGTCAGCTGGGTGTTCGAATTGGCCGCCAGCCGGTTCATCTCCTCTGCCAGGGACCGGGCCACCCCCGATGGCATCACCGAATAGAGGAATGAGATGCGCGAGGCGGCGTCCGCCGGATCGGCGAACAGGCCGTAGACGGTCACGAAGGCCGCGAGGGTCGGGAACAGCGACAGCATGACGAAGAAGGTCACGCCGCCGGCCAGGAAACCGATCCGGTCGCCGAAATAGGACATGCCCAGCCGCCAGAAGATGTCGACCCAGCCCTTGTGCGGAATATGCTCCGGGCGCTGGGCCAGACGCCCACGGCCGGGTTCCTTCGCCTCGAAATCCTCCGGCGTCGCCGGGCGCGGGGGGAGGGGCTCCGGCCGCTCCTTGCGCAGTTCGACCCCGAATTTGTGCCCGCGCGAATACAGCAGGTGCGCCGCGCCGGCGCCCGCCGCCAGTCCGCCGGCAATCGCGCCGAACACGCCCCAGACGCCGATTCCACCGGCCTTTTTTGATCGTCCCTGCATCCCGGCCACAACGGCTCCCCGTGCGGCCCTGTTCCACCGCTTGCGCAAGGGGCCATGCTCCGGCACGAAACGCCATGGTTGAGCCGCTGTTTCCATCCGCCTCCGGCGTTGTGACCGCCCTCTGGCGCCATCCGGTCAAGGGTTTCACGCCCGAGCCGCTGGACGCTGTCGACCTGCCGACCGGGGGCTGGTTCCCCGGCGACCGGATGTTCGCCGTCGAGGACGGTCCCTCCGGCTTCGATCGCGCCGCCCCCGAACATCTGCCCAAGCAGAAATTCACCGTCCTGATGCGCACGGCCGAGGTGGCCGGAGTCCGGACGCGCTGGAATGAAGCGACCCGAATGATCGACGCCGCGTCTGACGATCACGGCTCGATATCGTTTTCCGTCGACGATCCCCGGTCGCGCGACTATTTCTCGGCCTTGCTGGCCGACGTGCTGGGCGACGCTGTTGTCGGGCCCCTGCGGCTGGTGTCCGCCGAAGGACTCGACCACCGGTTCATGGACCACCCGCTGGGCCGCATCTCCCTGCTCAATCTGGCCAGCGTGCGCGATTTTGAGGCCCGCGTCGGCCGTCCGGTCGATCCGCGCCGCTTCCGCGCCAATGTCTGGATCGAGGGCTGGCCGGCCTGGATCGAGAACGACGGCACCGACCGCGACCTGACCCTCGGCGGGGCCCGCCTGCGCGGGGTCAAGCCGATCGTCCGCTGCGCCGCCACCCATGTGGACCCGGACACCGCCGCGCGCGATTTCGATCTGGTCCCGGCGCTGTTCGAACAGTATGGCCACCGCTGGTGCGGCCTGTATGCCACCCTCGCCGCAGGCGGAGCGGTGCGCGTCGGCGACCGCGTGGAGATGACATGACCCAAACGCTCGTCACTGCCTGGAAGGCCGCGACCGCCACCCTCAAGGCCGGCCGTATCGACAGCCCCTCCATCGACGCCCGCCTTCTGCTGGAAGTCGCCACCGGCGCGAGCCGCACCGACATCCTGACCGACCCCTACCGCGTCGTGACCGCTGACCAGCAGGCCGCCCTGGACGCCTTCGTCGAACGCCGTCTGCGCCGCGAGCCGGTCTCGCGCATCCTCGGCAAGAAGGGATTCTGGAAGATCATGCTGAACGTCACCCCCGACGTGCTCAGCCCCCGGCCGGACACCGAGGCCATCCTCGACGTCGTCATGCTGGCCTTCCCGCCGCACAAGGCCTTCGAGATGATCGACCTGGGCACCGGCTCCGGCGCCATCCTGCTGGCCACCCTGGCTGAGCGCGCCGGCGCACGCGGCGTGGGCACCGACATCTCCTTCGAGGCCCTGGCCGTCGCGAAAGAGAACGCCACCAATCTCGAACTCGACAATCGCGCCACCTTTCTGCGCACCGAATGGGCCGCCGGTTTCGGCGACGGCAGCTTCGACCTGGTGGTGTCCAACCCGCCCTATATTCCGTCCGGGGACATTCCCGGCCTCGACCCCGAGGTCCGCGACCACGACCCGCTTCTGGCCCTCGACGGCGGCCCCGACGGCCTCACCGCCTATCGCGAACTGGCCCCCGAAATCCGCCGCATCCTCCGCCCCGGGGGCATCTTCGCCGTCGAGATCGGCTGGGACCAGGGCCCGCAGGTCAAGGCCCTGTTCGAGGCCGCGGGCTTCGAGCACGTCATCATCGTCAAGGACCTGTCCGACCGCGACCGCGTCATCACCAACGGCCCGGACCCGAGGACAAACCCCATTCCGAAGATGTAGGCGGCTCCAAACAAACCCCTTGGAAACGGCCCCATGCCGCGCTAAGTCTTCGCCTGTCTCCCACCCAAAACGCACACCTTGGACCGCTTCAGGCCCATCCACGCGCGCCCGGGACAGTGACGGTCGGGCCAGTCGCCCGGCGGACCACGGGGCCGACAACGGATTTCCGATCACATCGTCAGCGGGGATTGGCCTCGCGCGAGACGGAACGACGACACGGACAGACCCAGGCGCATGACGCGTCGGGCGGTCCCTCATAAAAAGCACGGTAGCGTCCGATGAGAGATTTCAAGGGCATGAAGCGTCAGCGCGGACGCAACAGAAAGCCCGGCGGTGGCAGCGGCAACAACAATGCCAATGCCACCAACCCGAACCGTTCGTGGGACTCGCAAGGCCCCGAGAACATCAAGGTCCGCGGCAATGCCCAGACCGTCTATGAGCGCTACATGCAGCTGGCGCGCGACGCCTCGGCCGCCGGCGACCGCGTCCTGGCCGAGAACTACACCCAGCACGCCGAACACTATTTCCGCGTCCTGCGCGCCCTGCAGCCCTCGCGTCCCGTGTCCGAGATCGCCCAGCGCGAACTGGCCGGCCAGGGCTTCGACATCGATTTCGAGGACGAGACCGGCGCCCAGGCTGCCGCCATCATGGCCGCCGAAAAGGTCGAGGCCGACCGTCTCGCCCAGATCGAGGCCCGTCAGCGCGAAGCCGAGGAACGCCAGAACGACCGCTCGAACGACCGCCCCAACGACCGTCAGGGTGAGCAGCCCCGCCGCGAATGGCGCGACCGCGACGACCAGCCGCGTCAGGACCGCGAGCCGCGCGAACCCCGTGAGCCCCGCGCCGAAGGCGAGGGCGGCTTCAACCCCGACGGCAGCCGTCGCGAGACCCGCCGCGAACGCTGGGAGCGGCGCCAGCTGGAACGCAACGCCCGCTTCGAACGCGAGGGCGGCGAGCCCCGCGCCGAAGGCGACGCCCCGCCGGCCGAGGCCGTTGAGGCTGCACCCGAGGTCCGCGCTGAACGTCCCGAACGCGCCGAGCGCCCCGCCCGCGCGGAACGTCCCGAGCGCAAGCCCCGCCGCGACGCCGGCGTGGCCACCGACGACGGTCCTTCGGCCCTGCCGGGCTTCCTGACCCGCTCGACCGCCCCCGCGCCCGCAGCGCCGGACGCCGTCGAAGCCCCGGAAGAAGCCGCTGCGCCCAAGCGTCGCGCGCCCCGCCGCAAGGTCGAGGCACCCGCCGCCGAGGACTGATCCGCCTGCGACGCGTGCGCGCTTGACGCGACGGCACATGACTGGCCCAAGGAGCGCCAGACCTGTCCCGGAGCGCCCATGTCCCGCCTGTCCCGGCCCGCGGCCCTGATTGTGCTGGCGAGCCTCGTCCTCGCCGCCTGCGCCTCCACGCCCCCGCCCC
>Ga0187844_10001356_pt1 | contig 18706 bp, 17 predicted proteins | sample SpaLakP09_SKY_50_FD_134517 | JGI IMG/M metagenome (GOLD analysis project Ga0187844, IMG submission 134517) | Oligotrophic lake water microbial communities from Sparkling Lake, Wisconsin, USA - SP09_SKY_50 | ecosystem: Environmental > Aquatic > Freshwater > Lake | place: USA: Sparkling Lake...
GGCTGGGCAGCCGCGACTTGCGGTGCGGGTTGGGCGGGGGCGGCCTGGGGCTTGGGCGGCTCGGAGGTGGCGCAGCCGGTCAGCAGGCCGACGAGCACGGCGCCCGCCAGGGTGAGTTTTCTGGTCATGAAGGATGTCTCCGTAGAAGGTGTTGTTGTATAGGGACCCACGCCGATGCTAGTACCGCGGGCGCGGGCTGGCGCTAGGGTTTCTACGTATGCATACGATTCGGCTGGCGACACAGACATAAGGCCCGGGTGATGAAGTGGTGGGCGCGAGTGCTTCAAAAATTGACACTTGATTGAGGACTTACCCTAGATACGGCCATGGGTAGTCGATGGCAACTTGCAATTTGCCGGGAGGGTTTGCTTAATGACTGTTCCAAATTCATTTGGAAACAAAAAACCAAGCAACCAAGGAGCAGGAATGAAGATGAAGACACTTTTCGCCGCCATGCTGATGGCGGGTCTCGCCAGCGGGGCCAGTGCCCAGTCGGGCAAGGACAACCTGTCGACTCTCAAGCAGATGAAGGTCGCCACCACCGACCTGAACATTCCGCTGGTGCCCCAGGAAGGGCGCAATGCGGACGCGATACGCGCCAACCTCAAGAGCATCAAGCTGCCGCCGGGTTTCAAGATCGAGCTGTTTGCCGTGGTGCCTGACGCGCGTCACATGGCGGTGGCGCCTTCGACCAACATGCTCTTCGTGGGTACGCGCAAGACCAAGGTCTGGGCGGTGACCGATCGCAACGGCGACGGCACGGCCGACGAGGTCAAGGCCTTTGCGCCTTCGCTCAACTTCAAGGTGCCCAACGGCGTGTGCTGGACCAAGGACGGTTTCCTGATCGTCGCGGAGCACAACCGCGTGCTCAACTTCCCGGCCGCCGAGTTCTTCTATGAAGGCCCGGACGTGGCGGTGATCGAGGTGGTGCCGCAGGGCAAGCTGGTGCCTGAAGAAGAGGAGTCCTACAACCACGGCGCGCGCACCTGCCGCGTCAGTGACGACGGCAAGCTCTACGTCACCCTGGGCCAGCCCTACAACGTGCAGCCCAAGGAGAAGGTGGCGCTGTACGAGAAGCTGGGCATCGGCGGCATGATCCGGATGGATCCGTTCGATGGCTCCAAACGCGAGGTGGTCGCGGTGGGCGTGCGCAACTCGGTGGGCATGGACATCAACCCCAAGGACAAGACGGTCTGGTTCACCGACAACCAGACCGACGGCATGGGCGACGATATCCCGCCGGGCGAGCTCAACCGCATCACCAAGGCGGGTGGCGAGCACTTCGGCTACCCCTTCATCCACGGCAACAGCACCCAGATCGCCGGCACAGGCGCAGCGCCCGACCTCAAGGACATGAAGGCGCCGGCCAGCTGGACGAAGCCGCAGGTCGAGTTCCCCGCCCACCAGGCCCAGCTGGGCATGACCTTCTACAACGGTGGCATGTTCCCGGCCAAGTACCGCGGCGGCATCTTCGTGGCTTCGCATGGTTCCTGGAACCGTACCAAGGCCAGCGGCGCGCTGATCAATTTCGTGCCCGTGAAGGCTGACGGCACGGCCGGCGCCTCGGAGGTCTTCGCCGAAGGCTGGCTGGATGCCAATGGCATCTACAAGGGCCGTCCGGTCGACGTGGCGCCGATGAAGGACGGCTCCCTGCTGATCTCGGACGACTACGCCGGCGCGATCTACCGCGTGACCTACAGCAACTGAGCGTTGCCCCTGACGCCGTGCGGGTCGACCGCGCGGCCTCTGTGAGACCCGGCGGAGATCGTTACGATCTCCGCTGTTTTTTGAGCGAGGAATTTTTGAATGAACAAGTTCATCCTGGGAGGGATGCTGTTTGCGCTGGCGGCTGCTGCGCAGGCCGATGTGGCCGCCGGCAAGGCCAAGGCGACCGCCGCGTGTGCCATGTGCCATGGTCCGCTGGGCCTGTCCATGCAACCGGGCGTGCCGCACCTGGCCGGGCAGCAGGAGGTCTACCTGGCCGAGCAACTCAGGCATTTTCGCAATGGCAAACGGGCCAACGAGGTGATGACGGTCATCGCCAAGCCCCTGAGCAACGAGGACATCGACAACCTGGCAGCGTGGTACGCGTCGCTGCAGGTGCAAGTGCAGGAAAAGTGAGTCTGCGTAACGGCGCGCACGGGATAATGTGTGCGGAGGAGCAGGATCAACATGTTTGAATCGATCAAGGCGTGGGCCAAACGCATCAAGCGCGATGCGGTCATGCTCTGGTTCGCACGTCGCCATCCGCAGACGCCGTTGCTGGCCAAGTTGTTGAGTGCGGCGGCAGTGGCTTACGTGCTCAGCCCCATCGACCTGATCCCCGACTTCATCCCCGTGCTGGGTTATCTGGACGAGGTCATCCTGGTGCCGGTGTTCATCTGGGCCATCGTGCGCCTGTTGCCCGTGCCGGTGGTGCTGGCTTGCCGTGAGCAGGCGGATGCGTGGATGCGCGAGCAGCACGCCAAGCCGGTGAGCTATGTCGGCGCGGCGCTGATCATCGCCATCTGGGTCGCGGCCGTTTACTGGATCTGGCGCACCTTCTTTGACTAGGGTCCGTTCCCTTCGGGTTGCGGCCAAAGAAGCCATGCGGGGTGTTCGCCGACTTGCCGGGGGGTGACCCCGGCGGCGTCCACGCGCCTCCCGAATGGCCTTTTTGATCTGCAACGCATCTTGAGAAATTGGCGTGAACAGGCCCTAGGTGCCTGGTGTGCCGACGTCGATCACGCCGTGACGCACAGCCAGTAGCGTAATCTCGGCCTGATTGCTCAGGCCCAGCTTTTGCTTGATGTTGTAGAGGTGCGTACCCACCGTGGATGGCGAGAGCTTGAGCGTTTGCGAGATACGCGCAACCGACAGACCGCGCGCGAGTTGCACGAACACCTCGAACTCCCGTGCCGACAGCTTCTCCACTGGCCCGCTCTCGCCGCTGAGACCTTGCATGGCCATGCGCTGGGCGATCTGGGCATCGAGGTAGCGTTCGCCGCGTGCCGTTGCCCGGATCGCGTCGATGAGCACTTCGGGGGCGCTGCGCTTGGAGAGGTAGCCCAGCGCACCGGCCTGCAAGGCGCGCCGGGGATGGCTGCTGTCCTCATGCGCCGACAGCGCCAGCACGCGGGCGCCGCCGTCGTGTGCCAGCAGGCGCTTGGTGGCCTCGATGCCGCCCATGCCGGTCATCGCAATGTCCATCACCACCACATCGGGTCGCACGCTCTCGTATATACGGCAGGCGGCTTCGCCGCTGTCGACCTCGGCCACCACGTTGATGTCGTCGCAGGCCTGCAGCAGCAGGCGAAAGCCCGTGCGCACGACGGCATGGTCGTCGACCAGCATCACCTTCATGCGTTCTTCTCCCCTTCGTGTAGCCGGGCCGCAGGCAGCTGCACGCATACGCGCACGCCGCAGGGCTGGATCTGCTCAATCGTGAAACTGCCGCCCAGCGCATGCGCGCGCTCGCGCATGCCGGGCACACCAAAATGGCCGCGGGCCTCGAACTGGGCCACCAGGCCCTGGCCGTTGTCCGCAATTTCCAGCGTCAACGTCTCGGGCGCGGCCTGCAGGGTGATGTCGATGCGGGTCGCCTGGGCATGGCGCAGGGCATTGGTGACGGCCTCCTGCACGATGCGGTAGATGGCGGTGGAGTGCGTGTCGCCCAGGGATTCCAGCGAGCCGCTGACCACCAGGCTGAGCGCCACCTGCGGATGACGCAGGCGCCATTCACCCAGCAGATCCTGCAGCGCATCGCGCAGGCCGAAGCGATCCAGCGCCAACGGTCGCAGCCGGGCGATCAGGTGGTGCACGCCGTCGTAGATCTGGTCGGCGCACTGGGTCACCAGCCGCGCGGACTCTTCCATCTGAGTGTCCTGCCCCGCGGCGCGGCGCGTCATGGCCAGGCCGATGCTCTTGATGGCTGTGACCTGCTGGCCCAGTTCATCGTGCAACTCGCGCGCAATGGCACCGCGCTCGTGCTCGATGCGCTCCTGGATCAGCTGCGTCAGCTCCCGGTTTTCGGCCAGCGCCTGCGTGGCCTCGCGCGCCTGTCGCCGCGCTTCCGTGCTGTCTTGCACCGACTGCGCCATGCTGTTGAAGGCATGGCTGATCAGCCGACCTTCGCGCCCCGACATTGTGGGCAGCCGTGTGTCATAAGCGCCCTGTTCCATGCGGCGCAGGCCCTGCACCACCCGGTGCAGCGGCTTCATGGCGCGCCCGACCAGCGCATAGACCAGCGCGTTGCCCAGCAGGAAGCCGGCCAGCACCATGGCTAGCGTGGGAAGCAGGTCATCCCAGCCGTCCAGTGCGGCGCGCGAAGGATCGGCGCGCAAGACGATGCGCCCGCTGGGCACGCGGATCTCGCGCGGCGCGACCGGCGGCGAGACGATGCGCGCGTACCACTGCGGTGCCTCGCGCCCGGTCTTGTAGGTGGTGGGCGGCGAGCGGTAGATCAGCGCATCCTGCTCGTCATACAGCTCCACCTCGTTGGCGCGGATGCGGCCCACGCGCCGCAGGAATTCGGCCATGGCCTCCATGCCGCCCTGGCCATAGACCCAGTCCACGCGCGAGAGCAGCTGAGCGGCGACGACGTTGGCACCCACGACTTCCTCGCGCACGCTGCGCCGCGTGCTGTCTATCTGCAAGCCCACCAGCAGCGCCGCCATCAGGCCCAGCAGCACGGTGATGATGAGATTGACCTGCAGGCGCAAGCTCACGGCGCGGCCTCTACTGCTTGGGCCAGTGCTGCAGCCATGGCCGGCGCATAAGGGCTGTGGCCGCAGCCGGCCACCCATTGCAGGCGGCTGAGCGGCAGTGCGGCGTGCAGTTCCCAGGCCGCTTGTGGCCGGCAGATGAAATCAAGCTGGCCATGCACGATGGTGCAGGATAAGGCGCCCAAGGCGGTCGCACGCGCGAGCAGGGGGCGAGAGTTCCAAAAGCAGCCGTTCGTCAGATAGTGACTCTGCACGCGGTACTTGTCCACCAGCGCGGCAGCACCTGCGGCATCGCAAACTCGTGGCGTGGGCTCCCGGGACAGTGCGGCTTCCCAGATCTGCCAGGCCAAGGCATGGGGCAGCGCCGCTGGCACCTCCTGTTGCAGGCCGGCGTGCAGCCAGGGCAGCAGGTCGTTGCGTTGCCCGGGCGGCGCCTGCCTGGCCAGCGCGGCCCAGGCTTCGGGCATGAGCTGGCGCGCGTCACGGAAGAACCAGTCGAGGTCGCACTGGCGCCCCAGGAAAACGGCACGCAGCACCAGTGCGTTGCAGGCGGCCGGATACGCCACCGCATAGGCCAGTGCCAGTCCGGCGCCCCAGGAGCCGCCCACGACCTGCCAGCGGGCAATGCCCAGATGCGCGCGCAGGCGTTCAATGTCGGCGACCAGGTGTTCGCTGGTGTTGGCCCGCACGCTGCCGCGCGGCTGGCTGCGCCCGCAGCCGCGCTGGTCGAACAATACCAGGCGAAAACGTGCGGGGTTGAACAGGCGGCGCTGCCGCGGAGAGCTGCCGCTGCCGGGGCCGCCGTGCAGAAAAAGCAGGGGCTGCCCGGTGGCCTGGCCGCATTGCTCGTAGTACAGGCGATGGCCGTCGCCAACCTCCAGCCAGCCGGCATCGAATGGTTCAATGGGCGGGTACAGGGCCTCAGCTGGCGTCTCCTCGTTCATGCCTGCCATGGTAGCGGGATGCCACTCATGAAAATCATGAGGTCCCAATCCATGATTCAACGATGTTGCATCGCAGTCCGAACGGGCAAACTGGCTGACATGCCGGTGGATGTGCTGCCGGCATGCACACCGCGCCATGCGGGACTGATAAAGAGGAGAGAACGGTATGAAATGGGAAAAACCCAGCGCCTGCGACATGCGTTTCGGCTTTGAGATCACGATGTACATCGCCAACCGCTGACGCAGGCCGGCCCGCCGGGGGCTCTCCCGGCGGGCTGTTCATTTCTCGCCTGAACTCCCTGATTTGAAAGTCCACATCCTCGGCTCCGCCGCCGGTGGCGGTTTCCCGCAATGGAACTGCAACTGCCCCAATTGCAGCGCGTGGCGCCAGGGAAGTCCGCGCCTGCGAGCGCGCACGCAGTCGTCCATCACCGTCAGCGCGGACGGACAGAACTGGGTGCTGTTCAACGCCTCGCCCGACATCCTGCAGCAGATCCGCGAGTTCCCGGCCTTGCAGCCGGCCCGCGCGTTGCGCGATACGGCCATCCGCGCCGTGTTCCTGATTGACGCGCAGATCGACCACAGCACCGGCCTGTACATGCTGCGCGAACACCGCCAGCCGCTGCAGCTATGGTGCCATGCGCTGGTGCGTGAAGACCTGAGCACAGGCAACCCGTTGCTCAAGGTGCTGGCGCATTACTCCGGCGTGCAGTGGCACGACGTGCCGCTGCAAGGCAGCGGCTTCACCATGCAGGGCGTGCCCGGCCTGCACTTCAAGGCCTTGCCGCTGATCAGCAATGCGCCGCCTTACTCGCCGCACCGCGACCAGCCGCAGCCCGGCGACAACGTCGGTGTGACCCTCACCGACGAGGCCAGCGGCCGGCGCCTGTTCTACGCGCCGGGACTGGGCCAGATGGAGCCGCATGTCTGGGCCGCCATGCAGGCCGCCGACTGCGTGCTGGTAGACGGCACGCTGTGGACTGACGACGAGATGATCGCGCTCGGTGCCTCGGCCAAGACCTCACGGGCCATGGGCCACCTGCCGCAAAGCGGCTCCGGCGGCATGCTGGAGTGGCTGGACCAGCTGCCGCGCAGCACGCGCAAGGTGCTTATCCACATCAACAACACCAACCCCATCCTCGACGAAGGCAGTGCGCAGCGCCAGGAGCTGACGCGCCTCGGCATCGAGGTGGCCCATGACGGCATGGAGATTGACCTGTGAACCCATTACCCGCTCCCTGGAGCCAGCAGGAGTTTGAAGACAAGCTGCGTGGCAAGAGCACCAGCTACCACATCCACCATCCTTTCCACGTGATGATGGCCGAGGGCAAGCTGACGAAGCGGCAGCTGCAGGGCTGGGTGGCCAACCGGTTCTATTACCAGATCTCGATTCCGGTGAAGGACGCGGCCATTCTCTCCAACTGCGACGACCGCGAGATCCGGCGCGAATGGATCCAGCGCATTCTGGACCATGACGGCTATCGCATCGGGGGCATTGATGATCCGGGCGGCATCGAGGCCTGGATCCGACTGGGCGAAGCGGTGGGCCTGAGCCGCGACGACGTTACCTCGCTGCGCTACCTGGCCCCGGCAGCACGGTTTGCGGTGGATGCCTATGTCAACTTCGCGCGGCGTCAGCCCTGGCAGGAAGCCGTGGCGTCCAGCCTGACCGAGCTGTTTGCGCCGCACATCCACCAGCAGCGCATCGACACCTGGCCCACGCAGTACCCCTGGGTCGATGCGGCTGGCCTGCACTACTTCAAGCAGCGCCTGACGCAGGCGCGGCGCGACGTGGCGCACGGCCTGCGCTTCACGCTGGACCATTTCAGCCAGACGCGGGCGCTGCAGGAGCGCGCGCTGGAGATCCTGCAGTTCAAGCTGGACGTCCTGTGGGCGCTGGCCGACGCCATCATGCTCAGCCAGTGCGAGATCGAGATCAAAGGGGCGAAAGCATGAGCGACGCCTTCAGGCTCGATGCGTGCCCGCGGGTCGCCGGCCACTTTCGCCTGCAGTGGGAAGAGGTGCAGAAGGCCTGGGTGTTGCTCTACCCCGAGGGCATGGTCAAGCTCAACGGCAGCGCGGGCGAGATCATGCACCGGCTCGATGGCGTCAAGACCGTGCAGAACGTGGTCGAGGAGCTGGAGCGGGCGTTCAACACCACCGGACTGGCCGGCGATGTGCTGGACTTCCTGGTGATCGCGCAGCGCCAGGGCTGGGTGCGGGGATGAGCGACATGAAGAGCTCCGTCGGCCAGGCCGGCCTGCCGCTGTGGCTGCTGGCCGAGCTGACCTACCGCTGTCCCCTGCACTGCGTGTTCTGCTACAACCCGGTGGACTACGCCACCACCGGCCCGGAGCTGTCTACCCAGGACTGGCTGCGCGTGCTGCGTGAGGCGCGTGCGGCCGGCAGCGTGCAGTGCGGCTTCTCCGGCGGCGAGCCACTGGTGCGCGAGGATCTGGAGGAGCTGGTGGCCGAGGCGCACCGTCTGGGCTTCTACACCAACCTGCTGACCTCGGGCGTGGGGTTGACGAAGGAGCGCGCCACGGCGTTGAAGCAGGCCGGGCTGGACCACATTCAGCTCTCCTTCCAGGATTCGACGCGCGAGCTCAATGACTTTCTCTCGCACACCAAAACCTTCGACCTCAAGCGCCGCACGGCCGGGCTGATCAAGGCGCACGGCTGGCCCATGGTGATGAACTGCGTGATCCACCGGCTCAACATCGACTACATCGCCCAGATCATCGATTTGGCGGTGGAGCTGGGTGCCGAATACCTGGAGCTGGCCAATAACCAGTACTACTCCTGGGCGCAGCTCAATCGCGAGGCGCTGCTGCCCTCGCGCGAGCAGCTGGAACGTGCTGAACGCATCACCAATGAATACCGGGAAAAGCTCGGCGACAGGATCCGCATCTTCTTCGTTGTGCCCGACTACTACGAGACGCGGCCCAAGAAATGCATGAACGGCTGGGGCAATGTGTTCCTGACAGTCACGCCCGACGGCAGCGCGCTGCCCTGCCATACGGCGAAGATGATCAAGAACGTGGAATTTCCCAACGTCAGGCACATGAGCGTGGACTACATCTGGAACCATTCGGACGGCTTCAACCTGTTCCGTGGCTTCGAGTGGATGAAGGACCCGTGCCGATCCTGTCCGGAGAAGGAAAAGGACCTGGGCGGTTGCCGCTGTCAGGCGCTCATGCTCACCGGCGATGCGGCCAATGCCGATCCGGTGTGCGCCAAGTCGGCGCACCATGCCGTGATTGAGCAGGCCGTGGCGCAGGCGCAGGTGCCGGACGCGCAGCGCGTTAACGTCAAGCCGCTGGTGTTTCGCGACCCCAAGGCGTCGCGCGAACTGGCGGCGGCCCCCGCGCTTCAGGGCCAGCGGTAGCGCAGGCCGGCCCAGGCGCCGCGCGGCGCGCCGTAGCCCAGGAATTGCTCGTTTGCAGCGTTTGTTCCGTTGAACGTCTGGTTGGGGCCGGTGAAGGCATTGCTGCCCAGGGTGCCGAAATTGGCGTAGGTCCGGTCGAACAGGTTGTTGATGCGGGCAAACAGTTCCAGCTGTCGGGAGAACTGGTAGCGCGTGTCGAGGTTCACCACGGCGTAGCCGCCGATCATGCCGGCGGCATCCTGGTTGTTTTCGTCGCCGCGGGCGTAGATGCCGCTGCTGACCTGCGCGCTGATGCCGACGTTCCACTGCGGATCGAGGTCGTGGCCCAGGCGCAGCTTGAGCGTGTGGCGCGGCAGGCCGGGGATCTGGTTGACCGGCATGATGGTGATGTTGCCGCTGCCGTCAGCACTGGAGTTGGCCGGGCTGTTGGCGACGAAGCGGGTCTGATAGGTGGCGTCCAGGTAGGCGTAGCGCACGCTCAGGTGCGTGCGCGTCCAGTCCTGCGCGATTGCCAGCTCGAAGCCCTGGCGCAGCGTGGTGCCCACGTTCTGGAAATAGCCGGTGTTGGTGCCGCTGCCCTGGCTGCTGATGAACTGGATGTCGTCGGCCAGCTCGGTGCGGTACAGCGCGCTGCTCCAGCTGAAGGCGCGGCCCGATTTGCCGCGCAGGCCGAACTCCGCCGTGCGGGCGACCACCATATTGAGCGGCGGGTCCGACAGGAAGTTGTTGGGCAGCTTGCAGGGGGCCGAAGGGTTGGCGCAGGTCAGCTCGATGGGTGTGGGTGCGCGCATGCCTTCGTTGTAGCTGGCGTAGGCGGTGAAGGTGGAGGTCGGGTTGTAGTTGATGCCGACCGCCGGGTTGAAGCGCACGAAGGCGTGGTCGCCGTTGAGGTCCGGCGCAGAGCCGCTCTGGTCCGCGATGCGCACATTGGCCAGGTTGTAGCGGCCCGCCAGCGTGAGAGCCCAGCGATCGTCCAGCGTCAGGGTGTCGAGAAAGAAGAGGCCGTAGTAACCGTTGTCCGTGCGCGCGTTGGTGTTGGGCGTGTACGCGCCCGTGCCCACGGTGTCGCGGCTGGCGGTGAAGCTGGCGTCCTGACTCTCCTGCGTGTAGCGCGCCGTACCCAGGTCGGCACTGGCGCCGACCTGCAGCTGGTTCCTGAGACCGGCCAGCTCGCCCAGCCGGGTCAGCTGCAGGCCCAGGCCATAGCTGTCCTGCTCGATGGTGGAGCGGTCGTTGTGCGCCTGGACCAGGTTGGTGGTGCCGTCGTAGTCGCCGTTGACGTTGCTGCTGGTGTTCTGGTTGCGGTACTGGCGGACATAGACATTGGCATCCAGGAACAGGCTGTCGCTCAGGACCTGGCTGCCCTTGACGTTGAGGGCGGTGAGCTTGTTGCGGTTGATGTCCGGGAAGGTGTAGGCCTGCCGGATGTTGCCGGCCATGGACTGAGGCAGGGTCTGCGTGCCTTCGAGCGTGTTGTCAGCCAGCGTGAGGCTGACGTCGAGGGTGGTCTGGCCCGACACATAGCCCGCCTTGCCGAAGAACTGTTGCACCTGGCTGGGGTTGTGCTCGGCCCAGCCGCGCTCGCGCGCCAGGTTGCCTGTCAGGTAGTAATGCCAGTTCTCGTTGCGGCCGCCCTGTTCGAACTCCGTGGCCTGGCGCCCGAAGGAGCCGCCCTGGCTCTGGATGGCGCCACCCGTGTGCGTGAGTCCGCTTTTGGTGTGGATGGACAGGGCGCCGCCCAACGTGTTCAGGCCGAAGGCCGGGTTGGTGCCAGGGAGGACTTGCAGCGAGGCGATGGCCGAAGGGGGGATCAGGTCCCAGTTCACGACATCGCCGAACGGCTCGTTGATGCGCACGCCGTCCTGGAACACCGACAGGCCCTGTGGCAGGCCCAGCAGCGGTGAGGCCGTGAAGCCGCGAAAGCTGACATCGGGCTGGTAGGGGTTGCCCTGGGCGGCGTTGATCGTGATACCGGTGACGTTGTGTTCAAGGTAGTCCACCAGCTGCGTCGGGCGTTGCGCATCCAGGTCGCGGCTGCGGTGGATCTGGACATTGGCCGGAACATCCTGCAGCGGCGTGCCCAGACCGGGCAGCGGTGAGGTGTCGACGACTTCCACCGTGGGCAGACTCAGCGGTTCAGCCGGGGAGGGCAGCTGTGCCAGGGCGGCGGGGGGAGACAGCAGGCTGAGCGCAGCACCGATCAGCAGCAGCGGCAGCTCGCGGGTACGGATTCTGGACATGCGTCTCCCTGAAATTCTTGTCTTGAGCAAGCCCGCTCTCTTCGCTGTGGAGAGCCGGGGCAGGGGACTCAGGGCTGTTCGAGCAACTGCGCCAGCGCCAGATGGTTGCCTTCGCGCGCCATCTCGGCGGCGGTCTTGCCGCGGGCATCCTTCAGGCCGCGCTCGGCGCCCTGCGCGAGCAGCAACCTGACGGTGGCCTCATGCCCGTAGGCGGCGGCCCACATCAGCAGGGTGAGGTCGTTCTCCAGGCGCGCGTTGATCGGGGTGCCGGCCTTGACGAGATCGGCCAGGCATTCGGTGCAGCCAGTGCCGGCGGCATAGGTGGCGGCATTCTTCTTGACACGGTCCAGCGGCTCGATGCGCGCGCCCGCGGCCAGCAGCTTGCGCACCAGTTCGGGTTTGCCGCTGAAGGATGCACCCATCAGTGGCGTGACCCCGGCGAGGTTGGCCAGGTTGACGTCGGCGCCGGCCTTGAGCAGCACCTCGGCCATGGCTTCATTGCCCTTGGCGGCGGCCATGTTCAGCGGCGAGTCGCCATTGCGGTCGCGTGAATTGACCTGGGCGCCACCGTCGAGCAAGGCCGCAACACGGCCGACCTGGCCGGCGCGCGCCGCCATGACGTATTGACCGTTGACGTTGATGTCAGCTGCACCTCTCTGTGCAAAGGCGACATTGCTGCAGAGCAGCAGAAGCAGGGCCAAGCCTCGCACGCAGGCCAGTGTGTTCTTTCGGTACATCAAGTCCCCTCGTTGAATTTCTCAAAATGAGACATATGCATGCTTACTGAACTAGTTGCATGGTCTCGGTGATGCAATTAATAATGACCACAGGATCACGGCAGATCCTGGTGCCCACGGGAGCGCGGCCATTGCCGGCCCACTATACGCGCGACACCTCTTCAAAATTATCAAACCATGAGGAGTACGTCAATGTCAACTTTCAAAACGAGTCGAAGATTCAGCATGATGGTGTTGGCGCTGTGCGCATTGATCGGTGTGGCGCAGGCCGAGGAGATCCAGGGTCAGAAAGGCATGAGCGGTGGTCCCAACACCATCACCAAGGCGCCCAATGTCAGTCAGAGCCAGCTCAATGCAGCCGGCGGCCAGAAGGCCAACTGGCTGCACACCAACGGCGACTACGGACAGACCCGTTTCTATCCGGGCACGCAGATCAATACCGGCAATGTGAAGAAGTTGCGCCCCGAGTTCACCTTCCAGACCGAGGTGCGCGAGTCCATGGAGACCGCTCCCATTGTGGTGGACGGCGTCATGTACATGACGACGTCCTACAACCATGTGTATGCGCTGGATGCCGTGACCGGCCGCGAGTTCTGGCACTACAAGCACAAGATGGGTCCCATCACCACCTTCTGCTGCGGTCCGAACAACCGTGGCGTGGCGATCGAAGGCGGCAAGCTCTTCATGGGCACGCTGGACGCCAAGCTGGTCGCGCTCGATGCCAAGACCGGCAAGCTGCTGTGGGAGACCGAAATCGCCGATCCTGAAAAGGGTTACAGCGAGACCATGGCCCCAACCGTCATCGACGGCAAGGTGCTGATCGGCACCAACGGCGGCGAGTACGGCATCCGCGGCTTCGTCAAGGCCTTCAATGCCGCCGACGGCAAGCTGCTGTGGACCTTCCACACCATTCCCGAGAAGGGCCATGAAGGCGTGTGGGCCGTCAACGACGCCACCGGCCGCAACATGCACCGCGACATCGCCGCCGAGAAGGCTGCGCTGGCGCGCGACAGCTCGTTCTACCAGACCCTCGGTGGCGGCGTGTGGATGAACCCCGCGGTGGATACCAAGACCCGCACCATCTTCTTCGTGGTGGGCAATCCCTCGCCGGACCTGTATGGCGCCGAGCGTCCCGGTGACAACCTGTACACCGATGCGATGGTGGCCGTCGACCTGGACAAGGGCACCTACAAGTGGCACTTCCAGTACATCGCCCACGACGTGTGGGACCTGGACGCCGTCAGCCCGCCGATCCTGCTGGACGCGAAGGACAAGAGCGGCAAGATGGTGCCGGCCGTCATGCATGGCGGCAAGACCGGTCACGTCTACGTGCACCGGCGCGACAACGGCGAGTTGATCCGCTTCTCCGAAGCCATGATCCCGCAGGAAAACATGTGGGTGCTGCCGACAGCACAGGGTGCGCGCATGCTGCCGGGCGCCAATGGAGGCGTCGAATGGTCGCCCATGGCCTACCATCCCAAGCATCGCCTGGCCTACGCGCTGAATCTGCATCAGCCCATGACCTACCACGTGGAAGCATCCAAGTATCCGGGTGGCAAGCTCTGGCTGGGCGGCGCCTTCAAGGTGATCGAGGGTGAGAAGCAGTGGGGCCGCCTGGCTGCCGTGAATGTGGACACCGGCAAGATGGCCTGGAAGTTCGACACCGAGCAGCCGCTGATCGGCGGCGCCCTGGCCACGGCCGGCGACCTGGTGTTCTACGGTGAAGGCAATGGCCTGTTCCGTGCCCTGCACGCCAAGACCGGCAAGCTGCTGTGGGAATACAACTGCGGCGCGGGTGCCAACGCCATGCCGGTGGCCTACTCGGTCAAGGGCCGCGAGTACGTGGCCATGGGCTGCGGCGGCAACACCCAGCTGGACTTCAAGCGCGGCAACTCCATGGTGGTGTTCGCGCTGGCCAAGGACTGAGGCCCATGTCGGCGCTGACGGGCGACCGACCGCCAGCGCCTCCAGACCAACCCAACAAGGCCGCCCACAAGGGCGGCCTTGTCCTGTAACCTTGTCACATGATCTTCACTTTCAAACACTGGTTCCCAACGAGCGCTGTCTTGGCCTTGCTGGTGGCTATGCAGTCTGCGGCCCACGCGCAGGACATCGAGGCCGGCCGCGCCAAAGCCCAGGCCTGCGCCGCCTGCCATGGACCTGGTGGCAACTCCGAGAACGGGCTGTACCCCACGCTGGCGGGCCAGACCTGGCGCTACCTCTATATCCAGCTCAAGGACTTCAAGGAAGGCCGGCGCAACGATCCTGTCATGAGCGCCATGGCCCAGCCGCTGAGCCGGCAGGACATGATCGACATCGCCAACTACTACGCCGCGCAGCCGCTCAAGCCCACCGATTTCAAGGCCGACGAGACCAAGGTACGCCTGGGCAAGGCCAAGACCGACGAGACGCTGTGCACCATGTGCCATCTGGAAAAGTTCGCGGGTCAGAACGAAACCCCTCGCGTGGCGGGTCAGCGCTTCGAGTACATCGTCAAGCAACTCAAGGACTTCAAGGCCCGCGTCCGCACCAACGAGGGTGGCAGCATGATCCCGGTGGCCAGGACCCTGAGCGAGGCCGACATCGAGAACGTCGCGCACTACATCGCCAGCCTGCGCTGATCCCTGGCCATGCAAGCCACGTACGACCGCACCGCACGCCTGCTGCACTGGACGATCGCCGCGCTGTTGCTGGCCCAGCTGTTCTTCGGCTGGTGGCTGGGCGACATTCCGCGGGGCACGCCCGCGCGCGGCTACTGGGTCAACCTGCACAAGAGCACGGGCCTTTTGCTCGGCCTGCTGATTCTGGTGCGCATCGTCTGGCGTCTGCGTCATGGCGCGCTGGCGCTGCCGGATTTCGTGCCGCGCTGGCAGCGCACGCTGGCGTCGGCCAGCCACCATCTTCTCTATGTGCTGATGCTGATCGTTCCCGTGGCCGGTTATCTGGCATCCAACTTCAGCAGGCACGGTGTCAAGTTCTTCAACGTGCTCATCCTGCCCCCCTGGGGCAGCGACGACAAGCAGATCTATACGCTGCTGAACCAGACGCACAAGGTTGCCGCGTTGCTGTTGCTGATCCTGGTCGTACTGCATGTCGCCGCTGCATTGATGCATGGCTTGCGACGGGATGGCATTTTTTCCCGCATGTGGAAGCGTCCGTTCTGAGTCGGAAGAGGGAGGTTTCATGTTCAAGTTTTCAGGCCCCTGGGCTGGCCTTTGGGTCGCGGCGTCAGTCTGCGCTGGCGGTGCGCAGGCTCAGCCGTATGCCTATGTGCCCAACGAGGGTTCGGGCACGGTGTCGGTGATCGACACGTCCAGCGATGCGGTGGTGGCCGAGATGGCGGCCGGCAAGAAGCCGCGGGGGCTGGCGGTCAGCGTGGATGGGCAATGGCTGTACGTCAGCGACCAGCCGGTCAACCAGTTGCAGGTGATCGACCTGCGCCAGCGCCAGCGCGTGGCCAGCGTCGACCTGGGTGAGTCGCCCGAAGGGGTGGGCATCTCGCCCGACGGGCGTTGGGTCGCGGTGGCCGTCGAAGGGCATAACGAGATCGTGGTGGTCGATACACGCAGCCGCCAGGTGGATGCGCGCATCGCCGTGCAGGGCAAGAACCCCGAGCATGTCGTGTTCAGCCCGGACGGGCGCACGCTGCTGGTCAGTGCCGAGGAGGGCGACGCGGTCGACATCATCGATTTCTTGGCACGCAAGCAGGTGGCCCAGGTGGCCGTGGGCGCGCGGCCGCGCGGCATCGGTTTCCTGCCGGATGGCAGCCGCGCCTATGTCGCCGCTGAAAACAGCGATGAGGTCTACGTCATCGACGTGAAGGCGCGCAGCATCGTGGCGCGCATCAAGGCGGGTTCGCGAGCCAACGGCGTGGCCGTGCATCCGGAAGGGCGTCATGTGTATGTGTCCAATGGCGGGGCGGCGAGCGTCTCGGTCATCGATGCCGCAACGAACGCCATCGTGGCGACGGTGCCGGTCGGGCAGCGCCCCTGGAACATGGCCCTCACGCCGGATGGCAGCAAGCTTTATGTGGCCAATGGCCGCTCGGGCACCGTTTCGGTGATCGACACCCGAAGCAACACGAAAGCACGTGATGTTGCTGTGGGCAAGTTGCCCTGGGGCGTCGTGGTGGGGCGATAGAAAATATGATGCAACTTCCACAAAAAAATCAGAGGAGAGTATGAGTTTCAACAAAAACATCATCAGCGTGGCCGTCGCGGCCATGGGCGTGGCCCCGCTGTGCGCACAGACGCTCGACAGCGTGGTGGTTTCCGCGTCGCGCGCCGAGCAGCGCAGCTTCGACGGGCCGGCGGCCATCGAGTCGGTCGACCGCGAGACCATCCAGGGCGCGGGCCCGCAGGTCAACCTGTCGGAGTCGCTCAACCGCGTGCCGGGCCTGACCATCCTGAACCGGCAGAACTACGCGCAGGACCTGCAGCTGTCCATCCGCGGTTTCGGCGCGCGTTCGGCCTTCGGCATCCGCGGCATCCGCCTGCTGATTGACGGCATCCCGGCCACCACGCCCGACGGGCAGGGGCAGGGGTCCTCGGTGAGCCTGACCTCGGCCGAGCGCATCGAGGTGCTGCGCGGACCGCTGGCGCTGATGTACGGCAACTCGGCCGGCGGCGTGATCCAGGCTTTCACGCGAGAGGCGCCCGAGGTGCCCGAGGGCAGCCTGCAGTACTACACGGGTTCCTACGAGATGCGCCGCAGCGACTGGCAGGTGGCCGGCCGCGTGGGCGGGGTGGGCCTGGTGGCCGACTACAGCACCTTCGACACCAACGGCTTTCGCGACCACAGCACGACCGAGCGCAAGCAGTTCAACAGCAAGATCAGCTTCGGGCCGGACGCCAATACCCGCGTGAACCTGGTGTTCAACCAGTTCGATATGCCGCTGGCCCAGGACCCGGTGGGTCTGACGGCGGCGCAGCTGGCGCAGGACGCCACGCAGGCCGGCACCAGCGCCCAGAGCGCGCGCCTGCGCAAGATCACCAGCCAGAGCCAGGCCGGTACCTCGCTGACGCATGCGCTGGACGCCAACCGCTCGGTCACGGCGCGCCTGTACTACGGCAAGCGCGACAACCTGCAGTACCTGCCCACCAACTGGGCGGGCCTGAACCGCGACTACTACGGCGCCGGCCTGCAGTACAACGCGCAGGCGCGCTGGGGCAGCCGTCCGGTGAACTGGGTGGCGGGTTACGAGTACGACTACTCCAAGGAGCGGCGCCAGTCCGGCGGCGTGACCGGCGGCGAGAAATCCGGCGCGCTCACACGCAACGAGGACAACAGCGCGCAGAACAGCGACGCCTTCGTCCAGGGCACGGTGCTGGCGGCCGATCGCCTGTCCGCCACGGCCGGTTTGCGCGCGAGCTCGGTGCGCATCGCCAGCGAGGACTACTTCCTGGGCAATGGCAACGGTTCGGGCGACGTGAGCTACAGCGCGGCCAACCCGGTGCTGGGCCTGACCTGGCACACGCTGGACACGCTGAACCTCTACGCCAACTACGGGCGCGGCTTCGAGACGCCCACGCTGGTGGAGGTGGCCTACACCGGCACCGGCGCGCCGAACTTCAACCCCAACATCAACGCCGCGCGCAGCCAGCACTACGAACTGGGTGCCAAGTGGGCGCCCGAGCCGCGCTCGCGTGTGGACTTCACGGTCTACCAGATCGACACCACGGACGAGATCGTGGTGGCAGTGAGCAGTGGCGGCAGCACGGCCTACAAGAACGCACCCGGCACCCGGCGCACGGGCTGGGAGCTGGCGGGGCGCACCCTGCTGAGCCCGAACTGGCGTGCCATCCTGTCGGCGTCGGCGATCGAGGCGCAGTTCTCGGAGACCTTCGTCACCAACAACGTGACGGTGAATGCCGGCAACCGCCTGCCGGGCATCCCGCAGCATTTCCTCTTCACCGAACTGTTGTGGTCCGCGCAGGCCCTGGACAACGCCGGGCGCAAGCCGGGGCTGGGCACGCAGGCCGGTGCTGAGGTGGTGAGCGCCGGCAAGCTCTACGCCAACGACAGCAACTCCGCTTCGGCCGAGGGCTACACCACGCTCAACCTCAAGGCCAGCCAGGGCTGGCCGGTGGCCGGCAAGGGCAGCCTGACGGCCTACGGGCGCCTGGACAACGTGACGGACCAGCGCTATGTGGGTTCGGTCATCGTCAACCAGGCGGCCAACCAGTTCTACGAACCGGCGCCCGGTTTCAACTGGACGCTGGGGGTGCGCCTGAGCGTGCCTCTGTGAAGCCTCCCCACGAGCGGCGTCAGCTGCTCAGGGGGTGTTTCGTATCCCTCAGTCCTTCGAGGTCGAGCACGCGCAGGCCGCCGTACTCGATGCGGATCAGGCCGCGTTCCTGCAGATTGGCCAGCGCCTCGTTGACGCGCTGGCGCGACAGGCCCACCAGGTAGGCCAGTTCCTGCTGCGTGATGCGCAGCACCTCGCCCACGCCGGGGTAGAGCACGGGGTTGAAGAGCGCGGCCAGGCTGCGCGCCACGCGCAGGTCGGGGTTGTTCATGCGGTCGATCTCGCGCGCCGCGATGAACTGGCCCAGGCGTTCGTTGAGCTGGTTCATGACGAAGCGGTTGAAGCCGATGGACTGGTCCAGCAGACGGTGGAAGCTGTCCACCGGCAGGCCGGCCACCAGGCTCCTGCGCAGGGTCTGCACGTTGTAGCGGTAGCTCTCGCGCTTGA
>Ga0187844_10001357_pt1 | contig 18700 bp, 21 predicted proteins | sample SpaLakP09_SKY_50_FD_134517 | JGI IMG/M metagenome (GOLD analysis project Ga0187844, IMG submission 134517) | Oligotrophic lake water microbial communities from Sparkling Lake, Wisconsin, USA - SP09_SKY_50 | ecosystem: Environmental > Aquatic > Freshwater > Lake | place: USA: Sparkling Lake...
CTACCAGCCCATAGTCTTTTTGGCAGAAAAAATACGATCGATGGAAAAGTAAGGCCGCAAAAATTAAAAAAAATTTCTTCAATAGCTTTATTTGGATACCATTGGAAAACAACTAAATAAAATGCTGATCCTCTCTATGACAAATTCTGAACATATTTCTTGGTCTGACCATTGGCTAGTTGGTTTAAAAAAACTAGATGAAGATCATCAAGATTTCGTCAGAATCATTCAGAGTATGCAAGATGCAAATATGGATGAACTTGCAAGCCTTCTAGAAAAATTTGAAACAATTGCAAGTTCTCATTTTGATTACGAGAATAAGTTGATGATAGAAACAGAGTTCCCACCTCGCATATGTCATATTGATGAACATAACGCTGTTTTAAAGTCTGTTTCAGAAGTCCGTGCTTTGATCTCTTTGGGGGAAAACAAGATTGTTAATTCTTTGGTGGAGGAGTTAGCGAAGTGGTTTCCTGGACATGTTATCCACCTTGACTCCGCTCTATCGCACTGGATAAGTAAAAAACAATTGGGCGGTAAACCGGTTGTGATTAAGCGCTCTTTGAATCTTCATCACGGCAAATCAGCTTAATCTACAAAAGTGTTCTATTGAGATATTGATTTCTGGTTCATTCGATTACGAACAATCACTTGTCCAGGCTCTTGATACCACCTAATCGTCCAGAGCAGGCTAGCAAAAAAAAGAGACTCAGCCTGCTTAGCGTTTGATATGCGCAAAATTTCGTCTTGAAGACTGCCTACAAAATTGGGAGATCACTGATTAAATTACAAGTTGTCAGTTGACCTTTTCCATAAAAGACTCGGCCAACCGAGAAGACAAGGACATAATTATCACCACCGGACAAAGCTAGGGTCTGCTTACAAATGCAGATTAATCAATGGGGCAACTTCTCACCTATTTGCGAAAGTTTCCCATTGCTGAGCAATAGACCGGCTTCATCAATTGACAATCCCAGTTGCCGTCTCTTCATTTTCTGAAAACATTACAGGACAAAAATGACAAGTTTTCGCATCAACCCCGCATCCTTGAATGGTGAGCCCAGCGCCTACTCCAACGGTATCCTAGTGAAGTCATCTGAGGTCACTTTGTATGTCTCAGGCCAAATAGGCGTGGATATAAAAGGCATATGCAGTACCGACTTTGAATCTCAGACGCGCCAAGCATGGCGCAACATTGAAGCCATTCTGAGCGAGGCCGAAATGACGCTCAAAGACATAGTCAAGACCACCATCTTTCTCGTAAACTCAACTGACTACCCTTCCTTTGCGAAAGTACGTACGGAGGTGCTGAAAGGCCACAAGCCTGCCTCTACTCTCGTTTACGTATCCGCCTTGGTTAAGCCCGAATGGAAGGTTGAAATCGATGTGATCGCGTCACGCTAATTGAGTAGAGCTCGGAACCAAGGAACACATTATCTACATACTCATTGGCGTCCTTCAGCCTCTTTAGATTGCTATTCCCAATTTCTAGTCAATTGTTTACAAAAATTACAAAGAGACCCCTCGGTAATCGTCACCTCTAAATAACTTGGCTTTACTTTATTTTTAAATTGTTTTTTTATCAGCGTCAAAGTTAACGAATATGCTTCACAAGCTGTTGGCTTGTCATTCCGACGAGTGATCTCATTACGACTTTAAAAAATTTTCGATCATTCGTACTTTTGGTTTTTAAATGTAAGCTTTGGACTTTGATAAGTATTTCAATTTATGAATAATTATTTTTTCTTATAAGCGGGTTTACCCTAGGCTAATAAGTGACTTTTACACTTATTGTCTTATCCAGTTGCCCCATATGCGAAATAATATTTATTCATAAAATGAAATACTATGAAAAAAACAAATTCAGTGGCTCAAATCGATTGTGCAGTAGAGGTGGATTTGGAGGATGTGAAGTTTTCGCACCTGAGCGACCAAGTATCGGTGGCAGCAGCCCTTGATAAGGCCCTGGACGGAACAGCCCTTTGGGTGTTGCTAGGCCTGTACCGAGCATTTGCGGTGCTTGACCGCGATCAATCCGAAGAAGTGGCAGGCATAGGCTTGTCGCCCCTGCAGTTCAACATACTTACAGTTCTGCAGCGTACTGGCCAGCCCACTACCATGGGCGCACTGGCAGGCATGCTGGTGGTAAAGCCGACAAACCTATCAGGCAATATAAATAGTCTGATCGAACGCGGACTTGTCCAGCGCAAGCTAAACGCGTTGGACCAGCGATGGCTCTTGGCCGCGCTTACGCCGGCGGGCAAGGAATTCCTGGCCAAACACTTACCGAACCACTGGCGTAGGCTGGAGCGGCTGATGTACGGACTTTCCCGCGAGAAGCGAATCCAGCTGGTTAGTTTGCTCAGGGAGCTGCTCGAGTCAATCAATGACGAGCAGGAGCGCGAACGCACCGCAGACAAGAACGAAAAGAAATCCCGCGCTGCCTAAGCTAGACGCAGCAAAATTGCTAACCTTGAAGAATTGGAAACATCAATGGCGGAAATTCTCGGACTGGGCCTATCCCACTATCCTCCTTTAGCATCTCCAGACCCGTCAATGGCGGCCATCCTTCGTATGACGCTAGCCGACCCGGGTATTCCGATTGGTGTGAAGTCCCCCGAAAACTGGCCAGCAGCCGCGCAGGCCGAGTGGGGCAGCGACCAGGGCGTGGCTGCTGCTTCCATTCATCGCGCTGCCTTAGTGGAACAGTTCCGAAAGGTTCGAAAAGCGCTTGACGATTTCAACCCCGATGTAGTTTTGATCTGGGGCGACGACCAGTACGAGAACTTCAAGGAAGACGTGATCCCGCCCTTCACCGTTTGCGCGTATGACGACATGGACGTCTACCCGTGGCGGCACGCGATCGGATCCTCAATGATGAGCGGCAAGCCCAATGCTTGGGGCGAGAACTTGGACAAGCACTACCGCCTCCGCGGTCGGCGCGATGTTGCTAAGCACCTGGTAAGCGGTCTGATCGAAGCTGACTTCGACATAGCCTATGCTTATAAGCCTCTGCATCATGAAAGCCTTGCCCATGCTTTCACCAACGCGATCCTTTACTTGGACTATGACCGGGTGGGGTGGGACTATCCCACCATTGCAGTTCCAATCAATTGCTATGGTCGAAAAGTGATCTCAGCTCGAGGATTCATGACTGATTTTGGTAAGCCACTCGATCTGGACCCGCCCGGGCCATCTCCTAAACGATGCATGGATATGGGTGCCGCCACCGCGCGAATTCTGCGCGATTCGCCTTGGCGTGTGGCCGTTGTGGCATCTTCTAGCTGGTCGCATGCGTTCATGTGTGACAGTACATGGCGTCTGCGACCAGACACCCCGGCCGACCGTAACCTTTACCGCGCATTGGTAGATGGCGATTACGCTTGCTGGCGCAGCGCCCGAACGGAGGACTTCGAGGCCGCGGGCCAGCAGGAACTGCTGAACTGGTGCCCGATGTTGGGGGCGATGGAGGAGTTGGGGGCAAAGCTCGAATGGAGCAATTTCATTGAAACCCACATTTTCAACTCAAACAAAGTGTTTGCCGTTTATCAGACAACATGAACAATCCCGTGAGAGCAAAAAAACAAACCTCAGTAAACGTCGAGGCCGAATTATCGTGGGACCGGCTTGTGCTTGTCACGGGCACCCGGCCGATCCGTCTGGCCCAACTGGCTTCTTTGCCAAGTGAGCATAAGTTGCGAAATTACCCGGCGAAGATGCGCGACGGCCAAGTGTTGTTATTGAATGCAAATCTAGCAAAGGTACTTAATAAGTGAGTGCCGTTTTACAGAGTGCTGGCTGCGATTGCGGCTTAGTCGATGCCCACACCCACTGGGTTCCGCGCCAGTTCCCTGCCTACGTTGGCCAACGCAAAAGTGTAGCCTGGCCTTCTATGGCGCCGGGAGTTGCAGCCTGCGACCGTAACGTGATGCTAGATGGCCGCATCTACCGCACGGTGCCCAGCTCAAGCTGGGACAGCAGCCGTCGGCTTCAGGAAATGACGCCCACTGGTGTCACTCATCAAGTGGTATCGCCGATGCCAGAACTTCTGTCTTACTGGCTTGCCGCCGATGACGCCCTTTCGCTCAATTCTTTCATGAATGAGGAACTAGCTGTAATGGTCAACGCCGACCCGGCGCACTTCACCGGCTTGGGCGCGGTACCAATGCAAAATGTAGAGCTGGCTATCAAAGAGCTAGAGCGCTGCATGGCGCTGGGGCTTGCAGGTGTAGAGGTCGGCAGCAACATCAATGGAAAGCCACTTGGCCACAGCGAACACGAACCTTTCTTTGTTGCAGCCGAATCTCTTGGGGCCGCAATCTTTGTTCATGCCTTGCGACCCGCGGGCTTGGACCGGCTGGTTGGCCCCCCCCTACTTGAGCAAGTCTTGGCCTTTCCTGGTGAAGTCGGTCTCGCCGCCGCTTCGCTTCTAACCTCTGGGACGCTGGCACGCTTGCCGAAGCTGCGTATCGCTTTCAGCCATGGAGGCGGCTCGCTTGCGATGCTACTGCCGCGTCTGCAACACGGCTGGCAGCAATTGCCGCCGATTCGCAAGTTAATGGACCAGTCGCCTAGCGAGCTAGTGCGGCAATTGTTCGTCGACAACCTGGTTTACGACATAGACACAATCCACATCCTGCTGAAAGTCTTCGGCACCTCACAGGTGCTAGCCGGTACAGACTATCCGTTCCCGATCATGGACCGCGAGCCGGCACAACGTATCGATCAACTGGCGTTGGATGACGCTACTCGCAAAATGCTACGTCAGAATAATGCGCTGCGATGGCTTGGCAAAGAGAGCGCTTGAACCCCCTTTCACCACCTACGGAAAATCCTTATGCCCCAAAAATCTGAAGCCATTCATCAGGCAGCAAAAGCGCTGGCGCTAGCAAGAGCCAACCGCAGTCCGATACCGCCAGTGTCTATCAGTCATGGAATTGACAGTCTCGATGCTGCTTACTTGGTCGCTGAAATAAACACCCGAATTCGGTTGGAATCCGGCCGCCGTATTGTTGGCCTGAAGGTGGGGTTAACCTCCAAGGCAGTGCAGCAGCAACTGGGTGTAAACCAGCCCGATTTTGGAGTACTTTTCGACGACATGGAGTTTCTCAGCGGGCAGGACGTACCGACCGCTAGGCTGCTGCAGCCGAAGGTGGAGGCCGAGATCGCATTTGTCCTCGGACGGGATGTAACTGGCAGCGCGCCTAGCTACTCAGAGTTTCTATCTTGCTTGAGTTATGCCCTGCCAGCTATCGAGATCGTTGACAGCGCTATTGCTGACTGGAAAATCAGTTTAGTAGACACCGTTGCAGACAATGCCTCATCTGGTCTTTACGTGCTCGGCGACCAACCTATGGCCATTGGCGAGGTATCGCTTGGCGCATTGGGTATGCATATGGAGAAGAACGGACAGCAAGTATCGACCGGCAGCGGCGCGGCCTGCCTCGGCCATCCTTTGCGAGCAGCCTTCTGGCTGGCACGCACCATGGCCGAACGTGGTCAGGGCCTGCGCCAAGGTCAAGTAATCCTGTCTGGCGCACTTGGCCCTATGGTCCCAGTGGCAGCTGGCGATCTGGTTCAGGCTTCAGTAGGGGCCCTGGGCAGCGTTTCATGCCGTTTCATCTGAAAGGCATTCCATGAATCGCAAACTAAAAGCGTTCATCGTGGGCAGGGACATTGCATTGGATTGATATCAACATACGGATTCAGGACAGATACATGAAGAATACCGCCATTGTCGCTAAAGAGCCTTCCTCAATAACGTATTATTGCCAGGCACTGCTTGTATGCGGCTAGCCGAAGTGTGATAGGGCCCAGCCCGACTCACGATACATCCATACTTGCGAGGCCAACAAAGTCTGCTTGATAATTACTTATGTCTTTAATTTAAACCGTCGAAGATTTGTACGTCAATTAGGGAATTACTTTTCAGTGGAATTTGACACATTGCGCAAGGCTATATCCCGAGAGCCCGCGAAACCCAACATTGCGCAAGTCAGCCCTGCTATCAGGAACATAGGCGCCATGGCCTGCCATCCACTGCCGCTCGCCAGAGCAGCCGCGCAAGGCGGCCCCGCAAGCGTGCCGATGTTCGACGCTTGGACTACAAGTCCATTCACCGCACCGAGGTTTTGGTGACGAGATGCAATAGCCGGCACAGCGGCATAAATAGAGCCTGGAAGGATGCCACCGAAAAATGAAAACAGGATGCCAAGTCCGATCACAGTAGCAACTGGTGGCATAAGTGCAAACACTGCGAATCCTGCCGCGGAGAGTGTCACAGAAGACACAAGGACCAACGTAGCAATTGGCACACCTCGCTGCAACAGCCAGCCACCGGCAATGTTGCCGGGTACATTCACAATAATCATTAATGCAACCGCCGAACTTACCTGTTCAAGACTAATGCCTTGCTCCAAAAGGTAGGTTGGCATCCAAACCATGAACGACATCCACTGGAAGGTATAAAGGCCAAAAGACGCCGCAAAGCACCATGGAGTAGGCTCGTTCAACCCATGGAGCAATCTGGCGTTTTGCACACCGCCCTTAACGCGTGTGCCAGCGCCGGGGAAATGCTGCCATATAACAACCATCAACACGACCGAGCCAGCCACACCCAACCACCAGCCACCCTGCCAGCCCAAAGCCGGCACTGACCAAGGCGCTATTACCAGCATCAGCGTCATGCCAGTGGCGGTATAGGCACTCCAAATGCCAAGCGCAAGACGCTGAGTATCTGGAGCAACTGACTCGCGAACAAGCACAGGCGCCGCCACGACGATGCACACGAATCCGAGCCCTTCAACAATACGCGACACAAACAGCATCGGCAAGCCGTCACCTGTAAGCCCGGTAAGCGCGCCAAAACCTAGCAAAGCCAAGCCTGCCTTCAGCAGCGTGCGGCGACCAAACCGGTCCGCGACTATACCTGTCGCAAGCCCTCCGCAAGCAGCAACCAAATTAAAGATCGAAGCAACCCATCCCATCTGCACTAGCGACGCACCAAAGGCTTCACGCAGTGCCGGAATGGCGGGCGGGAGCTTGCCGATCTGGGTGGCGGCGAATATGCCGCACAGCATCGCCAACGCTGCTCGCGTCCAGGCGGAAGATCCCGTTGACATCAGCCGTCTTCACCAGGACAGAGTTCAGACGAGGGCGCAAGGCGCAATGCATCTCCGACTGCAACGTAAATAGATCCATCTTGTACAGTAACTCGGTAGGTCTGAATCGGCTGGGTGCAGGGGCTTGCGACCGGCTCGCCAGTGCGGATGTCAAAGCGGCCAAAATGCCACGAACATTCCACCTGGCATCCATCTATGGTTCCTTCCTCCGAAAGTGACGCGTCACCGTGCGAACAACGGTCGTCAGTGACGTAAACCTCACCTTCAATCATGTAAATGGCGACGCGGTGCCCGCAAGGCAGCAAGCTACCGGTGATAGCGTCCTTCTCGAGTTCGTCAAGGCGGCAGAGGTAAACAGGTTCGGAGGTCATGAAGAGATTTTCATTTCATTGCATTGCGGTCCCGCCATTAATACTTAAGACCTGGCCGGTGATGAAGGCCGCCTCTTCAGAAGCAATATAGCTTACGAATGATGCGATCTCGTCCATTTCGCCAGCGCGGCCCATGGGGATGACTTCGATAAACTTCTTTAAAAGAGCCTCGTTGTTTTTCACAAGTTCCACCAACTGGGGGGTATTGACCGCGCACGGCGCAATGGCGTTGACGGTTATACCGTCATGCACAAATTCGCGCGCCAAGCCGCTGCCAATGGCATGTACTCCGCCTTTCGCAGCGTTGTAGGCGGCGTGGGCATAAAGTCCGCTGCGCACCGAATCTGCGCCCATGTTCACTATGCGGCCATATTGTTGCTTGCGCATGACCGGCAGCGCCGCGCGGCAACACCAAATGACCGTCCAAAGGTTCCGATCGATGGTGAGGCGAAGGGATTCAGGCGTCTGCTCAAGAAAAGGGAGAATCACGCCACCACCAGCGTTATTTACCAGTATGTCGAGGCGGCCGAAGTTTTCGACTGCCGAGCGGACGGTTTCGATGGCTACAAGCTCCTGCGATAGGTCGCCTGCCACGCCGATGGCATCTCCGCCAATTGACTTTATTAATGCAACCGCTGCGGCCAGGCCTGTTTCATCGGAATCAGCCAAGACCAGCCTCGCACCGTCTGCTGATAGCCTAGTGGCAACGGCCAGGCCGATGCCGCGGGCGGCGCCGGTAACAACCGCCACGCGGTTCTGATGGGTATGTGCTGTAAATGCTTTCATTTATTACATTCAAAGGATGATGCTAATTCGGCCTTGGGGGCGCAGGGCTTCCATGTCGAGCGTGCAGCGCTTGGAGCGAATGCGCAGCGCTCCTTCCCTGCGGACGATGGTGTATTCGCTGCTGCCCACATAGAGATCCACGTTACCGCCCTTGGCGCGGCTTGTGATGAATGCGGCATTGGCCACACAATGATCAGCTGATTGCGAGAAGACGCGAACGTTACTTACTAGGTGCCGCGTCTTCGACCTGGGTTGTTCGGAAAATGCTGTCTTCTTCATTAGCCGCTTGACACGCTCTCCAATTCGAAAGTAGTCGTCAGCGATGTAAAAAAGGTTACCCTCGGGAGGCGCGTCCTTTGGCAAATCGGTGGCAGGAACGAGGTAACGAGCGTCGTCAGTAAAAAGTGCAAGCCATTCCTCCAGCTTCCAGTCGTCAAGAAGAGCTGCTTCGTTGAACAAAAAGTCTTCGATCTCGGGGCGTGTGAAATTCGTTGTCATGTGACGTGTCTCCTCAATCCTGGTTGTTGCTGTTGCTGAGCATCAGGTTCCACTGAGTCCAGAAGGCGCGCATCTGCACCTCGTCGTCCATAGCAGGAATCTCTCGACCCATGCCCTTGGAAATGTCGTTCCATGCCGCCTCGCGGGCGTTGTCGTAACCCGTCTGGCACTGCTGCAACGCTTCAACGTCATCAGGAGTCGCGAAACCTCCCGGGCCCAGGAACTCGAGGAAGTTCTCAAGTCGGTTATTGCGTGCCCACTCGTTCTCGCCTATCGGGGCGAGCGCCCATCCGTTTATGTGCTGGTAGTTTGGCGCGAGCGGGTAAAAGGTCCGAATCGTGATAGCCATGATGTCGTTGATGATCAGATTCGGAAAGATCAACAGGTTACGGTTGGTAAGCGCGATGCGCCTTGCCCGCTCTTCCCCAAAGCGTTCGGTAAGGCCTGCTAGCAGGCGGTCGACATCCTGCTTGCCGGTCTCACCCCAGGCCGGAATCGATTGCGCGATCGGGCGACCCCAAGGGGCGGAGTACTGGATCACTGCATGCCCACCCCCTAAGTCGACACCGAAACCTTTCAGGGGCACAGCAGCTAAGGCGCCAGCGGTGCCTTTCAAGTAGTCAAGGTAGCTCGCATGTGTGGTAGCGGCGTGGTAACCATCAATACTATTTTCCACCAACAGCTTCCAGTTGGCCCGGATGCTGTATTCCTGCGTGCCGCCCACCACTTCCATGCCGGCTTCGGAATGGTCAACGACCAGGTCGATATATTCGCGTGCATTACCCAGGTAGTCGAAAAGGGACACAGCTTCTTTGTCGAAGCAGATGAACCAAAAGCCGCGGTATTCCTCTAGGCGCGGCACGCGCGGCAAGTCTACCTCGCCGTTTTGATTAATAGACTCACAATATGACTCGACACCCGGCTGGCTCTTGAGTCCGCCGTCGATACCGAAGACCCATCCATGATAAAAGCACTGGAACGACTTGGCGACACCGGCTCTGTCGCGCACAACCGTCGCGCCGCGATGCGGACAGGTATTTAGGAATGCGTTAACGTTATTTTCCATGTCACGACTAAACACAATATTGCGTCCGCCGACGGTTCGAGTAACGAACTGCCCCATCTTGGTGACCTCAGATGTGTGGCCAAGGTACAGCCAGCACTTATTAAAAATCACTTCTCGCTCCGCCTCCAGTACTTCCTGGGAGGTGAATGAAACACGCGGAACCTTAAATAGCTTACGCTCTTGATCTACACGTAGCAGAATCTTTTCTTGGAGTAGGCTCATATTTCTCTCTCTTTTTTGGGGTTTGATACAGGCATAGCTAGACGCCCAAGTATTGATTCAACAGGGAATGATCGTTCGCCATCTTTTCGCTAGGTCCCTCGGCGACCACTGTGCCTCGCGAGATAAGCGCTACATGGTCCGCAATTGAAAAAACGGTTTCGAGGTTCTGGTCAACGATCACGATTGTCAGCCCGCTGCCACGAAGCGAGCGCAGCACCTTGCGGATCTGTATCACGATAAGAGGCGCTAGTCCTTCGGTGGGCTCGTCGAGAATTAGTAACTGCGGATTAGTCAGCAGCGCGCGGCCAATCGCTAGCATTTGCTGTTCGCCGCCCGATAACTGGTCGCCACGGTTGGTGCGGCGCTCGGCCAGCCGCGGAAACACCTCGAACACTCGTTCCAAGGTCCATTCTTCGCCTGACCTTAAAGGTTTGCGCGCAGCCAGAGTCAAACTTTCCAGCACGGTAAGCGAAGGGAATACGCCGCGGTTTTCCGGTACATATGCAACGCCCATACGCGCTATCTCATGTGTCTGACTATCACTGATGAGCATGCCTTTCAGGCGCACTTCGCCGCGTGTAAGCGGCATCAGGCCGATGAGGCTACGAAGCAGGGTCGTCTTGCCAACACCATTGCGCCCTATGATCCCTAAGTACCGGTCGGGAGAAGCCGTAAGGCTAATTCCGTGCAGTACTGGGATGCGGCCGTAGGAGGCGTAAAGTTCGCTTGTTTCAAGCATGCGCCGGCCCCTTAAAATAGGCTTGCTGCACGCGCTCACTCGCGCGGATTTCAGCCGGGGTACCCTGCTCAAACAAAGCACCACTCTCCAACACGAATACATGGTCTGTCAAACCCTCGATCACCCTTAGGTCGTGCTCAATGACCAGCAGCGTGAGGGAAGATGGTAGTTTGCGCTGCATCATCCCGACTATGGCGTGTGTCTCTTCCTCGCTCATGCCGGCCGTCGGCTCGTCGAGAAGAAGTACCCGAGGCTCGGTGGCTAGAGCAAGACCCACCTCAAGCTGCCGCAGTTCTCCATATGACAGTTCGGCTGCGCAGGTATCGAGCCGCGCCTGAAGTCCAACCTGCTCTGCAAATGCAATGACGCGGCTCATACCTTCCCGGTCGCGCAGGCGGGGGGTCCACGGATCGAAAAGCCGCCAGCCCCGATAGGACTGGGCCGCCAGGCGAAGGTTGTCAAACACGGTCAACTCCATGAAGAAGCTGGTCTTCTGGAAGCTGCGACCCAGCCCGGCACGCCGGCGCTCGGCCGGGCCTTGCGCGGTAATGTCGATGCCGTCCAGCAGTATGCTGCCGGCAGAGGCCCGCGCAGTACCTGAAAGAAGGTTAAGCAGTGAGGTCTTGCCAGCACCGTTCGGACCAAGCACTCCGTATCGGCGCCCTGGTTGCAGGGTGATGGACACGTTATCGATGGCCATGAAACGACCGTAGCGCAAAGTGAGCCCGTTGGTTTGCAGCACAGGGCTCATGACTTCACCCCAGATTGAATTTTTGACACGCTTGCGCGGCGTTCTAGCCAGCGTGTCCGCGCATCAGCTAACAAGGGAACTAGGCCGCGCGGAGCATAGAGTACGACCCCAACGAACACCAGTCCCAGTACTAGGCGCCAATGGTCGGTGAGCCCGCTTAGGTAATGAAAAAGCGATAGAAAAATTGCTGCGCCAACCAGCGGCCCATATAAGGCAGTAGCACCGCCCAAGATAACCATTAGGATCACCTCACCGGACGTAGTCCAAAAGAATACCGTAGGATCGACGAAACCAAATAGCGATGCATGAAGCGCGCCGGCGACGGCTGCCGCAGATCCAGCCATGACGAATCCGGCAAGTTGGAAAGCACGAACGGGGTAGCCTAGCGCGAGCATCCGAGTTGGATTCTGGCGAATACCCTCGAAAACAGCGCCCATCTCCGATGCGTCCAGCCTCTTAAGTAGCCAGATAAAAATCACTAAGCAAGCCAGCGCAACGTAAAAGAAGGTTACCCCAGTTTCTAGGGACAACAGGGATGGAGCATCTTTCCAAAAGGTCGGACGTGGTATCGAAGTCAGGCCGTTGATGCCGCCGGACAAGGTTTGAGTCGAAAGGATAAGAACGTAAACCAACTGGCACATTGCGATTGTGATCATGACGAATCCAACGCCGCCCAATCTAAGTACGAGCGCGCCGACCAGCAAAGCGATTAGTGCTCCGACCAGCACTGCTGCGATTAGAAGTAGGAAAAGATTGTCGGTCATGTTACGTAATTGAAAAGCAGCAAGATATGCACCGACACCAAGAAACATTCCATGGCCGAAACTGATAAGACCTAGGCGACCGATCAGGATGTTCAAGCTCAGGGCGAAGATGCCCGTGAGAATCAGCTCAATTGCGAACTCGGTCTGCGTGCCACGAGTTACATGCGGTAAAGCAAGAACAAGCAGTGCAAAGATGTAAAACAAGTACCGATTCACGTTGGCCTCGCTACGCCCATCAGGCCCTGTGGCCGGAAAAGCATAAAAAGGATCAGGACGACATAGATCATGGCCGTTGCGAACTCGGCCAACACGACTTGGCCGAAAACGATCGCGAAGGAAACCAGAAGGCTGGCAAGGAGCGATCCGACTAGCGAACCCATGCCACCCACAACCACGACTACTAATGCCGAGATAAGGATCTCGCTGCCCATGCCGGGATAGGCGGTAAAGAGTGGCACAGCCAGCGCGCCGCCAAGGCCGGCAAGTGCAGCTCCTAGCGAGAACATAAAGGTAAAGAGAAGCTTCACATCGATTCCCAACGCTGCGGCCATCTCACGGTCGTCGACGCTGCCACGTACTTGGGCGCCAAGGTGCGTGCGATTGAACAGAAGTAACAATGCTCCGACGACGAATACTCCGACAACAACTACGAACGCACGGTATGTCGGCACCTGTATGTCACCTATGGATAGCGTGCCGGCCAGCGAGGGAGGCAATTCGATTATCTGGATCTGCGAGCTCCATAAGATGCGAACAAGTTCGTCAAAACAGAATACTAGCCCAAAAGTCAGAAGCACCTGCGGGTGCATTCCTTGGCCATAAGTACGCCGCAGTAGCAACCGTTCGAGTATGGCGCCGAGCACTGCTGTCACAAGAGGTGCAAGCACCAGCGCCAGAAAGAAGCTGTCGGTGAGCCGCGCTGCGGTGAGCGCGAAATATGCTCCCGCCATGTACAGCGCTCCGTGTGCGAGATTCACGACATGCATCAGGCCGAAAATCAATGACAGTCCTGAGGAAATCAGGAATAGCAGCACCCCCATTTGCAGGGCGTTTAGTATCTGCTCTGCGATTATGTTCATAGAAAACCTGTGCGTTACAACGCGCATCCCTGGCCCGGATCGCGGACTTGTTCGTAGGTCTTGAGTACCTTGTGCGCCATGCTACCGTCCGCTTTCTTGACCACCTCCGTGATGTAAACGTTTTGCACCACGTTTCCTGTACGCGCGTCTATGCTTACACGTCCGCGCGGGCTGTCGATCTGCACAGAGGTAAGCGCCTCGCGAACGGCTACTTTGTCCGTCAAGTTACCCTTCATTGCTTCGACTGAAGCCAGTATTAGTTTGGCTGTGTCGTAGCCTTGAACGTGAATCACGTGGGCAACCTTGTTGTACTTTTTGCGGAAAGCAAGTTGGAACGCGTTGTTGCGTGCAGTGTCGATGCTGGCCACGTAATGACCGCTGCCAAGGACACCAAGCGCTGAATCACCCATTGCTCCCCAGAACATCTCGTCTGCCATAAACACCGGCCCGGTAACCTTCGTCTTTCCGCTGCGAAGGCCCGATTGCTGGACTTGATTGACAAAGCGCGGGCCGCCAGTGCCGGGGATAAAGAACCACAATGTTTCAAGATTCGTTGTCTTGGACCGAACATTGGTTATGGTTGGCGCAAAGTCTGAGGTTCCGAGAGCAGGCCATTCTTCGACCGGTGGCTTGCCGCCCTTTTCCTGGAAGCCCTGCGCAAAAGCGCCTGCCATCTCGCGACCAGCGTCATAGTTGGATCCGACCGTCAGCGCCGACTTGCCAAGCGTTTCTGCGGCATACAGGCCCATCGGGTAATTTATTTGCCAGTTCGAAAATGACGTGCGGATTATGTAAGGGCTGCAAGTCTTTCCAGTCACTTCATTGTTCCCTGCGTTGGGAACAATCAGAAAAGTCTTACTGCGGTGGATGTCGTCCCGAATCGCCGCGACCACGTGGGATGCGATCGGACCAACTACGAAGTCGACGTTATCGTCTTTCACGTACTTGCGTACCAGACTCAGGGAGGTCTTTGGATCCTCCTTGTTGTCTTCACTTAGGAGAACGACTTTACGGCCTGCGGCCTGACCGCCAGCTTCCTCGAGAGCAAGATTGAAGCCTTCCATGATGGCCTCTCCATAAAGAGCAAACACTGCGGAAGTGGGCAAAAGCATGGCTATCTTAAGATCCTTGGCCTGAGCGCTAGCGGCGTTTGGTAGGAAAAATGCGGCGGCGATGTTGATAGCGAGTAAGGTTTGCTTCATATTGTCTCCTGTTGGTGTTAATTGAGAATGTGAGTCACTGCGTCGGCTTCAGCCAAGAAATCTCCGACCAGCCGATGGAATCGGCCTGCATGCTCTATCTGGGTCCAGTGGCCACACTGGCCAAATACATGCAGTTGCGCGCGCGGAATTAGTTCCGCAAGTCGCAACGAAGTGGCTAATGGCAGAACACGATCCTCGCGACCATGGATCACCAAAGTCTGGTGAGTAAGGGCAGCGATTTGGTCTTCTGAGCTTGAAAGAGCGTCGACCCACCGCTGGCGTGGTGCCGGAAACATGGCGGAATAGGCCTCCTGCACTCCAGGACGTGCGCTTGCTTCATAGCGCATGCGTGCCAAACTGTCTGTAAGAAGTGAAGTGTCATAGGCAAATGTGCCCATGATGTCACTCATGTTCTCAACTGAGGGCGTGTAGCCCCAAACGGCATCTAGGGCGGGCGTGAGCTCGAACTTCAAGCCTGCCGCGCCCATAAGGACAAGTCGACGCACGCGCTGCGGTTGTCTGATGGCCAGCGCCAGGGATATGGCTCCACCGAAAGAGTTGCCAACAAAGTCTGCCTGTTTGATGTCTAACGCATCCAAAAAACCGATAGCCTGTCTTACCCAAGCATCCATGCTGTAGGCGCCATTTTCAAAACCCTCGCTGTATCCAAATCCTGCCATGTCGAGTGCCAATACCCTGCGTCCCTTGGCAAGTGTTGGAATTGCCAGGCGCCAGTTGGCCCAAGCGCTTACTCCAGGCCCGGATCCATGTATCAATACTACTGGCGAGCCACTACCCTTGTCGTGGTAATTTGTTTGAGTACCAGCTGCTACGATTGATTTTCCAATTTCCTGCGATGTAACCATATATAGATTTCTCTTTAATTTTTACAATATTAAATTAAACATTTATTTTAAAAAATAGGTGTTAACGTGAATAAATATCGAGATTTATCAATTCTTGCACTACTATAATAGAATCATGGAAAGTCAGCACAACTTCTTTTGGGGTGAATTGGATGGCAGCGCCGAGCCGCGCTCGCAGATTGAATCCGCTTATCTTCAGCTGCGTGAAGACATCATTGACGGTCGTCACGCGCCAGGCGAGCGACTTCGGGTGGAGCACCTCAAGGACCAATACAATGTAGGTGCGGGCACTTTGCGTGAAGCGTTGGCCCTACTGGTATCTGACTCACTTGTAGTGTCGCAGTCACAAAGGGGCTTTCGTGTTGCACCCATGTCGCTGGCCGATATTGAAGACCTCACGCGTACCCGCACAGTATTGGAATGCGCCGCGTTTCGCGACTCAATGCAGCTTGGTGACGATGAATGGGAGGCCCGCGTAGTTAGCGCTTATCACAAGCTTTCGCTTACAGAAGTCAGACTGGCCAACGATGCAGCTAATGTTTTCGACGAATGGGAAGAGCGCAATCGCGCCTTTCACGAAGCTCTGACTTCAGCATCCCCGTCAACTTGGATCCAGCGCTTCCGCATCATTCTTTACAGGCAGGCTCGCCGCTATCGTCGTCTATCCGCCGTTAGCTCAGTTGTGCCGACGCAGGTGCACGAAGAGCACCGCCAGATATTTGAGGCCGCTATGAATCGCGACATCGTCGGGGCCGAGAAATTGCTTGCGCAGCACATCCAGTTAGCGCTGACGGTAATTAAACAGCGTGGAATCCTGAAATAACGAACGCCAACAAAGCAGCGGTCTTTATTTAGACCACTGTTTTTCCGTCCTATTTGCCCAGGCTAGTGTCCCGCTATAGGGTGAGGCCCATTTCATTAGGCGAAGGTCAATATCGTTGCAAATTGAGAAAAATTAAGCGCGCCTAAGTTTTGCAAAAGTTAGATTAGAGACTGAATCTTGTGGTCAGGATTTAACTGACCTACGCCATGCCTGCCCCACCAAAGTGGTACTAAAAATTCCGCTAGTTTCGAAGAATGGCGTTATTACAACTGCATCAGGAGTACAGTGATCAGACTGTTTCACTCTGGACGCTTCGAACCGTCCAGAGCAACTCAAGCGTCCAGACTCTGGACACCTGCACTGTCCTCTTCAAGTCCTTCCAATGCATCGGGATACGTTTTGGGGTATCACAGGTTCTGAAAAAACTAGTTCCTTTGTGGGTATCTTTAAAATGTTGACTATATTAAAAGCAAGCGCTCTAATTGATAAACAGTTAAGTGGTATCAATTAATTTTGGAGTTCGATATGAACGGTAAATTTCTCTCTGTTGTTCTATCATTTGTAATAGGGTTCTCTTGCTTAAGCGCTGAAGCAGCAAAACGCCTGGGTTCTGGCAAGTCTGCTGGCCAGCAGTCAAACAACGTGTCTCAAACGCAAGGCGCTTCTAAGCCTACGCAAAACGCAACTCCCGCCACCCCGGCTACACCACCGCCAGCGGCTGCACCTCAAAAACGCCCTTGGGGTGCTATGTTGGGTGGGCTCGCAGCTGGGCTCGGCCTTGCTTGGTTGGCAAGTTCCATGGGCTTTGGAGAGGAATTGGGCCAAATAATGATGTTTGGTCTCATTGCCCTAGGCATCATGATGGTTGTGGGCTACTTTATGCGCCGTAGAGCATCTGCCAGCAACACAGATACCAACTCAAGTCCTCTTGCATTTCAAGGCGCGGGAGCAACACCAGCGCAACAGCCTCAAGATACCCAATTTAATGTAAATCCAGAGGCTCCCTCTGCTTACTCTTCTTCTACTGGCAGCATGATTGGTTCATCTGTGAGTGGATTTCAACCTAATTGGTCTATTCCCACAGGTTTTGACGCTGATGGCTTTGTCAATAAAGCCAAAGAAAACTTTGTCGTCATGCAAGATGCTTGGGATCGCTCCGACACCAAAAGCCTTCGTAATCTGATGACAGACGACATGTTGAAAGAGATTACAGCCCAAATTGCCGAGCGCGATGCCACAGCCTCTGTAGGTCAAATAGCTAAGACTGAAGTCATCAGTTTAGAAGCCAAATTACTTGGCATAGAGGAATCCGTTGACGGCCACCTTGCTAGCGTTGAGTTCTCTGGAATGATTCGCGAAGACGCGGGCGCACAGCCTGAGGCATTCAAAGAGGTCTGGAATATGTCGCTGAATAAAACTACCCATAGTGGCTGGCTGTTAGCGGGTATACAGGCCGTCTAAGCTGTTTGTAATATGGCGCGCTTTGACAAGTTCTTATTTGCGAGCGCGTTTTTTTTAATCATTCAAACGGCAGCCGCTCTTTCTTTGAGCATCCCTAAGCCTTTAATTGACTTGGCTGTGGCTAAGAAATTTCCAAAAGAAAAATTAACAATCACATTAGATCAACCTGTAACCAAATTCAGCAAAGAACGCCAAAAGATTGAGCTGTGTGGAACTTGGGCTAGTAAATTACCCCAGCGCAAAGGAGAATTTTGCGTTGATACCCAGCCAGTCTGGAATAAGGATAAGGGTGATATTGAAATTTCAAAAGTCAATATTTTGAAGCTTTCAACTTCCGATGGCAAAGAGTTGTCAATTAGCATCGCTGGAACTTTAAACAGCACCTTACTCACGGTGTTAGATGGGACTTCTGTTTATCACGTGCCCGATATGATTGGAAAAAGACTCGATTCGATTGAGGTGCAAGAAAACAGTTTCAAGCTGATTTTTTAGTATATTTTGTTACCTCAGATTTCAATTCACTAGTTCATGATAATTAGCGGTTGAACGTTTATGCTGTGACTTTACAAGTTAAGCAACCTAGTAAGGAGTCTTACTTTTGCCACAACCGGTTTGAGCTCGGCGCCTGAAGTCGAACTAATCTTTACTTTCAAACTTGCATTTACTCTGGACACACTCTCCCCATCCAGATCAACTCGACCGCCCAGACTCTGGACACCCCTTACCTGTCCAGAGCACCCCGAGCGTCCAGCTCTGGACACCCTCTAACCGTCCAGAGCAAACCAAGCGTCCAGAGTCTGGACGCTCTGATACCGTCCAGAGCAACGCAAGCGTCAAGTTTCTGCACGCTCTGCTTTGTCCAAATTGAGTTGTGTTTTAGCTTGCAAAATGATCAAAGCAAATGCATCACAAAAAACATGTTTCCCGAGTGAAACCAAGCCTAAATAACCC
>Ga0187844_10001361_pt1 | contig 18665 bp, 13 predicted proteins | sample SpaLakP09_SKY_50_FD_134517 | JGI IMG/M metagenome (GOLD analysis project Ga0187844, IMG submission 134517) | Oligotrophic lake water microbial communities from Sparkling Lake, Wisconsin, USA - SP09_SKY_50 | ecosystem: Environmental > Aquatic > Freshwater > Lake | place: USA: Sparkling Lake...
CCCTGAGACGCTGCCGACAGCGCGTAAACAACGGCGTTGTAGTAGACGCCCGTCAGTGCGGACGAGGGTTGCTCCAACCCCGTATGGACGAGGACCTGGTGGTGAATATCCTCCGTGACGTTCTCCACGGCGGGCGGTACTACGTTTGTTCCCGTTGTCGCGGTCGCACTGCTTGTACGAACCACGTAACGCCCGACTCCAATATTCCCCGAACACTGCGTCGTCACTTCACTTTGGAACCGAATGTCGACCACCGCATTTGCGGCGATATTGAGTGGGCCGACGCTGTATACGACCACCCTGGGAGCGCTAGCGCTGTCTTCCCCGAGCGTCGCGACAGTGTTGTTCTCTACGTTGTCGCGGGAAATTGCGGCCGCAGCGGAATGCGCCGATGCGAAGCAAAAGGCCCCGATGATCAACCTGGAATATCTCACTGGTTGTCCCCTCTTCGTCGAGTCGTTCATGACGTCCCCTTAAAGCGATCAGCCTTGGGATGGAAGATCTCGGTGAGATTGCCGCCTAGGCGGTAGCTCTTCAGCGGACGCATCGACTCAAGGCGCTGATTCATCGCGGCGTCGCAACCGAAGGTCCAGCAGTACGGCTCGAGCCAGGCGAGTTTCGATTTTTCGGAAAGATCGGCGGTGACCTGCTTGTCGCCGGTCTTGCGCTTGAACATGTCGGGCTGATCCATTCCGGCCAGCACGCGTTCGCTCAATCGATCCATGGCATCGCGCTGGGCCTTCTCGGGCTCTTGCCCATTCGCTTTGGCGAACGCCGCAATCATCGTCAACGGCGTCAGCGCGTAGTTGTGGTACTGCAACGCACGTGTGTCACGAGCCAGCTCGTTGGGCAGAAATCCTTCGCCATCGACCTGTGTGCCGGCGATCTGGAACTGCCGGATCGACCATTCGAAAAGGTCGCGCCGATCGGTGGCCACCGACGCTGCCATGACGCCCCACGCGGCCCAGTACTCGTGGTTGTTCATCTTCTCCAGCGGCTGATCCCGCCACTCCTCCACGACGCGCCGGGCCACGGTCTCGAGCCACTTGTCGACCGCTGCCACCAGCTCCGGGTCACTGGCCAGCGGGTTGGACGTCGAGAACTTCAGCCTCACGTAAGCCGACGAAATACTGGCGAGCGCCCACTTCCGCATCGACTTTCCGGTGTGAGTCACCGCCTGGCCCATCAGGGCATTGGCCGACGACCACGACCGAAGAAGCTTCTTCGCGCATTCCAGGGATTCGACATTGCCCGCACGCATGTAGTCGTCGACCTGCTGGCTCAATCCGCGTTCGAGGGAACTGATCGGCGCAATCAGTTCGCGATACTTGCGCTCCGATTCCGGATTCAGATCGTCACGAGCCTTGTCCGAACCTTCATAGCGGCTGGGAAAGTCGAGCGCCGCAGTGAAGGGGTTTGCATTCGAAGGACAGGCTTTTATTTCCTTGTCGGACTGGACGACGGCGAGCGTGAACCCTGGCGGCGGGACGAGATGCGTCCCCGCAGCGCCCGGTGCCGTCCCGGCGGCGTTGCAGCCCTGTGTGACGATGCTCGCCACCAGTGCCATCAACGGAATGGTCGATCGCATCATCGCCCGGCTCCGGCGGCACCCGCGACGACACGATTTTCTTCGGTGCCGTGCGCTCGCATTCCCGTGTCATGCGCCGAACAGAGTCGGGCGCGAACCTTGAGCGGTGCACCGGCGGCCGGCTTGGCTGACGGTGCATTCGCGCCCGATGCGGAGACGGTCGTCGCTGCGACGGGAGCTTCGGGGACGATCGCCTCCACGTCGAAGCCCATGAAGATCTGATCCCCCCAGTTGCCATCCGGCCGGAGTGAGGTCACGAACCTGCCCTTCTGGGACGGAGCGTGTTGCGATTGCTCGACGCGGAGATTTTCCTTGTTGCCGCTCGTGTACCAGACGACACCGCGCATCTCGAGCATCGTGGGATCGCTGAACTGCACGTCCAGAACGTAGTCCCGTCCCTTCAACGGCCGCACCGTGCCGCCGCCATTGAACAAGACCTCGGTCGATCCGGTGGGTCGGACCACCACTTCGCGTTCCAGGACGGGGTCCTTGCCGTTGCATCCGCCATTGAGCAAGGGCATCGCCTGACGAAAGAACGACAGGTCGCCGAGGTTGTGGAAGTGCTGCACTTCCCAAATCAGGATGCGGGGAGGATTGCTGCGGAATTCCTCGCTCGGCAGATAAGACAGCATGGCGCCATCCATGCCGCCGCCGATGACGGATACGTTCAGGACATCCGCTTGGAGGTATTCCGAAATGAATCCGCTGAAGTTGTACGAGGGGCCGCTGTTGCTGGTACCGACGAGCGCGATCTGCGGGACCGCCTCGTCACCGAGCAGATCTCCGCCCGAATCGGCAGGTTCCGTGACGTAACGCGGAAAGTACTGCTTGGGCGATCCGAAGCCGCAGAGTTCCGATGCAGCTTTGGCCAGCGTGCCGTTCTTGGTGACCAAGCCCTCTTTGCGTGTCACGAACGCCTGGCGTTTGACCGCCTTGAACTGGGGCATCTGAAGCACGCGGTCCGCGACGAGCTTCGCCGTGCGACGCGTGCCTTCCGGCGTCCAGTGATGGTCGTTCCTGGAGAAATATTCGTTGGCATCCCGCGTCGTGAGCAGGGTTTCCATTTCGGGCACGGCCACCCCTCTCGCACGCAGATCGGATATCAACCGCCGATAACTCTCGCGTGCGCCTTCCACGTCGTACGAGTACCCGCTTCCCTTGAGCTTTTCCGCATGCATCAGTCCACGAGGCGGCTGCACCATGACGACCAGTTCGGTGCCGCGCTCACGCAGCGCGCGCTGGAATTCCACCAGCCGGTCGAGGCCTTCAGGCGTCGTGCCGAACTGGGCCGACAGGTCGGACTCGGCACGAAACAGCCATCCGTCACTGCCTTGTACCAGCGTGCGGAACGCGTCGAGAAACTTGGTGTTGTACGCGGCGGGATCCGCCGCGTGCGGGCAAAGCTGGCAGCAGGGAGCTGCTTCAAAGACTGGGAAGCCCGCGTCGGCAGCCGGAGAAGACTGCGCGGCGGACCACAGAACCGCGCCCAGTATCAGGCTGCGGAACACGCTCGGAATCTTCTTCGGCACGGTTCGGCTCCGGAGGATCAGTTGATGGCCCAGGCCATGCGCGGCGTGGCTGCGTCGCCGTCGCCCACCACGAACAGGCTGAAGGCCTGGCCGCGCGCGAGGCTCACCGGCGGGGCGTCGGCAACCTTCTTGTCGCCGTCGTAGATCGCCAGTTGGACCTTGGAAGGATTGACTTCCCGCTTGCCCGAGGTCTTCGACGCGACATCCGGGATCACCACCGTGCCGCCGTCCTGCGTGCGCAGGCTCAGGGCGCTTTTGCCGGTGAGGTTGTAGAGGATCAGCAACGCCTTGAGACGATTGCCGCCGTTGTCGTTGTCGAGCAGCTTCACCGGACCGGAGCCCGCGACGGCCGTGTAGTAGCGTCCGGCGGCGAGCGTGACCGAATCGTTGGTGCTGCCGGCGCTGAGCTGATGCGTTCCTGCGGGCAGGAAGATGAAGTCGCTGGCGCCCCACGCACGAATGTCGGCGATCGATTCGTTGCCGACCTTGGCGGTGAGTTCATCGGTGTCGCTGGCGTTGAACACCCGGATGAACGCGGAGCCTGGAGGCGCCACTGGTCCGTAGAGTCCGCCGTCGCCGGCCTGGGCGACCATGCTGGTCATGAACATCATCGCGACCAGCGCGAGGATCATCGACAGCACGCCACGCCGGTTGGATCCGGCTTCCGCGTTCGGCGGGTTGCCGATGTTCTGCTCACAGCGTTCCATGGGGTTCATCTGCGCTCTCCTGCTTCAGGGTTGTGCAACGGTCGTCGACGTCGGGCCGAGCGCGAGTTGCGCCGGGCTGTCGTCGCTCTTGGGTTTATGTCCGGCGGGCTTCTTCCCGGCGGGCAGATAGCGCTCCGGGATCTCCCAGATCAGGCGTGCCGGCGCCGGGCCGTCCTGCGGCTTGTCGAGATACGCGAGCATCGGCTCGAACGGGCCATGCCCGGCCTGCGCCAGATTGAGCACGTCCTGGTCCAGGCTCTCGCGCAATGCGCCATCGAAGTTCCATCGCCCGTCCGCGCTGTAGCTGGTGCCGACGAGCACGACGCCGGGCGCCGGCGCATCGCCGAACAGATCGCTCTCGGCCGAGGCGGTGGACACCGCCACCGTCGAGCGCGCCGTCAGCAGATCGGGCAAGGGCATCAAGGCCGAGAAGTACGGCGCCAGCGGCAGGAACTGCATCAGGTCGCCCTGATGCTCGACCGGCGCACCGACCTCCGACATGAAGCGGGCCGCCGCTTCGCCGGCGCGCGGCGCCACGACTGCAGCCAGCGCCTGTGCACTGCAGCGCGCGCCTTCCGGCGTCCAGTGCGTGTCGGTACGCAGGAACACCGCCGACTGCGTCTTGCACTGCTCGAGCGGGACCAGCAGGTCGGGCGCATCCACGCCGCGTGCCTGCAGGCCCGCATGGATGCGCTGGTACAGATCGCGATGCACCTCGGCCGGACGATGCTGCGCCACGTACTCGGGATACAGGCGCGCTTTGGCGGGCAGCACGGCGACCGTGAGCTCCGTGCCGCGCGCGCGCAGCTTCTGCTGGACCTGCGCGATCAACTCGAGATTGGCCTCGACCTGGGCCTCGCCATCCGGATACGCGCTGAACTCCTCGCTGGTGTAGAGCCAGCCGTTACGACCGACGACGACGCCGGAGCGGCCCTCGCCGAAGAGCACGAGCTGGATCGCGCCCCAGACGTTGGTCCCGAAGGTCTTCACCGGGAAGACCTTGTCGTAGTGCGACTCGAAGCCGCGCGTCAGTCCGCCTTCGACGACATCGGTGCCGGGCGGCACGTCGTAGGGAATGGCGCGGACCACCGCGGCGCCGGCCATCGCCACGATGATGGCGCCGAACAGCAGGGATGTGATCAGGTGATAGGTACGCACGGCCGGTTTCCTAGAACTGGAAATAGAGGAAGGGCGAATAGCTCTGCGCGGAGAGCTTGAGCACCGCGAGTGCGAACAGCGGCAGCACCAGCGCGGTCAGCAGCACATCGCGCGTGGTCAGCACGCCCAAGGCGGATCCACCGCCGACCAGCTCGCCCTGCCGATGCTCCGGCGCCGACGGCCGACGGCTCATCCAGCCCGCGATGGCGAGCACCACATAGGCGAGCAGCAGCGTGTACATCTGCAGCGAGTCGATGCCCGCCGCATACACGTCGCTGACGCCGCGTCCGTCGAACGAGAACATCGCCGCGTAGAAGCGTCCTGCCTCGTGCACGCTCTCGGCGCGGAACATCACCCAGCCGAGAATCACGAACAGGAAGGTCGGCGCCCAGCGCCACACGCGCCACGGCGTCTTCAGGTCGGTGCCGATGCCCAGCGCGCGTTCGATGGCCAGGATCGTGCCGTGCCAGACGCCCCAGAGCACGAAGGTCCAGTTGGCGCCGTGCCACAGGCCGCCGAGCACCATCGTCAGCCACAGGTTGCGATAGGTCTTGAACGTGCCGCCGCGATTGCCGCCCAGCGGCACGTACAGATAATCGCGCAGCCAGCTCGACAGGCTGATGTGCCAGCGGCGCCAGAACTCGGTGATGCTCTGGCTGATGTAGGGCTGGTTGAAGTTTTCCATGAAGCGGAAACCCATCATCAGGCCCAGGCCGATCGCCATGTCGCTGTAGCCGGAGAAGTCGAAGTAGAGCTGCGCCGTGTAGGCCATGGCCGTGAGCCAGGCGTCTGCCGTGCTCGGGTCCTGCAGCGCGAAACCGGCCGACACCATCGGCGCGATCGAGTCGGCGATGAACACCTTCTTGATGAAGCCCTGCATGAAGCGCATCGCGCCTTCGGAGAACTTGTCGACGCTGTGCGTGCGGTTCGTGAACTGGTCCGCGAGGTCCTTGTAACGGAACACCGGGCCTGCGATCAGGTGCGGGAACAGCGCGATGAAGCAGGCGAAGTCCACCGGGTGACGCGTGGGCTCGGTGTCGCCGCGATACACGTCGACGATGTAGCTGATCGACTCGAACGTGTAGAACGAGATGCCGATGGGCAGGATGATCGCGGTCCACGCGAACGGCTCCATGCCGGTGCCCGCGATCATCGCGTTGAAGCTGTCGACACCGAAGTTGGCGTACTTGAAGTAGGCCAGCACCGCGAGATCCACCACCACACCCAGGATCAGCCAGCGCCTGGCGCCTTCGGAGCGCACGCCGCAGCGTGCGATGCCAAGGCCGATCCAGTAGTTCCACGCCGTGACCGCGATGAACAGGAACAGGAAGTCGATGCGCCACCACGCGTAGAACGCGTAGGAGCCCAGCAGCACGACCCAGTTCCGGTAGCGGTTCGGGCAGGCGAAGTACGTCGCCAGGAACAGCGGCAGGAAGGCGAAGAGAAAGATGTTCGAGGAAAAGACCATTAGCGTGGATCTCGCGCAGCGAGGCCGATGTCCCTCGCCCACGCATGTGGGAGAGGGGGGGACCATCCGCGGATGCGGATGGTGGGGTGAGGGCGGCGTGCCATCTCAGGTTCCTTCGCGACCGGCGCCGGTGGCCGGTTCGATGACGACGGGCACGCGCTTGCGCACGAGCAGATCCAACACCTCGGCCTGAAGCTCACCGAGAATGCCGACCATCTTCAAACCGACGGATTTGGTCGGCGCCAGCAGATTCACGTCGTAGAGCTCGAGGCTCAGCGGGCTGTCGATGGCCACCGGACCGCTCTGGTTGTGCGTGAGTTGCCCGCCCACGACCACCAGCGAGACGTTCTGCTGGAAGGGATCCAGCGCGAGATCGCGATCCGTGCCCGTCAGATCCTTGATGTGGCCGTAGACGCCGTTGGATCCGTTGCCGATGCAGCGGTTGTTGTAGAGCCGCAGGCGCATGCTGTTGCGCACACGGATGCCGTGGCGCTTGTTGCCGACGCTGTGGTTGTTGAGCAGCAGGTTGTCGCTGCTCTCGTAGATCGTGATGCCGTCCGAGTGGTTACCGAACGTGGTGTTGTCGGCCACGATGTTGTTCACACTGGAGCGGTCGAGCACGATGCCGGACAGCGCGTTGGCGTGACTGCGGTTGCGGAAGATCCAGCTGTCGTTGACCTCGCGCGACACGATGATGCCGTGCTTCTTCTTGGTGCCGTAGGCCTCGTTCTCCGCGATGATCAGGCGCCGTGAGCGATCGTGCGGATCGATGCCGTACAGGATGTTCTCGCGGTAGACGTTGCGCGCGATGACGACGTCGTCGGCCTCGTAGCAGTAGAAGCCGTACCAGTTGTCGTGGAACTCCGAGTCGATCAGCCAGCCGGTCGGATGCGTGCGCTTCATGCGATCCGCGATCGACGGGCTGTACTGCGAAATCGAGATGCCGTAGGACTTGCTCTTCGCGTAACCCAGATGGTTGACCTTGCTGCCGACGATGTAGGTCTCGGTGCCGCCCCAGGACAGCAGGAACGGGCGGAACTGCGCCGCATCGCGGAACGTGGCCGGGCCGTTGGCTTTTTCGCGCCAGGCCAGCAGCACGCTCTGCGTGATGAAGAGCTTGCCGTCGTTGACCAGGAACGCGCCGCGCTCCTCGGACATGCGGAACTCGCGCGTCTTGCTGTCGATGTGCAGGGTCGCACCGTGCGCCACGATCAGCGGCATGCGCAGCACGAACACGCCTTCCGAGGTTTCCTCGAAGTGTTCCTTGGGCAGGGCCTTGGCAAGATCGCGCGGCGTCATGTAGCCGCCGTCGATGACGATCGCCCGCGGATTCGAGGCCTGGCGTGCCGCCCATTCCACGATGCGGCCGTCACTGCCGGTGAACTCGGTCAGTTCCACGGCCTCGACGAGCCGCTCGTACCGGATGTGGCCCACGGGCTTCGTCTTGATCTTCGCGTTGACCGCCTCGGCGGTGAACGGCGCGAGATCCGGCAGCTTCGGAGTCGGAACGGCGAGGCCTTCGAGCGACGCCTCGCGAACGATGTACGCGCCTACTTTCGGTGGCGCCTTCAGGCCGGCATTTTCGTCGGCGTCATCGTCGTCCGAAGGCTTTGTCGTGGTCGCCAGGCTGATGCTCGCCGGCAGCAGGCAGAGCACCAGCAGCCGGCTCAGCGCGGTCAGCAGTCGTCGGCTCAGAACCATAGCGTGAGCTCCAGGCGCACCAGGTACTTCGGATCCGCTTCGTCCGGGAATGCCGCATCGGGATCGAAGGCGGAGGCGCGCAGACGGATGTTCGAGCGCAGATTGTCGTCCTCCTGCGTAGCGGTGACCGTGCTGCGGCCGCGGCCGACGGGATTGGCGAAGTAGTACGCCAGCGCGAGGTCCACGCCGTCGCCCAGCGACTTGCGGCCGGGCTCGGGCTGAATGCTCAAGCCATCGGCGACGATCGGATCGCCGGCATGCTGCCGCGCGAACTTGCTGTAGATCAGGCTCGCATCCCAGCGGTCGTGCGGAATCGACACATACACCGTGCCGACGTGCAGGTTGGTCAGCTCCGCCTGCAGCGCACCGTTGTAGCGATAGACCTGGGTGCGCGTGCCGGTGAAGCGCGACTGGTTGCTGTGCAGACCGGTCTGCTCGTAGCGGTGTTCGGTGTCGCCGTCTTCGCTGCCCGAACCGAAGGCGTAGTTGCCGCCGATCTGCAGAGGGAACGTCGTCGGCAACCGCCACCTCAGGCCCACGTCGGTGGCCCAGGCACGCACGTCACTCTTTTCGGTGGTAGCCGGCGTCAAAGGATCCGTGGAGGGCGTGTAGTCCTTGCGATCGCCGACGAGCGCGCTGAAATCGGCCCAGTACGACACGCCTGGCTTGCCGTTCGAATCGTAGTAGCCGTTGTGCGCGTAGACGTCGATCCAGGTGAGGTTGCGATCGGCCAGCTTCGGATCACGTTCATCCGACAGCACTTCCTCTTCGGGATCGGCGTGATCGAAGGCGTGGATCGCGCGCGCACCGACGAACTGGCTCTGCTTCCACTGCGTGCCGAGCCGACCGAACACGTAGGTTCGGTCGCGCACGTTCGAACGCGGGTCGGAGCCATCGGAGCGCCAGGTGAGGAAGGACTCCGCGGCGCCCACGTCCGCCTGGAGCAGCGTGGTGTCGAACATCCATCGAACCGCTTCGATGTTCTGGTCGAACCATTGGCCGTCCGGATCGCGCAGGCGCTGCAGGCCTACGCGCATCGATTCGCCCGGGTAGCTCGTCAGGCCGCGGTACTCGACCCAGGCTTCGCGAAGGCGCGCGAACGATTTGCTGTCGCGCGGCTGATCTTCATCGGTCACCACCAGTTCGCCGGTGGGCGCGAACAGCTGCGCGCGCGTCAGCGCTGCCCAGTTGTCTCCGGAATTCCAGTACACAGTGCCCTGTACGTCGGCAAAGCCTTCGGTCGTCTCTTTCGCCAGGCCCAGGCCGAGATCGCGCTCGCCCTCCGCGAACAGGCCGGTTCCCACGCGCGCCTCGGTCTGCCAGCCCGCGGGCACCGATCCGGGAGGCAGGGGATCGGCGGGCGCGGGATCGGCGACGGACTCGGCCACCCCCGCATCGACGGGCGTGGGTTCGGACTCGGGGGACGCGAGGGGCGCCGGCTCTGCGGGCGACACGGACGCGGGATCTCCCGGCGTCACCAGCGTGGGATCGGCCGGTACGGCAGCGGGAGCCGCAAACATTGCAGCCGCGAATACCGCGAGCTTCTTTTTATTGTTCTTCATGGGTTCTTCTCCCCTACCGCGGCCACACGTGCCGCGTCGGTTTGCGGCAGCGCCAGCGCGGCCTGGCGCGCAGCGTTTTCTGCATGGGCGATCTGCTGGGCGCGCTCGAGTTGCTGCGGCGTCATCGTCGATCGAAGCTGCGTCGTGATTTCAGCCGCGCCGGTATGTCCGGCGGTCTCAGCGATGCTCGCGAAGCTGTACGCCAGCACCGGGTTCACCTTGACGCCGCGATTGACCGTGTACATGCGCGCCAGCGCGTAGTCCGCGTTCGGGTTACCGGCGCGCGCCGCCGCCAGGTAATGCTCGAGCGCCTTCTTCGGATCGGGCAGTCCGTAATAGCCGCGCTCGTACAGTCGGCCGATCCAGACGTGAGCCGACGGGAACGCCGGCAGCGCCTCGTTGAGCAGGCGCGCGGCTTCCGTGGCGTCGGCAGAAGGATTGACCTCGTCCATATACATGCGGCCGAGCTGCAGCGCCGCTTCGAGCGAACCCTTCGCGTAGGCGTCCCGCAACATCTCCTCGGGCTTCGCACCCGGATCGAGCGCGGGCTGCTGGATCAGCAGGCGAGCCTTGCGTGCGATGACGGTAGGAGAAGGCTCCTTGATCTTCTGGAACAGGGCGTACGCGGCGGGCACGTCGGCCTTGCCTCCCTGATCGTCGGCGGAGAGGTTTCGCGCCACACGCTCGATGGCGGCGTCGGAGATCTTCTTGTCATCGAAGCGCTCGACCAGTTCCTTGCGCAGGCGCTTCTGGCCTTCCGCGTCATTGGTCTTGCGGAAGTAGCGCGACAGATCGGCGTAGCACTCTTCGACCTGCTTGCGATCCTTCTCGCACATCGTCACCAGCGCCTGTTCGTATCCCGGGTCGGCCTCGCGGTTGGCGCGATACCAGGCGATGGCCTCGGCGCGCTCCTCGACGATCGGACTCGCCGCGACGGTCTGCGCCAGCACCGCGACCTTCTGCCGATCGGCGAGCTGCGGCAGTTCACGATAAAGACGCAGCTGCAGCGGCCGTGCTGCGGTGTCGTTCTCGGAAACCAGTTCCTGCAGTAGCTTGTCGATCTCGGCGGAATCGGCCGCCGTACCCAGGCGCATCAGGCCGCGCGCCAGCACGGTGCGCATCGTCGGATCCTGTTCGGCCGCGACGCGCGCCCAGTCCACGGACTTGGCCGTGCTCTCCGGCGTGTCCAGCGAGCCATACATCCGCGCCAGTCGCGTCTGCGCCTCGAGATACCCGCGTTCGGCCAGCGGAACGAGATCCGCCTCGGCCGCGGCGACGTCGCCGCGGTCCGCTGCCGCACGGCCGCGCGCCAGGTCCGGCAAGGCCCACGCGGCCGTCGCCACCAGCGCGGCGCAACTGGCCAGGGCGAACGCGGGCAGCGCTGATTTCAAGGCTTGGCCTCAGCGCGGGCCGACGAAAAAGGCGTGAGGCCCTCCGACGACAACCAGGAGTTGCCCGCGGCGCTGACTTCGGCCGGCCGGCTCATCAGGTCCATCGACAGCGGCTCTTCAGGCTTGATCATCACGACCACGTCCTGGCTGAGCGCATCAGGGTCGCCGTCGTGGCGCAGCTGCGTGACGTGGCCGGTGCGCGCCAGCGGATCGCCGTTGATGCGCAACTTGACCGGCGTACCAGGCAAGAGCTGCTCGGCTTCGCGGAAGCCGAAACGAGCGACGACGTAGGGTTCGAATTCGAGCGGTGCGAGGTCGGCGATCTGCTGGCCCTTGCCGACGAACTGGCCGTCCGCCGCATAGGTCGCGGTGACCCGGCAATCGCAGGGGCTGGTCACGGTGCCCTTGATCTCGCGTCCGAGCAGCCGGCTGACTTCCTCGGGCGTGAGCTGTGCTTCGAGGGCCTGCATGTTCACGAGGCCGAACATCGAGGTCTCGAACGAGCCGATCGGGCTGCCCTTCTTCACGATGCCGTCGGCCGGGACCAGGCTGTGGAACACGCCGTCGCGCGGCATCTCCACCTGGAAGCGCGGACCGCTCACCCGCGCTGCCGAGGAATTCGCTCCGAACAGCTTCTCGGTCACGCGATTGCCGGTGTAGAGCAAGGCGCCGGCGCCGATCACCAGGATCAGCGAGGTCTGCGCGAAGGCGCGGGCCTTCGACACGAAGCCGCGGTGCTGGACCTCGCTCTTGGGGCTGCGCGCCTGCCCGAAATTGTTGCGGGACAAGGTGTGCATCAGCTCGCCGGCGCCGATCAGCTCGCCGCCGAGGAAGCCGCCGATCACGCGTCGCAGGGTCGACACCGCGGTCGCATCAAGTTGTTCGAAGCGCACGCCGACGCGGCCGTCGGCGCCATCCACCGAACGCACGTCGAAACGGACCGGCACGGTGATGCTGATGGTTTCGAGCTTCAGATGGATGCGGCCCGCGAGGTGGTCGCCCACCTGGAAGGGATGCCCCTTGGATTCGAAAGCCAGGCCTCCGCCCGAAAGATCGTGGAGACGGAAGTTCTTCACGCCTCCGGGCAGCGTGACTTCGAGCAGGCCAGGCACCTTGGCGCGGACGTGCTGTCGCTGCGTCTCGGATTCATGGACCAGGTTCGTGGCGGTGGCGGTACGACTGTTCATTGCTAATTCCTCGGATCGAATCGGGTCAGATCACGCTCACGACGACGGCCGCGAAGATGCAGGCGCTGGACGCCAGCAGTGCGGGAGAAGACCAACGGTTGAAGCGCGCCTGCCAAGGCTCCAGGTCGCGCCTCAGGCGCGTGTCCTGTCGTGTCCACGACTGCTGGTCGAGGTGGAACGAAACCTTGATCTTCGTCAGCGAGCCGACGATCTGGTTGTAGTAGAGAAGCGTCGGGAACGACGGACCGATGTGGTGTCCCGAGAACGCGAGCAGCAAGGTCAGCACGAAGCGCGAGCAGCCGATCCACAGCAGGTAGCCCATCAGCATGGCCGGGCCGTAGAGCAGGGAACCCCACAGCGCGACCGAAATTCCGAGCAGGCTCGTCCACATCGAGATGCGCTGGTCGAGCAGCACGTACCAGGTGAATCCACCCAGGCGCTTCCAGCCCAGGCGCGTCGCGCGCTGGTTCTGGCGCAGCGAGTTTCCATACCAGCGGAACATCAGCTTGCGACTGGCCCGGACGAAGTTCTTGTCGGGCGGATGCTCGACGGTCGTGATCGAGGCATCCGGCACGTACCAGGTATCCCAGCCCAGGCGCATCAGGCTGTACCAGCTCGACTTGTCGTCGCCGGTCAGGAAGCGGAAACGGCCGAGGCGCCAGTGATCGAGATGGTCGTACTCGACGTCGCGGATGAATTCCGGGCTGGTGACGATGCAGGCGCGGAACATCGACATGCGACCCGTCAGGGTCAGCACACGGTGCGACAGCGCCATCGAGCACATGTTGAGGTTGCGCTGCGCGAAGCGCAGGCGGTGCCACTCCTGCATCAGGTAGCTGCCCTGGACGTTGCAGTACTCGTTGGTGGTCAGCGCGCCCATGTTCGGACGCGACTGGAAGTACGGCGCGGTCTTGGCCAGCACACCCGGATCCAGCACGGTGTCGCCATCGATGACCGCCACCAGCGCATCGTCTTCGGGCATGTCCCGCGAGATCGCGCGGAAGCCCTGGGCCAGGGCGTCGCGCTTGCCCGTTCCCGGGATACGCACGATCAGCAGGCGGACATTCTCGGGCGGTGCGTGGCGGTCCCACAGCATCTTGATCATCTGCTCGTCGGCCATCTCGACGATCGAGGCCACGATGGTCGCCTTGCCGGTCCAGGCCATGGCTTCCTGGATGACGGAGCGATACACGGCCGCCGAGGTCGTCGTATCGATCCGGAAGCTCGTCACCATCAGGTAGATCGGCGCTGGCGGCAGACCGCGGGCCTGCATTTCCGCCATCTGGCGCCGGATCTTCGGGAAGCGGTAATGCAGGAAGATCATGGCGCGCACGAAGTGGATCGCGCCGAGCGTGTAGCGCCACAGGCCAATCGACCCGAGCGCAACCCAGTAGTGGGCGTTGCGCTTGTCGAAGGCACTGTCCGGCAGCAGCACCGCCAGTGTCGCCAGCGCGGCCAGGAAGAGCAGCCAGCCCGACCAGGTCGCGACAGCACTGAACGCTTTGCCCATGGGATCTGGAGTCCTTTCCCGGCCTTACCAGCAGATGCCCTGGGTATGGCCGTGCGACACCCCGCTCATGAAGCCGACCAGGTCGAGCGTGGGACGGCTGCCGTTGACGGTGGCGAGCGCCTTGGCGAACTGCGAATCGCGGTTGCCCACGATCATCACCTCGGCATGCTCGATGACGGCGTTGAGATCCGAGTTCAGCAGCGAAGAGACGTGCGGGATCTTCTGATTGATGTAATCGCGGTTGGCGCCGTGCACACGCGCGTAATCGACGTTGCGATCGAAGATGCTCAGGTCGTAGCCCTTGCCGATCAGCGTCTCGGCCAGTTCCACCAGCGGGCTCTCGCGCAGGTCATCGGTTTCGGCCTTGAAGCTCAGGCCCAGCAGGCCGATGCGGCGCTTGCCGAACGCGGCGATCAGTTCCACCGCCTTCTCGACCTGCTCCTTGTTGCTGCGCAGTACCGAGCTGAGCATCGGCGCGTTGGCGTCGAGCTGGTTGGCGCGATAGACCAGCGCGCGCAGATCCTTGGGCAGGCAGGAACCGCCGAACGCGAAGCCGGGCTTCATGTAGTACGGCGAGATGTTGAGCTTGGTGTCGGCGCAGACGATCTCCATGACCGCGCGGCCGTCGACGCCGGCGGATTTCGCGATGGCACCGATCTCGTTGGCGAACGTCACCTTCACGGCGTGCCAGGCGTTGCACGAGTACTTGACCATTTCCGCGATCTCGATCGAGCGACGGATCAGCGGCGCGGCCAGCGGCGCGTACAGCGAGGCCAGCGCCTCACCGGAGCGCTCGTCGAATTCGCCGATGACCGTCATCGGCGGCTCGAGGTAGTCCTTGATCGCGGTGCTCTCGCGCAGGAACTCGGGATTGATCGCCACGCCGAAGTCCTCGCCTGCCCGCTTGCCCGAGGCTTCCTCGAGCAGGGGGATCACGTGCCTGCGGACAGTGCCGGGCAACACGGTGCTGCGCACGACGACCGTGTGATACGTGGCCTTCTTCGCCAGCGCCGCACCGATGCCCTTGCAAACCTTCTTGATGTATCGAAGGTCGAGCGATCCGTTCTTCCGGCTCGGCGTGCCGACGCAGATCATCGTCAGATCCGAACTGCGAACGGCGTCCTCGGTGTCCGAGGTGGCGCGCAGACGGCCGAGCGCGACCTGCTTCTCGAGAATGGCCTCGAGGCCCGGCTCGACGACCGGCGCCTTGCCACGATTGGTCAGATCCACCTTGATGGCGGACACGTCCACACCGATGACCTCGTGACCTGCATCGGACAGACAACCGGCACAGACCGCGCCGACGTAGCCCAGACCAAAAATACTGATGCGCATGTGTTCCCTCGCTGATGTGGATCGTGGGTGCGCCGGCTGCCCGGATTCGTGCAGACCTGCGACCTCCCTTCGCCACTCACATGGCAACGGCGGTGCCAATGTCGAAAAAGCCCTGGGTTTTCGCGCAATTAATCTGCTGGTCAGCCGTGCAACACCAAATTGCATCGTGTGCAGACGGCAAAACTGTCTGCGATCAGAGACAGATCCTTGTGGGGACGTGTTCAAGTGATTGATTCGAGGAAATCTGTTGCTGTCGCCAATCGGCGTCAGAGCCCTCTGAGGTTTGCGCGGACCACTCGCGCATTGCGCGTCGGCACTGCCGGAGCGACGTGGAGTGGTAGCGGGATTGCCGTTCGGCATGTCCCGCTCTTTTGCGTGCATCGCGTTCGAAGAGGACCGCGTTGTCGCTCTCCAGCGACAACATCCGTGAAGCGCTTCGACGACGCATGCAGGACATTTGCAAGGCTCTGCGATTCGTCATGCAAATGAGCACGCAGGACGCCATCACCCCGGCCTCGGAGCGCAGGATCCTGATACCGATGACGGCAGAAACGGCATCGGCAGATCCACTGGAGGCAAGCGAGCCGCCGCTGGGGCGACTCTCCGCACTTCGCGCAGGGCTACGCCGGATCGTGGTCCGCCGTCTGCTGCCCAAGACGATGGTCGGCCTGGTCGCAACCAGCAAGGTGCTGGCGATGGCGCCGCTGGTGGCGATGCTGATCGTGATGGGCTTCGCGCTCGATCGCCTGCTGCTGCGCGGCGAGCAGCTGGTGGGAGAGGGCCAGAAGATCGAGGTGTACGGGGCCACGCTGCGCACCGAGCTCGAGGACCTCGAGCGGGTTTCACTCCAGCATTACGCCCTGCAGGACCCCGCCCTGCTCGAGATCATTCGCCAGCGGCTCAGCAGCACGCGCGACGCTGCGACGCGATTCTCCGCCGACGATCTTCCGCAAGGCGTGCAGGATCACTCGCGCGCGGTGACGGCCGGACTCGACCGGATCGGGCGCGAGCTCGAGTCCGCCGATGGCGCGCATCGCGTCGGCGAGATCCGCGCGCTCGCCGAAAAAGCCGAACGGGTCATCAACGAGGGACGTGTCGGCATTTACGGACAGGTTCGCCAACTCAATGATCGCTCGGTGCTGGTCCGCAACGTCCTCGCGCTCTCGGTGATCATCGTGGTACTGCTCACGATCGCGCTCACACTGGGGCTTTCGCGTGTCATCGCCCGGCCTCTGCATAACATGCGCGCTGCGATCACCACGCTGGGCACGGCGAACTACGAGTCGCCGATATCCATCGAGTATCCGCGGGAACTGGCGCGTGTCGGCGAGAAGCTGGAATGGCTGCGCCGCCGGCTACGCGACCTCGAGGCGGACAAGGATCGATTCCTGCGCCACGTCTCCCATGAGCTGAAGACGCCACTCGCCAGCCTGCGCGAAGGCACCGACCTGCTGCTGGAACGCTCGTTCGGCACGCTCAACTCGCGTCAGTCCGAAGTGGCGCAGATCCTCGCCGAGTCGGCGATCGATCTCGACGCGCAGATCCGCAACCTGCTGACGTACGCCGAATGGCGCCGCGGTCAGCGCGATGTCGAGATGGGCTGGATCGACTCGCGCATCCTGGTGGAGGAAGTCCTCGCATCGCAGCGGCTCACGCTTGCCAAGCGCAGCCTCGATACGCATCTCGAACTGGATGCACCGCATCTGTACGGGCATCGCTGGAGCCTGCGCGTGTCACTTGGCAATCTGCTGAGCAACGCGGTCAAGCACGCACCTCGCGGAAGCACCATCGACATCCTCGTGGACTGTCGGCACGGTCGCTGCGTGCTGTCGGTGCGCGATCGTGGCCGGGGCGTCCCCCTCGGTGAGCGCGAAAGAATTCTTCAGCCGTTCGTTCGTGGTTCCGAGCCGGAAGAGGCAGGGATGCGTGGAACTGGTATCGGGCTGTCCATCGTCAATGAAACGGTAAACGCACATGGAGGAAAGCTTGAAGTGCAGGAAGCCCAGCCGGGAGCGCGGTTCGTCCTGGATTGGCCGTGCCCTGAGACCGATGCTCATTAGCGCTGCCCTGATGTCGGGCGGGTGTTCACAGTTGCAGTGGACACCCGGCAACGACGCGGGCGCGACCACGGCATCCGACGCCAGCGGTGCGCTGGTCTGGTGGGGTCGCGCGGTCGATGCTTCGCCTGCTGCTCGCGAATCGATGCTGCGCAGCGCCCGTCAGGGCAAGTCGGCCTGGAAGGTCGCCATGCTGCGCAGCCTGCCCGGCGCGACGGATTCCGAGGCGCCCGAGGTCTCCCAGGACGCCCTGCGCAATCTCTTGCGCCGTGGCCTGCGCGACGACGAAGCGATCCTCGCGCGCACTCGCCTGGTGGAGCTCGATCGATCGAGATCCTGCCAGTCCGAGGTGAGCGGGCTTCGTTCGCAACTCAACCGCATCATCCAGATCGAAAGAGAGATGGGAAATGGACGCTGAGATTGCGCCTACGACGCGGGGACGCATCCTGGTCGTCGACGACGACGACAATCTTCGCCGCGTGCTGACGCTCCGGCTGGAGTCTGCCGGCTACGAGGTCACGGCGGCATCCTGCGGAGAAGAGGCCTGCGAGAAGCTCCCTGAAGCCGAACCCCACATGGTCATCACTGACCTGCGCATGCCCGGCATCGGCGGCATCGAACTGCTGGAGGCAATCCAGAAGCGCACGCCCGGCATTCCCGTCGCCATCCTGACGGCCCACGGCGAAATTCCCGACGCGGTGCGGGCCACGCAGGCCGGCGCCGTCGATTTCCTCACCAAGCCGGTCGGAGCGGAGCTCCTGACCTGCGTCGAGGCCCACGTACGCCAGTCGCGCGAGTACGAGGTCGACGGCCAGGACATGGACGGCATCGTCACGCACAGTCCGCTGGTGCGCGCGGTACTGCACGACGCGCGGCGGATCGCACGCCACGACTCCACCGTGCTGATCTGCGGCCCCAGCGGAAGCGGCAAGGAACTGCTCGCCGGCGCCGTCCACAAGGCGAGCAGCCGCAGTGCCAGGCCGCTGGTGGCGATCAACTGCGCAGCGGTTCCGCCCGAACTGCTGGAATCCGAACTCTTCGGCCATCGCCGCGGCGCGTTCACCGGCGCCAACTACGACCACCCGGGCCTGTTCCGGTCGGCCGAAGGCGGCACCGTGTTCCTCGACGAGATCGGCGACATGCCGGAGCGCCTGCAGTCCAAGCTGCTGCGCGTATTGCAAGAGCGCGAAGTGCGGCCCGTGGGCGAACTGCGCTCCGTCGCGATCGACGTGCGCGTGGTGTCCGCCACGCATCGCGACCTTCCGGTGATTATTTCCGAAGGCAGCTTCCGCGAGGACTTGTTCTACCGGCTCAACGTCGTGCAGCTGCGTCTGCCGGCGCTGGTCGAGCGACGCGAGGACATCCCTCTACTGGTGGCGCATCGCCTGACGCAGCTGGCCGAGTGCGGCGTGCCGCGGCGCGTGTTCTCGCCCGAAGCCATGGAGCAGCTCCTGACGTTCGCGTGGCCCGGC
>Ga0187844_10001362_pt1 | contig 18665 bp, 16 predicted proteins | sample SpaLakP09_SKY_50_FD_134517 | JGI IMG/M metagenome (GOLD analysis project Ga0187844, IMG submission 134517) | Oligotrophic lake water microbial communities from Sparkling Lake, Wisconsin, USA - SP09_SKY_50 | ecosystem: Environmental > Aquatic > Freshwater > Lake | place: USA: Sparkling Lake...
GAAGTAATTCCTGAAAGCGTCGGCGGTAGCGCTAAAGCAGATAAGAAGTACCACCCAATCCCATCCGTTGATCCTGTCGCTTGCACCGATCAACTGGGTGAATCAGGGGATTGGCACCAACGCCTTTCTCACTTCAAACTTGAGTTCACTCCTAGCGTTGGAGAAGAGATTCAAACTGAATTCTTCGTTGATCGAAAAGATGCAGCAGCTGCAATTGAGGCTGTTTCAAATCTTGGAGAGGAAATCACTCCACTTTTGTGGATCACAGAACTTCGCACTATCGCTGCAGATGATTTATGGCTTAGTGGCGCTTATCAGCGAGATACATTAGCTATTCATTTTACGTGGAAGAAAGATCTCGCTATCTACCCAGTGATTGAAAAGGTGGAAGCAGTATTGCGTCCGTATAACTACCGCCCGCATTGGGGCAAGGTCTTTACCGCAGATGGAAAATATCTCAGTTCGGTCTATCCAAAGATGAGTGAATTCAAAGCGCTGGTCGAGGCTCTTGATCCGACATCAAAGTTCGAGAATTTATTTACTCGTAAGTTTATTTAACTGTAAATGCAATCTTCTTTGATTGAGTGGTCACCAATTTAGGCTTCAAAACCGTCACTCGGGCGCTGAATGTGTACTTTCCTTTTGAGAATGCAGGTGCAACAACCTTGTCGCCATATTCATTTACATAACTCTTAGCTTTGCCGCAGAAAATCATTTCCTTATCGCCTACCCAAGCATCAGTTCCTTGACCACCCTTGCCGTTACCAGGCTTTACATAGATGGATTGGGCTTCATTATTTGCTGAGGAGTACAACCCGAACATCACATAGGAATTAGGAAAGAAATAAGATTTATCAATCGTGTATTTGATGTAGACCTCTTCACAGCCATCAGGATTGAGCGTCACAGAGTCAGAAAGTGAATAAGTGACTACAGTCTTTTGGTTTACAACAATCTTATCTGTCACGGTAGCTGCACCAGCAGGTACAACTCCACAAGCGATGAGAGTTAGGGCGAGAGCAAAGATTCTTGTTTTCATGAGTGGAGCCTAAATATGTAAACAGGAATTTAAGTGAACGCAGTATGAACAAATCGTATTTTTTCACTTTACCCCGTGTACTACATTTATCACGTGAAAATCATACGCATCATTGCGGCTGCATTCATCCTGACACTTGCTGGAGGTAGCCCTGCACTTGCTCATACCAATGGTGCAAGTTCAATCCATGAAATCTCAAGCTCTGCAGCTCCTTCTGCAAAATTGATAGTCACGAAAGATCCAACTGGTGGATTCAATGTTCAGGTTCAAACTTCACGATTTACTTGGCGTCCAGATATGGCTTCAATGAAACATGTTGAAGGCGAAGGCCACGCACATGTTTATTTAGATGGACAAAAGATTATGCGTATTTACAATAATTGGTTTCATCTAAATACCTTCCAATTTGCGACTAAACCTGGAGAACAATTGGTCAGTATTGAACTTGTCGGAAACGATCATGCGCCATATACAACTGAAGGTTTGCTAGTCGGCGCAGAAGCGCTTGTTGATGTTGCTGCAGATGAGATTCGCCCTAAAGAGTCAGAGCCCTGGAAATTTATCGCAGCTGGGGCAACAGCTGTTTCACTGATTACTCTCAGCCTGCTAGCCCTTAGGAGTTCGCGCAGAAATCGCTCTCAGGGTTGAATTCAACAGCCCCTAATTCACGCGGTAGACTTCACCTGCAACTCGGAGACGTCGCATAGCCCGGTCGAGTGCGCCTCACTGCTAACGAGGTAAGGTGTAAAAGCCTTCAGGAGTTCAAATCTCCTCGTCTCCGCCAGATTAAAGATAGGCTTTCGCGTCTGCCATCTTCTGATGAAAAATGTGTCATTGGCGTTTATTACGGAACCCTTTTCTGGGCGCGCCCTGCTTGTGCGAGTATCCGACGGCGCAGAAATCGCAACAGTGGTCTTTGAATACTCACATGCATTAATTGAAGAAGTTCTCGCAATACCAGGTGCCAAACCTCTACTTGATTGGGCGCTACAAGTTCCATCTGAATATTTGCGCAATATCTGCACTGCAGGATATGAAGGCATGATCCAAGATAGCGCCTATCCCAGCCGCAAACATTTAGCAGCGCTCAATCCAAAGCTCTCGTCCTGGCCCTTGAGCCTACGAAGAAATTTATCAATAACCAGTCAGTGCGCTTGGGCTTTTAATCGGCTATAGCTCGCTTACATCAATCAGTTCTGGATGAATATCCGCTAACGCAGGCAAACTGTCTTGAATATCTTGCAGGTCATCAGATGTTAGTCTGATTTCCGATCCACGGATGGTATCCAAAATTGATTCACGCCTAGTCGCACCGGGTATTGGAATTGTTACTCCCGAAGTGGTTAAGTGCCAAGCAATAGTGAGTGCATAGACTGAGATGTTGTGTTTTTTTGCAACTTGATCAAATTTCCCATAATTACCAGCGGCTAGTTTCTCGCCATTATCGATTCCTCCCAGTGGGGACCATGGAAGGAAAGCAATGCCCAATTCTTCACATCTTTGCCTCACGTCCTCACCGCGACGGTATCTAGGACTGTACTCATTTTGCACTGAAACAATACCGCCTTCTTCTGGCGTGCCACCAATTTTCACTGCTCGATTTAGCTGAGAGAGATTGACGTTACTAAGTCCAATGCTTTCAACATATCCATGGTCCTTAAGTTTCATGACATTAGAAAATTGATCTTCAAATGTAAATGAAGGATCTAATCGATGGTGCTGCCATAGTTGAATCTTGCTTGTGCCCAATCTTCCAGCAGATGCCTCGACCGCCCTATAAAGGTAATGCTCGCTGGCATTTCGCCCACTTATCCCAAACCAGTCCGCACCTGGGGCTCGAGTAATTCCAGCCTTCGTTGCCACTACAACTGATTTCTTTGCAGCATCTGACCCACTCCAAGATCGAAGGGCTTCGGCTACCAAAATTTCATTGTGTCCCATGCTGTTCCAAGTAGGGGAATAAATATCTGCAGTGTCAAGGAATGTTATGCCTGCATCAAGGGCTGTGTGAATAGTCGCAATCGCCTGATCTCGCTTGTCGAGCATATGGGCTCGTGATGGGGGCATACCTGACAAAGGCATGCAACCTAATCCAATTGTTGATACTTCAAATTTTCCAATTCTTCTATTTTGCATCGCCCCACCTTCGCCCAGCACTCGGTATTCATCTGATTCTTCTGTATTTACAGAAATATCATGAAAGCTAGTCGGAAGCCTAGGGACGGCAGTTTATTCTTGCAATAGATGTTTTCATATAATTTTGAGAACTGCGCCGTGACTAGGTGAAGTCAACAGATTTGATTTATCCAATGAATTTTGGGACATTATTCGCATGAGCAAGCGCACCCCATCCATTGTTGATGTTGCACGTGCTGCTGGCGTATCGCATCAGACAGTTTCTCGGGTCGTTAATCGCCATCCAAACGTAAAAGAATCTACTCGGTTAAAAGTCGAGTCTGTTATGGAAGAGATTGGATTTAGACCGAATAGCGCTGCTCGCGCCCTAGTAACAGGACAATCTTCCATAATTGGCGTACTGAGCCACGATACGACGCTTTTTGGCCCCGCCTCAGTTTTGCACGCGGTCCAATTCGCTGCCCGTGAAATTGGATATGCGGTCACCTTAATCTCATTAAAATCAATATATCCAGTGGCGGTAATCGCTGGCTTAGAAGAATTTGCCAATATGGGGGCTGATGGAGTTGTAATTATTGCGCCTCAAAGCGCTGAGTATGAAGTTTTACGGAAAATTCCTGGCAACCTTCCAGCAGTAATCATTGAAGGGGAAGAAGTGACTTCCATTCCCTCTGTAGAAGTCGACCAACTGCAAGGTGCGATTTTAGCAACGCAACATCTGATTAATCTAGGGCATAAGAATATTGCGCATATTTCAGGTCCAAGCGAGTGGTTTGCCGCTCAACGTAGAAGAGATGGCTGGCAGCAGGCGTTGAACCAAGCAAAGCTCAAGGCAGCAATTTGCGTCGAGGGAGACTGGACTCCTCGATCTGGATACTTGGCCACGAAGCAAATATTAAAAGACAAGTCAGTAACGGCTATTTTTTCAGGAAACGACGACATGGCTCTAGGTGCCTACCGAGCCATTTCCGAACTAGGCCTCGCTGTACCCACTGATGTGAGTCTGGTTGGGTTTGATGACGTCCCTGCCAGCTCCTACCTATCCCCGGGGCTGTCTTCGGTGCGCCAAGATTTTGATCAGGTGGGCCATGCAGCGCTGGGGTTACTGGTACGGATGATTCGCGGGGAGAAGCCACGGGTGCGGACAGTTCTTGTCGCGCCTGAGCTAATCGAGCGGAAGAGTACTTCACGGCGACTTAAAAAGTAACATTTTGATAACGTTCACAATTTACTCTTGACCTCGGAAATGTGAGCGTTCACACTTCACGGAACTAAACCATCCAAAACGAGGAAGGCTCAAGATGCCCAAAAAATCTTTCGGTCCCGTGAAACTCAGCTCTAAGGCCCACACCAAGTCTTTCCCGGTAGCACTCAATGATGTGGCTATAAATAAAGATTCCCGACTTGGCCAATGGCAAGAACTTAACTCCCGAAAGACAATCTCTCACCTCATCGATAACTTGATATCAACAGGGGCGATAGAAAATATTGAAAAAATAAATAAGCCAGATTTTAAGTTTAAAGGAATGTGGTTTAGTGATTCGGACGTTCATAAATCGCTCGAAGCTATTTTTTGGAGCATGTACCACCACACTGAAACAAAGCATGACCAGTTCTATGCACGCGCAATAAAAGCAATTTCAGAGGCTCAAGACGAGACTGGCTACGTATATTCGTATTTTCAAATGGTTGAACCAGATTATCGTTGGAAAAATTTCGGGTGGGGTCATGAAATGTATACCGCAGGGCACCTAATTCAAGCGGCTGTTGCTGAATCGAGAGTTTTGGGTAACTCAGATATTCTCAATATTGCTATGAAATTTGCAGATTTAATAGTCAAGAATTTTTCCGATCCAAAACAATTAAAAATGTGTGGTCATCCAGAGATTGAAACTGCACTTATAGAGTTATATCGCGAGACTGACAAAGTTGAGTATTTAGATATGGCTGAAAAAATGATTCGTGGTCGAGGATCTAAAAAAATCAAAGATGAGAGGTCTCTCGGCTTACATCATATGAATCCCTCTTATCTGCAAGATCACCTTCCTGTCCAACAGCAGATACAAGCTGTTGGACATTCTGTTCGACAAATCTACTTGAACATGGCTGTAGTCGATTTATACGCAGAGAGAGGAGATAAGACCCTTTTAGATGCCCAAGAAAGACAATGGGAAGACGTGGTTTACTCGAAGATGTATGTGACGGGCGGCTTAGGTTCTCGTCATAAGGACGAGGCATTTGGCGATTCTTATGAACTGCCCAACGATCGAGCATATGCCGAAACATGTGCATCAATTGCTAATTTCATGTGGAGCTGGCGCCTTCTCTTGGCTACAGGTAAATCAAGATATGCAGACGTAATGGAACTTTCCCTTTACAACATTCTGGAAGGTTCTATCTCGTCGGATGGATGCAAATTCTTCTACTCCAACCCATTGCAATATCGCACTGGTCATTTTGTTGCTTTTGATACCGATGCATCAGAGCGACTTCCATGGTTCACGTGTTCATGCTGTCCTCCCAACATCGCGAGAATTATTGGGTCCTTAAACCACTACATGGTTAGTGTTGAGGAAAATTCAGTACTGGTTCATCTGTACTCAGCAAATCGAATCGAAACTTCTACTCAAAAGGGTGATTTAGTCAATCTTGAGATAAAAACTCAATATCCAGATAATGGACTTGTAAGTATTGAGGTTCACTCGAAAGGCAATTTTGGAATCAAATTGAGGATTCCCGAGTGGAGTAAAGACTGGACAGTTTCAATTAATTCCCAAAAGGAATCAAAGCTCGCCAATGTGGATGGTTACGTGGCATTGGAAAGAGAGTGGAATGTTGGGGATGTCATTGTTCTTGATCTAAAAATGCAGGCAGAATTCTTACATCCACATCCGCGCATCGATGCATCTAGAGGTGCAGTGGCGATTAGACGTGGTCCGGTCATTTTTGCGATTGAAAATGCGGATGTCCCAGATGCTAACCATTTTGTTGATGATTTCGTTGTACACACTTCTGCTTCGATTGAAGAGACAAAAATAGAGCTTCCAAACTACGGAAGTTCAGAGGCCCTATTAATCCGAGGTCACTTTGAAACTTACCCAGATTCAAATAGTTATCCCTATGCATCGGATCTCAAGGTTGAGACTTCTAAAGAAATCAAGATAACCGCAATTCCTTATGCGCGTTGGGGAAACCGCATAAAAGGGGGAATGAGAGTCTGGATACCAGCTGCTCATTAATCGGCAAATTTCCTGAAGGAATTCAGGAGAAATCAAGAATAAAACCCCACATCAAGTGGAGTTTTAGAAAACCAAAGGGGAGATAAATGAAGTATCAAGTCAAAAGGAAGAGTTGGGCCGTTGCAATGGTTACTGCCGTTGCTGTGGGCAGTTCTTGTTTGGGATTATTGAGTCAAGCAGCCTCAGCTGCTCCTGTGACTCTGACATTCTGGTCAAGACCCCAAGGTGAAGATGGTGGAATCATCAAATTAATGATTGATGAATTCAATCGTACTCATAAAGATATTCAAGCAAAACTTACCATCATTCCACAAACACAGTTTGTGCAAAAAGTTGCAACGGCATACCGAAGTGGTGATGCTCCAGATATTACATCGGTCGATTTAATTTACGTACCGTACTTCGCTAAAGCGGGTGCGTTCGAAGATGTCACTGGGATTTACAACGCTGCAAAATACAAGAACCAGTGGTCTAAAGCCCACGTGGCATTGGGTAAGTACAAGAACAAGATGTACTCACTTCCATTTACTGCAGAAGGGTCTGTGCTGTTCTGGAATAAGGACTTGTTTAAGCAAGCAGGTTTAGATCCCGAAAAGGCTCCTCGCACAATGGCTGAGATTCTTTCTGCGGCCAAGAAGATTTCTGCTCTTGGTGGAGACATTAAGGGCTACTACTTCTCAGGAGCTTGCCCTGGATGTAACATTTTTACTTTTGCGCCATATATTTGGGCTCAGGGTGGAGATGTACTAAACAAGGATGGTTCTCCAAACTTTGCATCGAAAGAAGCTACAGTCGCACTCAAGTTCTACAAGGACTTATGGGATGCAGGAACTGTTCCTGAGTCAGCAAAGACTGATAACGGTGCATCATTCGCTTCACCATTCCTAACAGGTAAAGTTGGCATGGTAGGCGCTGGAGCCTTCTTTATCCCTGGTTTGGTTAAAGATCATCCTGAACTCAACTTTGGTGTTACCCCACTTCCAGGAGCAAAAGTTGGACAGAGTTCATCATTTGCCGGCGGAGACAACATTGCTGTTCTTAAGGGCACCAAATACCCTAAGGAAGCACGTGCATTCTTAGCCTGGGCTACAGATAAGGGTCAGGAATTCCTTGCAAAGCAACCGGTTCTTCCTACGCGCCTTGATGTAGCTCAAAAGACGTACGTCCCTCTTGATCCTGTGAACTACAAGGTCATGTATGACGCACTGCTTGTAGGAAAAACTCCTTGGACAACCTCCTACAACTCACTCATCCAAGATGAGGGAGGCCCTTGGCTCAAAATGCTCACCGGCTCAATCTTTGGAGGAGATATTGCTGCGTCCCAAAAGGCTGCACAAACTCAAGCACTGAAGATATACAAGAAAGAGAAGTAAAAAATAACCACCAGAGGTCTCATTCGAGACCTCTGGTGGTTAACTCTTACCTACTGAACGGAAGTTGGGGAATATTTGTGAGAAGTGGAAGTAATTCAACCAAAGCCGGTTTTTGGTTTATTTTGCCGGCAATGATCTTTGTATTAGCATTTTTTATAATTCCATTAATAGCGGTATTCATAATGTCAACAACAAACTTTCCACTTTTGGGAGAGGTAACCTACGTAGGATTGCAAAATTACACAGATATGATGAGTGATACTGAATTTCACCAAACGATTGTGCAGACTTTAATTTACACAGCTCTGGTTACACCACCCTTGTTCATTGTTGGATTAGGAACTGCCTTGCTCATTCGCAGAACTAACAAACTTTCAAGTTTTTTTCGTACATTCTTTTTTATGCCTCTCGTGATTGGCTTTGGTAGCGCTGCATTCATGTGGTATTGGTTACTAGATCCAGGGACCGGTTATATCCCGCAGCTTTTACGAGATCTTGGATTTGGCAATATGGAGAAACCTATTTTGGGATACATGCCCGGAGCTCTTATTGCAGTTGTTTTCATGGTAGTTTGGAAATTTGCAAGTTTTCAAATGATTCTCCTGATGGCTGGAATGCAGGGAATAGATCCTGAAGTTCTTGAATCTTCAGAGATTGATGGAGCAGTCAAATGGAAGCAGTTGAGGTATATAACACTCCCGTTAATCAAGGGAACTTTAGGAATGGTTTTTATTCTCTCAATCGCTGGATCTCTCCTTGCATTTGATCAATTCTTCATTATGACTGGCGGCGGACCTGATGGCCAAACCGAAACCATGATTTTCTATGTTTGGAGACAAGCCTTTAGAAGTTTCAACTTAGGCTATGCAGCTGCATTATCGGTTGTTATCTCCATTGCTCTTCTTCTCGTTTCACTAATTCAAATGAGGTTTTTCAATGAAAAAGACTGAGATACAAAATAAGAAGAGAAGAGTTGGCTCAAGAAATTCCTCAATTCCTTTCAGGGGTTGGCTAGCAATTTGTATCTGCTTGATGGCCCTATTTCTATCTCCAATTCTTGCTAGTTTGTTTCATAGTTTAAAGACACCAAAGGATTCTTCCAGTAGCCCTCCTACCTATCTACCTCCTTCTTTTTCAATTGAAAATTATAGGAGTTTGGCTAATTCATCTAGTGGGATTATTTCTGATGGGATTCATCTCTACATTTGGAATAGCGTTGTTCTTGCCTTGATAACAGTAATCGGAACACTTGTGCTTTCGACTCTTGCCGGTTATGGATTCGCGCGATTCAATTTCAAAGGGAAAGAAGTATTTTTCGCTGCGATTCTCTTGATGATTATGGTTCCGTTCCAAGCCTTGCTTACACCGATCTATTTTCTCTTCTCCCAGGTAGGCCTCCAGAATTCTCTTCTAGGCCTAGGTCTTGTCTATGTCACCTACCAACTTCCTTTCTCGATTTTTTTAATGAGAAATACCTTTAGAGTTATTCCAAAGGCTTTAGGTGAGGCAGCTATGGTTGATGGGTGCTCACAGTTTAAAATTTTCAAAACCATAATGCTTCCCTTGGCTCGCCCTGGAGTAATCTCGGTTGCGCTTTTTGCTTTTTTTGCATCTTGGAATGAGTTTATTGCTGCTCTCACTATGATTAGTGTTCAAGAAAAGTATCCACTACCTGTTGTTCTTACATTACTTCTAGACCGTCAGATGGGGGCTACTAATTTTGGCTTCCTTCAAGCAGGAGTTGTTGTAACGATGATCCCTTGTATTGCACTCTTCTTGATTCTTCAAAAATATTATGTGAGCGGGTTAGTAAGTGGTGGAGTTAAATCGTAGTTAAATGAATGAAAAATATTTGAATCGTATAGTTGCAAATCCTTCATTTCAAGTTGATGAAATCGATTCGCGGCTATTTGGATCCTTTGTTGAGCATATGGGCAGAGGGGTTTATGGGGGAATCTATGAGCAAGACTCGAAGTTCTCCAATCAGGATGGCTTTCGCCAAGATGTTCTTGATTTAGTCAAAGAACTAGGGGTAACTATTGTGCGGTACCCAGGAGGAAATTTCCTTTCTGGATACGATTGGAAAGATGGAGTAGGCCCAAAGAATTTGCGACCAAATCGATTGGATTTAGCTTGGCATTCCATGGAAAGTAATGAGTTTGGTCTCGATGAGTTCATGAGATGGTGTGAACAGTCTGACGTTGAGCCGATGATGGCGCTTAATCTTGGGACGGGTAATTTGCGGGATGCCTTGGAGATCCTTGAATACACCAATAATGCAAGCGAGTCCCTGTGGGCGGATCTACGAGCTAAGAATGGAAAGATACGCCCATATAACGTCAAGGTTTGGTGCCTAGGAAATGAGATGGATGGACCTTGGCAGCTTGGACATAAGTCTGCACTAGATTATGGGAAATTGGCTGCAGATGTAGCACGTGGAATGCGACAAGTGGATAAAAATCTGGAGTTGGTAATCTGTGGATCCTCAGGTCGAGGCATGGCAACTTTCGGCACATGGGAAGATGAAGTCCTAAATATTGCTTATGATCTTGTTGATTATATTTCGTTACATATCTATGTAGAAGAAAATGATGATTTAAACTCCTTTTTGGCCTGTTCTAGCGAGCTTGATAAATTTATTGAAGAAGTAGTCAGTATTGCTGACAGTGTTAAATCAAGGAAAAGAAGCAACAAAAAAATTAATCTTTCAGTTGATGAATGGAATGTTTGGCGACTTTCCGAATTTCAGAAAAAAGAGGCTCCTAAAAATTGGGATAAAGCCCCGCGTTTAATTGAAGATGAATATACAGTTGCCGATGCTGTAGTAGTTGGCAATCTATTAATCAGTTTGTTAAGGCATGCTGATAGAGTAAAAATGGCGTGCATGGCCCAGCTTGTAAATGTGATAGCTCCAATTCGAACAGAAAAAGATTCTCCTGCTTGGCGTCAAACAATATTCTACCCATTCTCTCTGACATCCAAATATGGGAGAGGGGTAGTACTAGATACAAAAATTCAGAGCGCAACTATTTTTACGGAGAAATTTGGCTATCAAAATGTTATTGATGGAGTTGTTATTTACAATAAGGACCTACAAGAAGTCGTTATATTTTGCGTAAATCGAGATGCATGCGATAACCAGAACCTTGAAATCACTCTGGAAGGTTTCCCCCTGGAAGCAATTATTGAACAAGCAACTTTAAGTAATACAAACGTGTATCTCACAAATACTGTGAGTAATCCTTTAGCAGTCAAACCAGACTTTTCAATTACTGCTGAAATTGAAGAGAATAGAGTGTATGCGACGTTGTCGCCTGTCTCTTGGCAAATGTTCAGAGTTAAAGTAAAAATAGGAGATTTTCATGGGCACTGACCGTTACGTCATTGGAGTTGATTACGGAACTCTGTCAGGCCGTGCACTTCTCGTAAGAGTCTCAGATGGCGCGGAGATAGCAACTTCTGTATTCGAATACCCGCATGCCGTTCTAGAGAGTTCTCTTCCGAAATCAGGTGCAAAGCTTCCACCTGATTGGGCTTTACAGGTCCCATCTGATTATGTAGACGTCTTAAAGAAAACGGTTCCAGAAGTGCTTAAGTTATCGAGCATTGACCCGGAGCAAGTTATAGGCATCTCAACGGATTTCACTGCATGCACAGTTTTGCCGGTCAAAAAAGATGGAACCCCGCTATCTGAAGTTGAAGAGTTTGCCGATAATCCACATGCCTATGTGAAATTATGGAAGCACCATTCAGCGCAGCCTCATGCTGATCGAATCACTGACCTTGCTCATCATCGTATGGAACCGTGGATTAGCCGATACGGAGGAAAAATTTCATCTGAGTGGGAGTTTGCAAAGGCTTTACAGCTATTAGAGGAAGCACCAGAGATATATAACGCCATGGATAAGTGGGTAGAGGCTGCTGACTGGATTATCTGGCAGCTATGTGGCGAGTATGTGCGGAATGTGTGTACCGCTGGATATAAAGGCATGTTCCAGGATGGTAATTACCCAAGTAAAGAGTATCTAGAGGCACTTAATCCAAAATTTAGGAACTTTATATCTGAAAAGTTAGACCATAAGATAGGGCAATTGGGTGCTGTTGCAGGAGTTTTAAGCGAACAAGCTTCACAATGGACAGGCTTGCCGCAAGGAATTGTAGTTGCTGTTGGCAATGTTGATGCCCACGTAACTTCAGCTGCAGCTAATGCAGTAAAACCAGGACAGATGGTTGCAATTATGGGGACATCTACCTGTCACGTGATGGTCTCTGATGTTCTAGCAGAAGTTCCTGGAATGTGCGGAGTAGTACCGGGTGGAATTGTCGCTGGAAAATTAGGCTACGAAGCTGGACAAAGTGGCGTGGGCGATATTTTTGCATGGTTCACTAGTAACTTTGTATCGGAAGAATATCAACGACAAGCTGCAGCCGAGGGACTCGATGTCCACGACTATTTATCAAAACTTGCCGAAAGACAACCTGTTGGCGCTCATGGTCTAGTCGCACTTGATTGGCAGAGTGGCAACCGTTCCACATTAGTAGATCACCAGTTATCAGGTCTCATAGTTGGAATGACTTTAGCAACTAAACCAGAAGAGATATATCGAGCAATTATTGAGTCAACTGCCTTTGGGGCAAAAAAGATTGTCAATACATTTAACGAGTCAGGAGTTCCTGTTAAAGAGTTCATCGCAGCCGGTGGGTTGATAAAGAATAAGTTTGTAATGCAGATCTACGCAGATGTTTTAAATATGCCTGTGACAATTATAAGGTCCTCGCAAGGTCCAGCTTTGGGATCTGCAATTCATGCAGCGGTTGCAGCCGGCGCATACTCTGATGTTGTCGAGGCAGCGGGTGTCATGGGCGGCGTTGAAGATAAGAAGTACCTACCAGACCCACAAAACGCCAAGATATATGGTGAAATATTCAGACATTACGACGCACTATACGAAAGCTTTGGGCACAATGACATGATGCATAATCTCCGCCACCTAAGGGATCAAGTTTTACTTGGGGAGATTAACAATGCCTGATAAAGCAATCCGAGCAAAAATTTGTGAGCTCAATGTTGATTTGCAGTTATATGGCTTAGTTCAGTGGACATCAGGAAATGTCTCAGAGAGACTCTCGGATGGAAAGAGCTTCATCATTAAGCCCAGCGGTGTCAGTTATCGAGATTTACAACCCTCAATGATGGTCATTTGTGACTTAGATGGCAACGTCATTGAGGGAGATCTTGCTCCTTCTAGTGATACAGCCGCTCATGCCTACGTCTATAAACATATGCAGAATATAAATGGAGTAGTACATACTCACTCAAACTATGCAACCGCTTGGGCTGCAATCCAACAAGATATCCCTTGTGCGCTCACTGCAATGGCAGATGAATTTGGTGGCGATATCCCACTGGGTCCTTTTGCGTTGATTGGTAATGACGATATAGGCAAGGGAATTGTTGAAACCCTGACTGGCCACCGTTCACCTGCTGTCTTAATGAAGAACCATGGGGTATTTACTATTGGCAAAGATGCACAAGCGGCAGTTAAAGCAGCAGTTATGTGTGAAGACGTCGCAAAAACAATGTGGATAGCGCAATCTCTGGGAAGAATTAAACGGATTGACCAGCAAAGTATTGACTCCCTTTATTCTCGTTATCAAAATGTTTACGGCCAAAAAAGGAGTAAAAAATGAGTTCACTAACCATCCCCAAGTATGAAATATGGTTTTTGACGGGCACCCAAAACCTTTATGGCGATGAAACACTCAAGCAAGTATCTGAGCAGTCGAGCGAAGTTTCTAAGCTGTTGGCAAATAACCTCGACGCACCTGTAGAAATTGTCTGGAAGCCAATCCTTAAAACAGCTGAAGAGATTCGTCAAACCATGCAAGATGCATCTGCGGCAAATAACTGCATCGGTGTAATCGTATGGATGCATACATTTTCCCCTGCAAAGATGTGGATTTCAGGACTACATACACTAACTAAACCTCTTCTCCACCTTCATACTCAAGCAAATTCTCAGCTCCCTTGGGCGACAATTGATATGGACTTTATGAACCTCAATCAAGCCGCTCATGGTGATCGTGAACACGGTCATATCCAAGCTCGAATGAAACACGGAAGAAAGATTGTTGTTGGTCATGCCTCAGAACTGCGAGTACAGAAACGGATATCTAACTGGTCTCGTGCGGCAATTGGATGGCATACAGCTCAGAACCTAAAGTTAGCGCGATACGGGGATAATATGCGCTTTGTTGCTGTCACTGACGGCGATAAAACTGGAGCACAGATTAAACTTGGATTCTCTGTAGAGGCTTACGGGGTAAATTCCCTTGTTGAAGCTGTATCGAAAGTTACAGATCAAGAAATTGACAGTCTCATTCCAGAATATCTTGCGAGATATGATGTCGTTTCCGGATTGAAACCAGGTGGGGCCCGTCATGAATCGCTTCGCTACGCAGCTTCTCAAGAAATTGCGTTAAGAAGTTTGCTTGAAAAAGGTGGTTTTCAAGCCTTTACAACGAACTTTGAAGATCTCGGTGGATTAAGACAGCTACCAGGTCTAGCCGTGCAACGTCTCATGGAAGATGGCTATGGGTTTGGAGGCGAAGGCGATTGGAAGACTTCAGCCTTCTTGAGAATAGTTAAATCAATGACCGTGGGGCTTAAAGGTGGAACCTCATTTATGGAGGATTACACCTATCACTTTGGTCCTGGAGAACCGAAGGTATTAGGCGCTCATATGCTTGAGGTGTGCCCAAGTATTTCGTCAACAAAACCTAGAATAGAAATCCATCCGCTTGGCATCGGCGACCGTGAAGATCCAGTGCGCATGGTTTTCGATGCAACCCCAGGTAGAGGATTTGTCACATGTCTGACAGATATGGGTGATCACTTCAGGGTGATTACAAATGAAATCGAAGTCGTAAAACCTGATGCACCTCTTCCCAAGTTACCTGTGGCCTGTGCAGTATGGAAACCACTGCCGTCCCTTGAGGTATCTGCAGAATCATGGATTTATGCAGGCGGTTCTCACCACACGGTAATGTCGACCGCAATTGATGTTGAAGTTATGCAGGATTTTGCTGAAATCGCATGCGTGGAACTTCTTGAGATAAATGCCAGCACCGATGCACAAATATTCCGGCACAATCTTCGTTGGAATAGCGCTGCACTAAAATTCCAGGCGTAAGAACAGATGTCCGAAGCTGAAATCAAGTATGGAGATTACAAAGCTATAATTCGTACAGCCGGGGCTGGTCTCAGCTCTTTTACCTATGGCGGACGTGACCTTGTGGATCCATTTCAGTCCAGCGATCCGAGATTTTTTAGGGGTGATTTACTCGCGCCATGGCCAAATCGAATAGGGGACGGTAGGTATGAAGTCCAAGGCAAATCCTTCACTGTCCCCATCAATGAAGTCGACCGCAGGACCGCGCTCCATGGACTTGTCTTTGGACTAGATTGGGAAATTACGAATCTATCTGAAGATTCGGTAGAACTTGAGGTCGTTCTAGCTGAAAGTGATTCATACCCAACCACTCTTCACTTTAGCGCTTCATATAAGTTGGGTTCGGATGGGCTTGAGATCTCGATAACCGCACACAATTCTGGAGGCGCACTTGCTCCTTACGGAGTGTCGATTCACCCCTACCTTATTGCTAATCCAGATTCGAAAATTAATGAGTGGAATCTAACTCTGCACTGCGACCAGGTATTGGAAGTAGACAAATTTAGGTTGCTTCCGATTGCCCTAAAGGCTTGCGAAGATCTTCATTTTGACTTCCGAAATGGCGCGATGATTGGGGAAAGGGTCATTGATCACGCATTTAAGGTTAATGAGAATAAACCTCGATCCATCTCGATTACAGACCACAATCAATCAGGTATCTTGATGACCTTTGATGAAACTTCGGGTTGGATACAAATACACACTGCAGACCGCGATGGAGGAGAAAGCGCGCGAACATGTTTGGCGGTAGAGCCAATGACATGCCCTCCGGATGCTTTTAGATCTGGAGAGAATATTATTTGGCTCCAACCAGGAGAAAAAACAACAAGTTCATGGAGAATGCAAAAACTGGAGGGAGAAAAGTATGAAGAATAGAAAATTGGTCTATGGAACGCTCCTGCAATGGGACTTGGCTGCATGCCTCTTTCTGGGCTACCGCACTCCAGATTAAAAATGTTAGATGATTGCTCTGCGGCGATTGCTGTTATTCATGCAGCGCTAGATGCAGGAGTGCGATTGCTCGATACCGCTGATATTTATGCTGCATATTGGGATCAATTCGGTCATAACGAAGCCTTAGTCGGAGAGGCTGTTCGCACGTGGAACGGCACAGAATCTCAGGAGAAAGAAACCATTATGGCCACCAAGGGCGGAATCACAAGAGGTCCTGGTGAAACATGGGGACGTGCCGTCTCGGTCGATTACCTACTTCGTGCGGCCGAAGTATCTGCACTTCGCTTAGGCGTAGAGCAGATTCAACTCTGGCAACACCATCGACTTGATCCAATAATTCCATTTGAAACACAATTTGAGAATATCTTGGTTCTGCAAGAGCGTGGAATCGTCAAGGAGATCGGCGTCAGTAATTACAACGCTAAGCAATTAGAAGTCGCAATCACCATTGCAGGTAAAGGTGGAGTGGTCTCAGTCCAGAATAAAAGAAGCCCTAAATATCTTCGTGATTCAGATGTGCTCGCAGTATGTGAAAAAATGGTGTGGCGTTTCTGCCATGGTCACCACTCGGTGGTGTTGGCACCAGTGAGGAGAACCGCTCATTCAAGAGCATTGTTACCTCTCTCGCTGCAAAGAAAGGCGTATCTGCATATGCCCTCACTGTTGCGTGGCACTTACATTCCTCTCCAGCAATAATTCCTATTCCTGGTGCTTCGAAAATTTCCTCAGTTTTGGATTCATTGACTGGTCTTGATCTCGCACTATCGGGAGAAGAGATGGCTGAACTCAATGCAAGTCTGACTGCAAACCCACCTATCCCAGCGGATTTGTTTGCTCAGCCAGCTTTTCGCGACTAAATAGGCCTTGTTCCTCCACGTTACGGGAACGCGTAAACTCACTTTCGAACTTGGAGACGTCGCATAGCCCGGTCGAGTGCGCCTCACTGCTAACGAGGTAAGGGGTTAAACCCTTCAGGAGTTCAAATCTCCTCGTCTCCGCCAGATTTATCTCCTACTGTTGGGCGTTAACAAGTAACCATTTCGCTGTATCGACATCTGTTGCAAGGGTATTAATCCAACCACCGCGCAGAGCAGCTCGGATAGCTTGATATTTGCTTGCTCCACCAGCAACACCGATGCGAGTTTCTGCTTGCTTCAGTTGCTTCAGAGTAATTCCAATAATTCGGTCATCAAGTTTAGTTGCGACTGGTTTTCCATCCTTGTCGATGAAGCGAAGGTTTACCTGACCCACTGAGCCAGCCTTCTTTGCAACTTCGAACTCTTTCGCAGTAAAGAAGTTATCTCCACCTGTAAGTGGGGGGACAATCTCGCATGTGCCAATACCGACAAGCGCAAGCTCTACTCGATCAAGCAGACGGAATGCATCCTGTACATGGAAGTCATTCTTAAGCAGAATGTCTCGAATCTCCTTGGTAGGAACAACCCCAGAGATGTTGGCGGCGACAGAAGATAGTTTCCACCCGACCTATGCCTTGCAAAATGTGGGTCAGATCCTATTGAAGTGAAGAGGTAAACTCATACAGTGCATAATTACAAAGTAGCAATCGTCGGTGCAGGGCCTGCCGGCTACTTTGCTGCTCTTGCACTACAGAACTTGCAGACTGAAGAGCTTCAGTTCTCTATCGACATGATTGAACGCCTTCCAACTCCTTGGGGTTTGGTTCGTAGCGGTGTGGCGCCAGATCATCCAAAGATTAAGACCGTCGCAAAGGTCTTTGAGAAAGTGGCTAATGAGCCAAACTTTAGATTGTTTGCAAACGTTGAACTCGGTAGCGATTTAACAATCGAGCAATTAAAGGAAAAGTATGACGCTGTTGTCATTGCAACAGGATCTGCTCTAGGAAAGAAACTTAGCATTCCAGGTGAAGATCTTCCAGGTTCTATGTCTGCAGCGACTTTCGTGCCTTGGTACAACGCACACCCTGATTTCAAAGATGAAAACATTGATTTAAGTTGCGAAACCGCAGTTGTAATCGGTGCCGGAAACGTTGCAATGGATGTTGCGCGCATGTTAGCTCTTGAACCAAGTGAGCTTGATCCAACAGATACTGCAGATCATGCAATCGATTCATTTAAGAAGAGTTCAATTCGCACTGTTGTACTGAGCGCGCGACGCGGGCCAGAGAACGCTGCATTTACATCTCCTGAACTTCGCGAGCTTCCAAAGCTTGAACATACAAATGTCATTATGGATAAGGCTGATATTGAGGAAGCGATTGCTCGAGCCGGGGATACACCTGAAAAAGATGTAAAGAGCAACCTTGATGCGATGCTACTGATTTCTGAGAGAGAACCAACAACGCACGAGCGCACAATGAAATTCCAATTCCTTGCTACCCCCAAAGAGATTAAGGGTAATGGCCGCGTTGAGGAAGTGGTATTCCAGAAGACTGGAACCGAGGAAACATTTAGCATTAAGTGCGGTCTCGTTATTACCGCAATTGGTTATGAAGCTGTTTCACTCGAAGGAATTCCTTATGAAAAGGGCAAAGTTGTTAATACCGAAGGCCGTGTAAACGAGAACGTTTATGTTGTGGGCTGGGCAAAGCGCGGACCATCAGGAGTTATCGGCACTAATAAGTCAGATGCAGCAGATGTCATGAAGCTTCTGGTTGAAGATCTTAAGGACCCTAAGGATTCAGGCGATATCACCGATGTAATTACACATAACA
>Ga0187844_10001364_pt1 | contig 18652 bp, 13 predicted proteins | sample SpaLakP09_SKY_50_FD_134517 | JGI IMG/M metagenome (GOLD analysis project Ga0187844, IMG submission 134517) | Oligotrophic lake water microbial communities from Sparkling Lake, Wisconsin, USA - SP09_SKY_50 | ecosystem: Environmental > Aquatic > Freshwater > Lake | place: USA: Sparkling Lake...
CTGCGACTCCAAAGGTTCACGCAATACTTCCAGCACTTTGCGTTCGAATTCGGGCAACTCATCCAGAAACAACACCCCGTGATGCGCCAGGCTGATTTCCCCCGGACGGGGATCAGACCCACCTGTAATTTCCATCGATAAATGCCAAAATCACTCAATATTCTAGCGGAGTATGAAAATGAAGCATCTCCTGCACCGAGTCCCAGTTCGCAATATCCCATTAAACTGCCGTAGTGTTACCGGTAGAGTTCCTTCTTGCGGCAAATACGAATCGACCTTGGAACGCGACCTCATGGAGATCCTGCGTTTCGACCCTAACATCGACTCATTTACCCCGCAGCCACTCACCTTCGGCTACCTTGACCGGGAAGGCAAAGCTCGTACTTACACCCCCGATGGCCTCATCCAGTTCAAGCAAAAACCTACATCATACTCAATGCCGGTGTTGTTTGAAGTCAAATACCGTGCTGACTTTCGCAAAGACTGGAAAATCCTTCTCCCAAAGTTCAGGGCAGCCAAGAAATATTGCCTAGCTCGCGGCTGGCGATTCGAGGTCTTCACTGAGCGAGAGATCCGAACCCCATATCTCAACAACGTACGTTTCCTCTGGCCATACCTTGAACGCAAGGTGTCAGAGGAAGTTCGCCATCAAATACTCCAAACGCTGTGGGATCTTGATGAAGCAGACGCCGATCTGCTGCTATGTGCCCTTTGCCATGACCCTACAAATCGCGCCCACCTGATTCCTGCCATATGGCACTTGGTTGCAACTGCAGCCATTGGATGCGATCTGAACGTTCCACTCAGCATGCGCTCTCCCATCTGGGCGCAGGAGGACCACTGACATGCATAAAACCATTCGCCCTGGCCAACTGGTTTACTGGCGCAACCAGCCGACTATCGTAATGGAGCTCAAAGGGTTCTCGGATGCCATCTTAAGAACCCTCGATGGCACCAGAACTGATATCGCTCCAGTGGCTGATCTGACCCTTGGGCCAATCTCCGCTGATCCCAAGCCCGCTCAGCACCTCCTTGCCAAGGACAAAGACTGGGACAAAGCCGTCGAAAGGTTCGAGATCATACGGCCTTTGCTCGAAATTCCAAACAGAGAAACAGCAGATGTCGAACGAGTAGCAGAAGCTGCCGGCACGAGTCTCACCACTATTTATCGCTGGCTGCGCCGTTTCGAGGAGACGGGGCTGGTTTCATCTCTGCTTCGTTCTGCAAGATCAGATAAAGGTCAACAACGTTTACACGAAGAAGTTGAGGAGATCATTGCCCTTCAAATTCAGACTTACTATCTGAAGCAAGAAAGGCCTTCCGTACTGAAGTTATACCGCCGGATTCTTGAAGCCTGCGATGCAGCAGACGTCGATCCGCCAAACAAAAACACGGTCTACGCACGGGTGCGAGAGATTGAGCAACGCGAGCTCATCCGGAGGCGTTACAGCCCAAAGCGAGCCCGCGAGCAACTGGAACCTTTGCGAGGTAGTTTTCCGGGCGCAGATTTTCCCAACGCAGTAGTCCAGATTGATCACACCAAAGTCGATGTGATCGTGGTGGACGAGGAACATCGCCTACCAATCGGCCGTCCCTACCTGACACTAGCCATCGATGTAACTACCAAGTTAGTCACTGGCTTCAGAATGACCCTCGACCCCCCAGGGGCCTCATCTGCAGGGCTCTGTGTTGCCCATGCGGTCATGCGTAAGGAACACTGGCTGGCCAAACGTGATATCCATGCTGAGTGGCCGATCTACGGCAAGATGCAGAAGATCCATGTAGACAATGCCAAGGAGTTCCGCGGCAATATGCTGACCCGTGCCTGCCAGCAACACGGCATCATCTTGGAACACAGGCCCAAGGGACAGCCAAACTATGGCCCTCACATTGAACGGGCCTTCCGCACCTTCATGGGAGAGTGCCAGAGCCTTCCTGGTACCACCTTCTCAAATGTACAGAGCAAGATGGACTATGACTCGGAAGGACATGCATGTATGACCCTAGCCGAGCTTGAGCTGTGGTTCACCATCTTCGTGGTCTATTGTTACCACCATCGGGCCCACAAAGGCATCAATGAAATCCCACCCATCAAGCTCTATCACCAATTCGTACATGGTTCTGCAACCCAGCCCGGACTTGGTCTACCAGCGCCGATTGAGGATGAGGATCGATTCCGGCTGGACTTCACACCCTATGTGGAGCGAACTGTCCAACGCCATGGCATAGTTGTCGACAACATTCACTATTACTCGCCTGTTCTGCGCCGCTGGGTCGACACACCGGATCCCGACGACTCAAAGAGAGCCCGCAAATTCATTTTTTCCCGAGACCCCCGCGATATCAGCGTCTTGTACTTCCTTGATCCGGATACAGGTTCTTATTGTCCGATCCCCTACTTCAACAACACACGCCCCGCCATCAGCCTGTGGGAACTGCGTGCAGTCCTGAAGCGGCTCCAAGAAGATCCCGCCAATCATATTGACGAAGAAATGATCTTCAAGGGTATCCGGAAAATGCGTGAGGTCGAACAGCAAGCCATCGAAAAGACCAGGCTGGCCAAACAGCAACGAGCTTCAGAAAAGCGCAAGCGCCGTATGGCTGAACGTAGGAATGACTGGGCCGGTGTTCACGCTACGCAGCATCAACCTGTCCCTCCTGACGTTTGTTCTAGTTCTGCGGACGATGAAGAAATCCTTCCTTTTAACGATATCAAGCTGAACTAATGGACTGAGCATGAGCGACTACAGCCACTTGCATCCGAATACTGTTGAGCACATAGAACTAGATACGGAAAGCCGGATTCTTTGGCTCAACAACCCGCGCTGGATCGGTTACCCACGGGCCCAAGCGATACTTGGTAAGCTCGAGGACCTGATTCGCCATCCTAGGCAGGCACGGATGCCCAATATGCTTCTGGTCGGTAACAGCAATAATGGTAAAACGCGCCTGATCCAGACCTTTTCTCAGAGGCATCTTGCCGATGAAAACCCGAGTGGTGATCACATCATTGCTCCGGTTCTTTATATACAGGCACCACCGGCACCAAGCGAGTCCGGAATTTATTCAGAAATTCTCAGCACGTTGTTCGAAAAAGTCCCCACCTCCTCCGATGCTGCACGACGAGCTCGTGTCATCCAAGTATTAACTGGCATTCAGCTCAAAGTGCTCATCATTGATGAACTTCACAATATCCTTGCCGGTAGCTCAACTAGACAACAGCACTTCCTCAATGTCATCAAATATCTGGGTAACGAGCTGCAGATTTCCATCGTTGGCAGTGGCACGGGAGACCTGCTACGGGCCGTCAGCATTGATCCCCAAATTCAGAACCGTTTCACACCGGAAATCTTGCCAAAATGGCAGATGAACAAGGAATTCCGTCAACTGCTGAAATCGTTCGAAATGACCCTGCCTCTTCGGCAGCCCTCTACACTTTATGAGTCAGGTCTGGCCAGCAAGATACTGGCGATGAGTGAAGGTACCATTGGCGAGTTGTCCACCCTCCTGAACATGGCGGCCAGTTTTGCCATCCGCCAAGGCTCAGAACGCATTACAGCAGATGAATTAAATGCCTGTGGCTATGTCTCCCCAAGCGATCGAACCCAAATGGCCGCACGAATTTAGATATGCTTCCCATGCACCCCCAGCCACAGCCAGACGAGATATTTTCTTCTTGGCTAGTGCGGCTGGCATTCGAGAACGGTTTCAAGCCGCACACCTTCTACAACAAGGTGCTCGAATACACAGGCGCGGTCTGGAATCGCGATATCGATCGGCATCCCCCCGCAGAGCTTCTAAGCATTCTGAGGCTGCACACAGGGCAATTGGAACCTAGGCTCAAAGAGCTGACCCTCTGCGCCTATGAGGGTCTATTGTTCGAAGGACTTCCAATTATTGGAAACGCACCATGGGTTTTACCCGTCGGCATTTTTCATCGTCAGCGCCGGCATGCTGGCATGCAGTTCTGCCCTATCTGTCTGCAACTCGACAGAATCCCCTACTACCGCAAGAAATGGCGCCTCGCATTCTATGCAATCTGCGAGCATCACCAGTGCCTGATGCATGATTGCTGCCCATCATGCAGGAGCCCAATTGCCTATCACCGCCACGGGATTGGAAAAGGTGGAAGCATCCCAAATAATCCACTTTTGCTATGCCATCAATGTCAGTTTGATCTTCGACGTGCTAAGCCAAAATATCTCAATTGGCCAGATGCTAGATCTTGGCATATGCTAGGGGCGACCATTAGTCTTTTTGACATTGGTGCATGGGACTGTGGCACGTTAACCCCACCTTGTGGGCCTCCTTTCTTTCAAGGCCTACATGTGTTGGCCAGCACCATTAGCGGCAGATATGGGTATAAACTGCGCACTACCATTGCAAAATTAATTGGCTACCAATTAAAGTTACAAAAAAGTGAAACCAGAACAGAAATTGAATGGTATTCGGTAGAAGAACGCTTAGAGCTGTTATTGATCTGCATATGGCTACTGGATGAATGGCCAAATCGTTTTACAACCCTATTTTCCGAAGTAAATCTAACCCGCTCACGACTTTCTGATAAACCAGACGCATTACCCTATTGGTTGGCTGACATTATTAAACAGTACCTTGATCGCCGCCCCTATCTTTTATCAGAAGTAGAAATAGTCGCTGCTGGAAATTCTCTTATAAGACAAGGCCGCAAGGTTACGGCCCGAGCGTTGGGCGAACTCCTAGACCTGCCACGTGATAGATCTAAACAAGCAATGAACATCTGGATTAACTCACAGCCACAGGCGTCCAATTAAGAACTGTAGCAAAAAAGCTCAAGCCAACTACAACATTGAGGAATCCAGTGAGCAATGTGCAAAGCCTTACACCACTCAAGTGGCCAATGGGCCAAATGAAGCAACACAGAAGGAGTAACCTGAGCTAACATCTTGCATCAGGTATGTATGCAACTTTTCTAGAGGAAACCGCAATGTCAATTGAAATTTTAGGGCAAGTAGTAGACATCAGAACAGAAACAAATGTCATCTATGCAAAAACCAACATTGATACATATCTAAAAATAGTTGGCAATGATTTTGACAGCTTTAACATTCAAAGAAAACGAGTTCAACACAAAGGCTACAACAGGATGCGACAGGACATTTTGGATGGAACATTACTTCCAAGCATCACCCTGTCAGTAAAACAGAATTTCATTGATGAAATTTTGGCTTCACTAGACGATAACAAGAGATTAAAAGAGCTACTATCCATCCCTGATCAAGTCCATATATTAGATGGCCTCCAGAGAACCCATATCCTCCACGACATAAGATCCAGCGGAATCGAATTCAAGGAGAATCACTGCGTACTATTAGAATTCTGGCTTGAGAAAAGTATTCAAAATCTGATTTATAGAATTATTGTACTAAACGCTGGGCAAAAACCAATGTCCATGAGACATCAGATAGAACTTCTCTTTTCCACAACTGGAGACCAATTAATAGAAGAAATCCATGACCTTGAAATAATTACCGAACGCGACGAAGCAAGAAGATCCAAAGCTCGCAAATATCCATTAGATAGACTTGCCACAAGCTACTATGCATTCACAAGCAAAAGCACAGAAATCGAAAAGGAAAATTTAATTGCTCAGCAATTAATGGAAGAAGACATTCTGGCGGGGGGAGAAGAAAAGCTCGGTCATGATTTTTCCGCATTTAAAGATCTACTCAAAAAATTCGTGGTTATCGATGATGAAGTATGCCGACTCTACGAGAGCAGAGGTTGCGCTTGGATTGGCTCTGAGAACGTAATGATTTCCTTTTTCGCGACAGTGGCAGATTTTTCATCTAATGAAAGTAAGAAAGAAAGAGCTATCAGCGCCATAGAAAAACTGATCGAAGTTTTGAAAGCATCCAACTCAGGTGAGGACCCAATTGGACTAAATAATTATGAGGATACCATTCTTGGCTTCAATCCAAGAAAAGCAAATGTTGGCTATACTACAAGGAAATATCTATCCTCAGTATTTAGAGAATTCTTCAGAGAAGAGGGAGACAAGAGCATTGCAGCACTTTGGGTTAGTGAGGCTCCATGATGAGTAGTTCCGTACTCGATAGTATGCATGAGGTAATGCGAGGCCTTGTCCAACATCACGAAACCAAAATAATAGAAAATGTAAGATACACGATAATAAATAATTTTGTGGTATTTCCTGTAAATCCAGAGCATATATACAACGCAAATAATGACATTCATGACATAGAAATAAAAAACGAAGCTGGCACAAACATCGGCATGCTCTGCCTAACTTCACAAATTAGCAACATCGAAATTTCCAAACTGACAGATGCGCAGGTAGCCGCCCTTGTTTATGAATCACTTTCTAATTTTTATGGCAATATTCCTGGGCAGTATAAAAACGATTATGTATGCATAAATACTGACGACATCCTAGACTATATTAGCACAATGGAAACTAGTGCAATCTGGGGAGGATTCTGCCACATATCACAGAGCGAAAAAATTGTGAATTTCAAATTAAGCTCTGACAATCATCCAATCATAACCAAGTCTGGCATATCCCCACCGTCCAATAGACATGCATTAAGTGCCTATAGGGCTGGAGTTCACTCAGGAATCAAGGAAAGATTTTTGTCCTTGTATCATTGCCTAGAAATAGATTATGATTACGAAGCACTCAATCAAATAAAAAACGTCTCATTTGATGATACTAGCAAGATGTGGGAAATATTGAATGGAACACAACGTGAAGAGATACATAGACTAACTCACCTGCTAGCAGGATTCAACGATATAAGCTTCATAAACAATCATCTAGAAAAAAAATTAAAAACATTTGAAGATGTTATCAAGAGAATATTTTTCGATTATGGGAAAGCATCCAACCCATTTTCTGACTGGGACGAATTTGAAGCATGCTTCATCAACAACCCAACCATCAACAGAATTGAAGTAGAGAAAATAAGAAAATCAAAAAAATATCCCGGAGAAAACTACACTGCCGATGATATAAAGTACAAAACCAGGCTTATAAAATTAACATCGTATTTTATCTACAGAACCAGATGCTGCATTGCTCATAACAAGCTAGGGGACTATTACATGGACAATGATGACGATATGCAGTTCTTATCCGAATTCATCATGCCACTATTGCTAAACATGATTTATTATAGATTCAAGGTTTAGCAGTTAAATTGTTATTAATTTGTGGCCACACCAATAGGCAACTACCAGAGATAACTGTCCTTGGCAACCAAACCAGAGTATCATTCTTGATTTTTTTAAGTACGCACTCCCAAATTACGATAACTAGCCACCCTAAGCTTAATAGCTGATAACTGGCGTGATTATCACGCAAAAAATTTTCTTCAAATTTATTTTTCCAGAACTTAGTTCGGGTACTTGGCATGGTGCTGTAGCGGCAGCACTCATGCCGATGCCAGAAACACCCATGTACAAAAATACAAACACGATACTTCAACAGGATAATATCAGGGCTATCCGGTAACCGTTTATCGTGTAGCCTGAAGCGAAAACCACTTGCATGGAGGTACTTCCGTACAACCAGTTCCGGTTTTGTGTCTCGCCCCCGGATGCTTGACATCATCTTGGAGCGGATTGCGGGGGCAACGATATCCATTTCCTACTTACCTTGTTCCTGGTATCCTGGAGGCCAGAGAAAAAAGCCGTAGAGAACCCCCATGAGCGCCCATCCAATTCCTGTCGTAGACCTTTTTGCCGGCCCAGGAGGGCTAGGTGAAGGCTTTTCATCGCTCAACGATGGCAAGGCCTTCAAGATCTTGGTATCTGCTGAGATGGACCATTCTTCTAGAGAAACATTGCGTCTTCGGGCGTTCTATCGTCTGCTCAAGTCTGAAAATTCGCAAGGACTTGAAGACTACTATCGTTTCTGCAACGGTGAAGCCGTGAAGGCTTGGGGGGACCAGACGAAAGATGAATGGGAAGCCGCCAGCCAAGAGGCGCGACAAATCACGCTTGGAACTCCTGAAGGTAACGCAGAGCTCGACCAAGTTCTTGCCACTGAACTGGACGTAACCAAACCATGGGTGCTTATTGGAGGACCACCATGCCAAGCGTACTCTGTTGTTGGTCGAGCACGTAATCGTGGTAAATCCGACTACAAGCCAGAGGAGGATCATCGACACTTTCTTTACCGGGAGTATCTTCGAATCATCCAACGCTATCGTCCTGCCATATTTGTCATGGAAAACGTCAAGGGCATACTCTCATCCAAGATTGGTGAAAGACAGATCTTCCACGAGATCCTTGCTGACTTGGCAGACCCTGATACAGCACTCGGTATAGGATCCAACCAACCTGGGTATACCATCCATTCCTTGGCTGCCGATGCGGTTTTCACAAATGAGATGAATCCCGCGGAGGTGAATGCCCACCAGTTCATCATATTTTCTGAGAATCATGGTATTCCACAGGCTAGACATAGAGTCATCCTCCTTGGCATCAGAAATGACATCGATTCTGAAATTGGAACACTAGGTGAAGAAGCTGCTCCCACGGTTGCAAATATCATTGGCTCCCTACCAAAGCTCCGAAGCACACTTAGCAAGCAATCTGATTCTGCAGAGGCCTGGCATTCTGTGGTCAAAAACCACTTTATAGACTTGAGCAAAGCGGCGAAAGAAGCTAACCGAGATGGCCTTTCTGAAGCATTGCTGAAAGCCAGTCAAGAAATTGACACTACCTTCAACTCAGGAAGCCTCCGGTACCCAATGGGATCTAACGAAGGCCAGACGGGTAATGAGGCGCTCGATAGATGGTTTCTCGATTCTCATCTGAAAAAATGGTTGAATCATGAAGCACGCGGGCACATGTCATCAGACCTTCGGCGCTATGCATATGCTGCTGTATATGCAAAGTACACTGGAGTCTCTCCATCGGGACACGAAAAATTCAATCTACCTGGATTGAGTCCTGCTCATCAGAATTGGGAGAGTGGCAAGTTTCCGGATCGCTTTCGGGTGCAGCTCCCAGGGAGGCCCTCAACTACGATTACCAGCCACATCTCAAAGGATGGACATTACTTCATTCATTACGACACCATGCAGTGCCGTAGCTTGACGGTACGTGAAGCTGCTCGTTTGCAAACATTCCCTGATAACTACTTTTTTCAGGGTAATCGGACCCAGCAGTTTCATCAGGTTGGCAACGCAGTTCCTCCACTATTGGCCAACAAGATTGCACGACTTGTGGAAATATTTCTATCACAGGAAAATACTCCTCTATCTCAACCGGTAGCAGTAAAGGAGCATCCTCCAGCAACTGTGATCAATTAGGTGTAAACCCCTCGTCCTTCGCCTTGGCCTCCACTTCCAACAATTTCATACATTGTTGTGGACTGGGTATTTTCTTCGGGATAGCTGCAGCGATTCGAAGGACTTGAATTTCTGAAGGTGAGAGGTCTATTCCGGAGTTTCCCCAGCCGAGCAATCTTGTCCAATATTCTGCACCACGATTTACCACTTCTAACTGCGCATCAACATCGTTGAACATTCGCCGCTCACGTCGAGCGGCTTTTTTATCAGCAGTGGCATCTTCCAATGAGCATAATTCCACGTCGAGGCGTGTGGTCAGCTGGACAGGTACATGTGCGCAAACATCTTCCCAGCAGCCTTTCCTCTTGCACCATTCCGTCACGTTGACAATGCCATTCATTCCGGCAGCCCTGATAATCCTATCTTGAACCTGCTCTGCAACGGCCTGAATAGTTTCCTTCAACGCTGGCCCGACCTCTTGGCGCAACCAGATTCGTTCAGTGTCGATGGCTAGCGATGAATTCGCCAACCTCTCTTGCAACAAGGCTATGGTATATGTAACTGTCTGTGCTCGATATCCCAATGCATACCATTCTGCGTCTTGAATCAGTCTCTCGGCGACCTTGAAGATAATAGTTTGAGCGATAGTTGAATGGAACCAAGTATCATTGAAATCTACCCCATCCTGCTTCCATTCATCATTCACAAACGTTACAAAGTGCCCGAAGTTTTTCTGGGCCCCTAAGCTGACAATATATGGTAGTCGACGGAAAGTATTGATGACCTTGGCTAGGTCAGTTTTGGTGATGACCTGGCCGCGTGGATTTTGAAGTTGGAATTCACGCTTTTTTGCGGGACTCAGGTAGGCTTGCTGGTTTACATATTGACCGCGAGCTCGCTCATAGAACCAATGTGTCTGAATATGCGAGCCCCCAACAGCTGGGGCCCAAGTATGCCGCGAGATGCTTTCAACACGAACATGAAACGGATGATTCGAGAAGAAATCCGCCTCACTGATCTTGTTCTGGCTGTTGGAGTATTGGGAAATACGTGGAACGATCTCATCCACCCTGCTTGAGGGCACAATGGTTAACTTCATCTGGACGCGAATACCGCTTAAATTGACTCCCCGCTCCTTCATCTTTACATTAAAAATGGAAGCAGTTGTTTGTCCTCCATTCACTATCTGAAGATGCCGGACGCTATGAAGCTTTCCCACGCCTCCAGAAAGCTCTAGATCGGCCTCAACAGCGGTAGTAGAAATTCCGTTGTTATATGCGAAAAACATGCCAGGCTCTTCCAGAATCGTCTTACGAATCCCCTTGTTAACCTTTGCCCTGACTTGAAGAAAAGTACGCACATTCTGCTCGAGCAGACGGCCACCGAAACGATCATATATCTTTGCAAGCCAATCACCAGGAATCACTGCCAGATAAGAATCGACGGAATTCGCATCCGGGCCTCCAGCTGGTAGACAAACCAGCGGCTCGCCAAACATTTCTTCAAAGTCGACAATGATCTCCTCTGGCTCTGTCGTTGAAAGCAGACGTTGTAGTGCACCAAGATCGAATACTCTATATGTCCATTCGCATCCGTCCTTTTGTGTGGTCGGAAGCTCCTTTACCGTGGATGACAATTGTCGATTGGTAAACAGATAGAAGCGCACTCTCGCCAGAGTTGATGCTTCCTCCTGAATTTGTTTCGCCAGTCCCCAAGCCGGATGCGCCACCTCCAACCCATTCACAAAGTCTGGCACCTTTGACTTGAGAAAGAATCCCTCCAGTCGCTTGAAAGACAGTTCCATGGCCGTCTTCGTTAGGGTTTCAATCCTCTCGCTTGACAGGTAATCCGTGACATACAGATCGAGCGTTGCTTCATCTTGGATGAATGCATAGCCATCGACACGGAAACCTCTTTGCCTCACTACGCAAGGCACGAAGTCCGAAATTACCCCCTCATCGAGCAGGTAGTCACTTACAACTGCAGCAAAGGCACTTTCCGTGGAATCAGCTGTGGCATCCGCCCTGACAACCACCTCCCGCATCAGATCTGCATGAAAGTCCTCAAGAGTCATAATTTATTCTTTGCCCAGATATCCCACGAAGGAGCTATCTCAAACGGGGTGCAAGAATCGAGCCGGATGGAATACTTCACGTCTTCGATGCCAGCTGAAACAGCTGCTTCCAAAATACGGGGAAATCCCTCACGCACCTCGAAATAGATCGGTGATGTTGGCAGGTATCGGTGTTCGGCATATTCAGGCATAGGGATATACCGAGCAGACAACAGCTTCGATTCAAATTTATCAAAGTAATTGCTCCCACCCAGCCTCACCTGCAGATCTTCCACTACCTCTGGCAAGCTGACCCCTCCATTGCTCACGACAGCAAGAGAATAGGCAACGAGAAACAACGAGTTCTGGCCAGACCATAGCTGGGCAGGGGAAGAGATAACAACAGAGGGTTTCGCTCCAGCCAGATGAGTCTTTACCTCAAAGAGAAGATTACGCACCGCGAAGTCTTGGGGATTTCCCTCCGGGCCAAGCCAAGCCATTACTGAGGCACTGCCAAAATGCGGGAACAGGACGTCTCTCAAAAACAGAAGCTCTCCCAAAAGGCCACGGATCTCCTGTTCGCTCAATAGTTTTCCTAGCCCACGGCTCAGTAATTTCTGCCACCGTTCAAGTCTCTCGAGAACAACAAAGATCAGCCTATCTTGGTCAATCCCTTCCCTGCTAAAGCGCACAAGATCTAGACATAATGAATGGAAAACTTCCCAGTCATCCTGCACCAGCAGGGAAAGTCGTAATTCCCGGACATTCTCGTAATAGTCGACGCCAATTCCTCGAAGCTTGGGCATGCTGAAAAACTCTTGTGGACTCTCCTCCAGACGCAGAATAAAGAGATAACGCCCACCAGCATCTCGCCCCCAGAAGTAGTTATGTGGTTGTGAGGCATCAGCACGTAGCATCTCGACTTGTCCAACCGTGCTGCTTCTGATCCCTAACCATGGATTCTCAACCATCTACCTCTTCCTCATACTCATCGATATCATCACCAAAGTTGTCGTTCCACCATTTGGTGTTCACGACATATTCAACTTCGGTGTCAGCAACCTTGGTATCGGGGAAGCTGATACCCCATGCGACTACATTATTCAGCTTATCCTCTTTGCCATCATGTTGATATTCGACATTAAGAACATGCAGCATGAGGAGGGGGCGATGCCGATATCGTCGATAAGCTCGATCACTAATTTGCTTCCCAGGATCTGTTTCCTCGAAGTTTACCTCCGCCAGCTTCATCTCCTCCGGAGTCATGCCAGCTTTCTCATGTCCACGAGAGGCTACACGTGAGGATTTTCCACTTACCGCCATATAGTTATTCCCCTCACGCACAGCCTTCAGTGTAGCGGATCGTAATTGCGGCCAAACTTGATGCGCTCCGACCGAGATGGGCGTCTCATCATCCGGGACACGACTGAAGAGACATACGTCCCAGAGAGGCATCTCTATCTGTTCACGTGCCTCAATATAGCTTGTTACAGGCTTAGCTTGGGTATTGGGGGAAGCTTCATCATGATTCCTGAACTCATTGACAAAGTCCCGTACGACAGATGCAGGAACCTTCGTCCAGACATGCCCGAGGCCTGTAAGGAATTCCGATTTGACTATTGGATCCAATTGTCGAACTAACCGGACCAATGCATCACGATTACGTTGGATAGCGGTTGGGTCAACTCTAATCGCCGCTGTTTCTATGAGTCGGCAACCTAGAAGAACTCGATGGCGAACAACTTTCCCTGTTCGCATCTTGTTCCTTGCCGTAACGATGAGAGAAGTCGGATGGGCCAAAACCTTCAAACCAAAATCCTCTGGCGTCTTGTCAGTTCGCCCCATAATGCGGAACTCTTCCCGGAGCTCATCAGAAGCTTCACTGATGTGGGCATACCATCTGATGGCCTCCCGTGTCATGAAAATACGACAAAGATCCTCAAAGCCATCTCGATAGCCAAACCAACGCCCCATCTGAAGCAACGTGTCATACATCTGCGAGTTACGCAGGAAATAGCTGACTGCCAGACCTTCAAGAGTGAAGCCACGTGACAATGCCAATCCACCAACCGCTATAACATGAAGACCCGATTTCTTATATTTCCGGTAGGCTAGATTATCGGGTGACTTGCTATTGATCTTTCTGACCTCTATCGGAGATACCGCGTTGCTAAGCGCACCCTGGATGTCATCCCAGTCCTCCGTAATATTGCCTTCATAGGTCTCCAGCCATGTAGCGTAAAGGTCATGAAAATCACCATCCTTGAGGGCCTCTTCAAACGGCAAGGCCGCATGACAGAGACACGCAAAACGGAGACGATTCAGATAGTCATTAATAAGTCCAGTGATCTTCGTTTGAACATCATTGAATCTCGTGATGTTCACCAGCATTGAAGAGTGAGCCTGTCCTTGCCCACGCAATATTCGAATTGCTCGTACAAGAACAAAAACTCGGATCGCCTTGTAAAGACTCGGAGGAAGCTGCTGAACATCTTGGTCGATCTTATGATTTTCCGGGATGATCTTGGTATGGTCATTGACTTCCTCCAAACAGTAGTTGAGATCACCATCAGGCAGGAAAACACGCGATGCACCAACATAGTTGGTTGGTGCATCGAGCGACACGATGAAATGACGAGGAAAAATATCCTCATTTTCACCATGGATTGCTTCAGGATCTATGAAAATATTGGCAAATGGAGTAGCCGTATATCCAACATATGCATTTCTGTCGAACATCCCAAGTAGCTCACGAATCAACCTGTTGATACTCGTTGGATTTGATGGTCTCGCGGCGGTATTCACCGATGCATTATCTGCTTCATCATCAATAAGCAGCATGGCGACGCTTGAAATACTTCCACCGGTATCAAGGCTCATCTTGCGTAGCCAACCAATCAGGTTCTCCAATATTCGTGCATTTTTCTTTGTCACTACGATAAGAGGCTCGGCAACCGATTGTAGAGATACGGGGAGTCGTGCCTGGCTTATCTTAAAATCATCATCTCTTGTCGTCAGCGAAAGGGGGCGACGCTGCAGCCCATAGTACCCAACCCCAATCTTGGTTTCCCCCTGAACGCCGATTTCGGTATTAAAGCCAACAAACCCCTCTTCGATGCGCTCTTGAGTTTGAACACGGAGATCTTCCTGCATCCCGGTCAGCAGGACAATAAAGCGATAACCATAATCCGCAGCCTTGCAGAGTACTCCAGAATAGTTTGCAGTTTTTCCCGACTGAACATGGCCGACAACCAGCCCTCTCCGTTTCCAGTGGCCCAGCTTGGCTGGATCTTCAAGTAGTCCGACTATCTTGTCAGTGTCTTTGTCAAGAACGCCCAGTACTGTCCTTGTTCGTCCACTCTCGTTCTCAAGCCAGCGACGATATCTTGTGTAGTACCAAAGCTCGGCGGCCCCACGCTTAGCAGGCAGCCACTCATCAAATGGCAACTGGATCTTTGCCGCATCCTCAACGGAGATCGACAGATTCTGCTCAATCCTTCGAGCAGCCTGCTCCAGTTGCTCTTCAGTTACGCTTCCGGCCAAGTCCGGGTACAGGGGCAGTACGGTTCGCAGTGTTCGGCGCACCATTTCCCCATCCCGAGTCGGCATCTTATTAAGGATTGCAATGGCATTATCTTCGAGATCTGAAAGTGGCACGGTCAACTCTCCTGGCCCATCGCTCGGATGGCCCGCTTGGTAGCTTCTAGATTTGAAGCAAATGGCTCGATGGTGGACACCAGTTCGAACAAGGTTTCATTACTTGCACTAGGGTTCGACAATGCGACTAGAGAAAGCAGCTCGGAAACAAGTGACTCATCTACCTGTGATTGATCTGCTTTCTTTGGCTCATTCGCAAAGTCATTGAAGAACAATGGAGCAGGAAATGAGGCTCCAATCATCTTGATCAGGATGTCCAATCGCCCTCGATCATCCTCCTCCAAGTCCATTCGAAACTCTTCAATGAGCGGATGGTGAGCATCAATTTCATACTTGATGCCTTGCTTCTCGAAACGGCGGACCCATACGGGAGCAGTGTGCCGATTGGCAATGACGGTTCCACGATGGACATAAGGGCGCTTGGAATCACTACATATGCCATCGACAATCTGTTTCAAACGTCGCCGGAGAATCTCAGGTGGTATTGCCCTTGATTTGCGTACATCCAGTGTCCATAGATGATCAAGAGTATTGGGAATGTCGATCTTGACCCGTGCCAGCTTGGTAAGCTCCGTCTGTCTTGCCAACCTGAACCAAGTGCCATATACGATTAGCCGGCAGTTCCGATAGATATAGAATCCCTGATTCCGCAAGTATCCCTCTTCACCGGCATATTTTTCGTACTCTTCCGGGGATACCATCGAGTGATGTGGCAACGTATAGGCTTGGATGCAGACCGACTCCCCGTCAATATCGATAAACTCCTCAGGTCGCACATTGCCGGATAGAGAACGTGCATTAAAAGGGTCAAAGGGGGTTAAGGGAGCATTGTTGATTCGGATATCAACCTTCTTGAGCCCAAGTTCTCCACTCAGAAAGCGATGAAAAACCAATGACAGGTGCTGCCGTACGGTAGAAATACGGCTATTCATTAAAGCCTGCACTTGAGAGCTATCACTGCCTAGGTCTAGTCGATCCAGCTTGCTCCAGAGGACATAGGTTCCATCTTTCCCGAGTAGCTCGATACAGGGCAAAGCAGACAACTCCGGGCCCGCAAGTGGCAAGAGCATCCATTCGTCACGTCGCATGACTTCGTCAAGGTCCCAGCGCCAAGCGCTTTGCTGCCCTGCCTGCCGTGTTACGACAGTAAGCTGTCGACATTGTGAGAAAGATGCCGTCTTTAGGCCCAGCCCGAACCTCCCAAGGTCATCTCGGGCACGACTATCCAAGGGGTTCTTACTCCCAAGGCGCATTGCATCGATCAGCTCTGAGGGCTGCATGCCCTGTCCGTCATCAATGATGGCAATCCACGCCCCATCACCTTCCCAGCCATAACGCAGATCCACACGTCTAGCCTTGGCACTCAGGCTATTATCGATAACGTCAGCTACCGCAGACCGGAGTGAGTAACCAATATCTCGAAGCGCCTCAATCATTGCTCCCGGGGCTGGAGGGAGACATCTTCCTTCGTTTTCTTTGGTTTCCATATGAGGCAACTTCAGGGCCCCTTGGCAAAGCCAAGAAGCAATTACAAAATCATATCCAAAATAGATATTGCCATTGTGGATGTTGACAGCACAACATCAAGTGGACAAAAGCTCCGCAATCTTTTCAAGAAGCACTTTGCTCCAAACTTCCGGGTTCAACTTGGGTTCCGCTCCATTGGACTTCTTCTTGGATTTTGCTCGTGGTACTGGCGGATGGTTGATGCGGTGCATTTGAACGACCTGAAACAGTTCTTTGGCCTCCTTGGCATGACCGGACTCTTTCCACTTGTTGTGCTTGTCTGGCCAGCGATTCTGGATGGCGGTCAACCGTAGCAGCGTGTGGAACGTTTTCTCGTCCAACCCTGCGAACAACTCAGTGTGCAACAAGATCGTACATTGCCCACTTTCCCCCGATTTAAGTTCCATTTCCAGCAGATAGAAGCACTTGTTCTCACCAAGTGCAACTTCGGCAACCACGACCTGCCTTGGCCTGACATTGCCATTTGGCTCAACGATCTTGTGCCACGTGCGGCGCTTGCCAACCTTGTCTGGAAACAAGGCAATACACTCTCCCCCTTGGACAAGGCCATCACCAAATTTCCTTGTATTTATAGACCATGACAAGAGGTCACTTTCTTGACGTAGGTAAGTAAGCATTTCCAGAAACAATGAGAGATCACGATCAATCTGCTCAACTCGATTTTGAAACTCGCTTACCCCCAAATTCCCCTTGGCCTCGTCAGTATTGGCTCCATCCTCTAGCGTGAAAGCATTGACAGGCACTTCGATGTGAGGACCAGGTTGACTTGCAGCCTGTTCGACTTTGGGCCGCCAATGCTCGATCTCCATGAAGTCAAGGCCACTGAACTGATTGGTATAATTGCGGACAGCCAAGCGGACCAGCTTTGAATCGGCCGGGACATCGTCCAGCTCCAGCTCATCCTCTTCGTCATCTTCGATAAATGGATGATTCTGTGGCGGTTGCACCCCACCGCCACTAATGCCGAGCCCTCTTGTATCAAATGGGTCATCGCTTTCAAGAACATATCGCGAAAAGCCAAATGGATGAGAGCAATGCAGAAGCTCCATCACAAATATGCCCCATTGATCTGAACCACCATATGGTGCCTTGGCAATGCATATCTTCTTGCCTGCAACCACAAGTTTGGTCTGATCCTGAAATGGAAATTTTGTCCTGATAGTCAATGGCTTTTTGCCATGAACATGGAGGTTGTTATTGACCTGTAGCGCTGACAGATGCTTATGGGTACCAAGCAGAGCCTCTTTGGCATCAGCCGAAGCGACCGCCCGGGCGAGAATCGCTGCTTCTTTACGATTCAGGCGCTGCTTGACGTGAACGATTGGACGGCCATCGGCCTCCCTGCACTTGCTCCAAGCAACGTAATTGTCAAAGCTGCCTTGCAATGCACTCGCCAAAAAACGAGATGACACGCCCGTATAAAAGCGTAATAGCTCTGAGCATGGGATGACTAGCCACTGAGTGGTGGGATTATCGAGAACAGGAACTACGGCGTAATAGGTTGGAGCCAGATACTGCCGATTCACTCCAAAGCGGAACTGAAACTCCGGGATGACAGACTCGGCCCAAACCCCATCAAGCTTAACCCGCTCATCCAAGGCTACCAGTCTGGCCCTTGAGACATCCGCCAAGTATTCGCGGCTTTCTAGAGGATCAGCACCACGAACTCTCCCCCCATCACGCCAGATCGTTCCAACTTTAAACTCTCTGAGAGATGCCACATGCAAATTAAGGGGCAGGGTCTCGCCTGTTAATGCAGGCTTGCGGTAAGGATCATGAATTGACGACTCGTGGATACCTGAAAAGTAGACGGTAGCTCTGGCCCCAAGCCTACCCCGGTCCTGGATTGGACCGACTCCATCAACTCGCCAAATGCCAACATGACGGGCCAAACGCTTGTGAACGAACCTGGCCATTATTCGTTTCCACTAACAAATAACGCCAAATATTCTCACTTATCATCATGCATTTGCAAATAATTTTGGATCTTACACCACCACCAACCAAGGCTACAGCCGAGGCCGTATGATGCGGCGCACGATAGGGTCGCTGCCGCCACAGTGCGGTATGAAAGCCCTGTGAGCCCAGCGACTGGATGGCCGCAGTTTCCAAGGCC
>Ga0187844_10001365_pt1 | contig 18647 bp, 26 predicted proteins | sample SpaLakP09_SKY_50_FD_134517 | JGI IMG/M metagenome (GOLD analysis project Ga0187844, IMG submission 134517) | Oligotrophic lake water microbial communities from Sparkling Lake, Wisconsin, USA - SP09_SKY_50 | ecosystem: Environmental > Aquatic > Freshwater > Lake | place: USA: Sparkling Lake...
ATATAGGACAGGTCAGTTGGTTAGTTTCCCAGTGCCCAATTCCCTGCGTATTTGCTGGATGTGGGTCACGTAATCGCTCAAGTGTCCCGCGCTAACCAGGAGATACACATGGCTATTAACCTTTCGGCACTTGCGTACGCTTTTCATCAGCAAAGCAAGTCTGCCTCCTTCCCCTTGAAACTCAGTCACGTGCAGCAGCTTGTCGCTGCTGCTCTTGGCTACAAGTCGCTGGCTTCCTATCAGGCAGCCATTGCGGCTGGCCACGAGCCGGCTTTCCTTGACGACGCAGAGCACGTCGTTCTTGGGTGCGAGATGCTGGAGATGCGAGCCCAACAACTCGGCGTTTTGCAATCTACGCAGCCCTTGGGTCCCATTGCGAAGGCGACGTTCGAAGGTTGTTTGCCGAACGCAAACGTCCACACGAATGAAGATAATTTCTTTGTCCATCTTCAGGAGGACCTGGAACGCGCCGTTGAAGAGGATGAGCGCACTACCAACCAAATGGCGTCGACGAACAGTAACGGAGTTGACGAAGTCTATGTTCCGGTCAGTTCATCGCTGGCCTCGTTGCCGTCGCCGGCAACGCAAGTAACGCTTGCTATTGCGGGACAGGTGACCATGGTTCCCGATACTGAGCGCCCCTATTCCGGCCACGTCATTCAGGTCCAGGCTGAAATCCGGCTGTATCGGATGGGGCATTCGCTGTTCTCCAGCGCTGAAAACGCTGTCCTGCAAGCCAACCTGGACTACGACTGGTAGCTCGAAGAGGACTGGCGCGAGCACATCGTGGATGTTCGCGTGGACCTGAATTCCTTTGACCAGGTCCAGCGCATCTAGCCATTGCTGGTCGAAGTAGCCCCCGTCTGTTCCCGGACTGGCGGGGGTCGCTTCGTTGCTGAAATTTCGGCAGAATGACTGCATGGAATTCCTTAGCTCTAATCGCAGACAACTAAGTAAGTATGGTCAAAGTAGTTCAGCGGTTGTAGACCCCTCTGCTGGCACGGGAGGGGTTCGCAAGAGACGCGGCAACCCTCGCCCGCACGCCGGTGAATCTCTTTCCAGAAGAAATCCGCCAATCGCTGAAGTGACTTGTTGCGATACGGGCCGAGCGCTGAAAGCTGCAGACGTTATCGGCTCGGACTACTCGGAAGCCGTGAAGCTTCGGATGGCTGTCCACACCCGCATGCTCAATGATGACCCGCTCTACCGTTGCTCCGTCTGCAACGTGCCGGTCTATGTCTGCTGCCTCCGGTCTGAAAAGAAGTTCTTCTTCAAGCACAGGCATGAGGACGGCAACTGCCCTGCAGTTACTCGCGGGTCGCTCAGCCAGGAGGAGATTAACGCCAGGAAGTACAACGGCGCCAAGGAAAGTAACCTGCACAGGCAGATGAAATCTTGGCTAGCCCAGTGCCTGACTTTAGATGGCCGATTCAATGACATCGCCGAGGAGCCACGCTGGAAAGGGAAGTTTTCTGGCGAGTGGCGCCGCCCCGATGTGCGGGCAACCTATAACGGTATCCCTATCGCTTTTGAAGTTCAGCTTTCCACAACCTACCTGAACGTGATTGCAGAGCGCCGTCAGTTCTACCTGGAACAGGGCGGGCTGCTCTTCTGGGTCTTCGCGGCGTTTGAGGGTGAGAACTCTCGGATGCTCGAAGACGACGTGTTCTATAACAATAATCAGAACGCTTTTGTCGTCAATGCGAATACTGTCGAGGCGTCACAGGACGCCCACGAGTTCCGGCTTGAATGCATTTGGGCTGAGTCCACGAAGTCGGGCGATACCGGCGCAATGCATCGGAAGACTGTTGCCTTCCATGAACTGACCCTCGACCCGACGACGCAGAGAGCCTTCTACTTCGATTTCGATGGCAAACGCCAGGCGCTTAGTCAAGAGCGGACCGAGGAGCGCGCAAGGCTACGTCAGGATTTTGAAGACTGGTTTAGCGGCCAGGGGTTCTACTCAGAGAACAAGTTTGCCGATTGGGAGCGCTTCAGGGGTCGCTTTGCCAGGCAAGGAGTGGAGATGCCTCGCTATCTCAATCAGTTGGAACGCGGGTTGCTGGTTGCCTTGTACTCAGCCAAGCACGGAAGGCCTATTGGAGTGGGGTACAAGAAATTGGTTGAGGTTGCCCATCGTGTTGCGACAGGGGAAAAGCGCCACCTCACGTGGTTTATGCACGCGGCGAAGGCGTACAAACGTCTGGACGACCTGGAGGAACAGGGCTCGCAAAAGTGGCATCAAAAGCATGAGGCCTGTCGGGCTGAGTATCGGAAAGACCCAAAGCCCTTCGAACCGATGCGTGACCAACAGGGGCTGGTTGAGCTCCTCTTCCCTGAACTCTTGCCCTTGCCTTGAGTAACGGGGGCGGATTATCGAGGCGTAATCCGCCCACAAAATGACGCCGATTGGGTTCAGGTCACGACATTCACAAAGTAGCCTGTCGCATGTGCATTCATTGCAACCAGTTTGGATGCCAAGCTCTGAGGGCACCTAGCCAGTTTCTCAGCAATATTCAGCCTGCAGGCGCCTTCAAACTTATAGAGCGTCGCTATCCCCAGCACATCCTCAGCTTCAAACCGTTCGTATATTGGCTTTTCTTCGAAGGTTGCGCCCACATGAATGGATAGGCCGCCCACGGTGGTGGGTTGCATTCGAACCTGTACGGGAATATTGCCAAATAGAGTGAGCTCGTGGACAACGTCACCCTCAGTCAGAGTTGTTCCATCTGCTTGAATCACTTCTCCCCAACGTCTCCCATTTTCTTGGATTGTGAGTATCCCCCGGTCAGTAAGTTGACTGATGGCCCAAATCAAAAGGCTTCGGATGGCTCGATATTGAGCCGCGGTGTGATTGGTTTGCATTCGACCTCCTAGTTAAGGTCGACGGTCCCCAGTTGCTCGTCAACCGAGACTGAGTAGGTTGCTAGGTTCGCGCTTGTTGATGGAGCCCCTGGAGACTTCGCTTGACTCAGTTATTTGCGAACTGCGTCTCCATGGTAGGGCTTTTCGGGTTTACTCGCAACAGCATCTGATGCCTCGCAAGGCGTGCACGCGTTAGTTCTCCTCGAACTGTGGCCACTGCAGCGCGGTCCGCGCACTGTACGGACAACTAGAATTCGGAATACGCTGTCACCAGTTTCCGAAATTTAATGTCCACCTTCCCCCAAAAACAATTTCAAGGAAAACTCTATGAGTTCAGTCATCTGGCACCCACGTCGCACACCGTGCCGTTGAACGCTGCTGGTACTTTCTCATCGCAGCTGCGAGTTTCTTACAGCATTCACTGCTTCACGGAGAAATTCAACGCTGATTTGCATCAGGACCATCATCGGTACTCGCATGGACAGGAGACGCGAGCTTTTGACGTCGTCCGCTACGACTGCTCGCTGCAGTTGCCTGAGATTGTTGCGAACATGGCTCGTGCTCAAGTCTATCGGGCCCGTGAAAACAACTACACCTATGTAGCCCGGATTGAGCACGCCCAGTTGCAACATCCCTATTCCTTGTTCTTCACCTTAGAGGACGAAACGGAAGAAGGCGGAGAGGCCCAGGTCAGCATGTATGTGCAGAGCGCGTATATCAAGCCCCTGACGGTTGCTGCGAACGCCAAGCATTGGCGATTTGGTTCTCTCTTGGGGCAGCTGACTGGAGTGTTTGAGCCGGCACCCAAAAAGGAGCGGCCAAAGAAAAAGGCGCCGTGGCGCCTTTTCTCGGAACACCTTTCGGTTGTTCCTATGCGAGCTTCTGTTGCCCTTGCTAACCGCAAGACCCACTAGGGGCAGCACGTCCATGTTGCACTCGCTCTTGGAACGTCTTGGGATGAATTCTAGGCCGTCTTGACGAACCCGTCAACTGGCTTCTTTGCCATCCATTTCCTGTGTAGGAACCACTTTTAGCGAGGAAAACCTCAACTGGAGGTGCGTTCTCAAATAGCAAACCGTCTTGCGGGGCCTTACCCAGCCTAGCCTTGTCGTAATAACTGTATGCGCGTACAGTATTATCCATCGAACAGATTTTCGACGGATAGAACATGAAAGACGCCGCCTACCTGGGCACCCTGCAGACCTATTGGAAGCGCCACCAGACCTTCCCGCCCATGGCCAAGCTGTGCGAGGTCCTCGGCCTGAGCTCGACCTCCAGCGTCTTCGCGCTCGTTGGGCGCCTGACTGACGCGGGCTACATCAAACGCCATGAGGGCCGCATCGTCCCGCAGAAAGCGTTCTTTGGCCGCCCCGTGCTGGGGCCCGTCCGCGCCGGTCTACCTCAGCCGGCCACTCAGGAAGAGCCAGAGCTCATCACCTTGGACGACTACCTCATCGACAACCCGACGAGGACCTCTGTTCACAAGGTCCGCGGCGACAGCATGAAGGACGCGGGCATCTTTGACGGAGACCTAGTCGTTGTCGAACACAACAGTCCTACTTCTATAGGCGACATCGTCGTGGCCGTCGTCGACGGCGAGTTCACCGTCAAGACGCTGCGCCAGACCGGCGACGGCAGGCACTACCTCGAAGCAGCCAATCCCGCCTTTAAGCCCATCTACCCGACCAGCTCGTTGGAGCTCATGGGCGTAGTTATCAGCGTCGTACGACGCGTGAGGAGGTGACGCCCTGAACACCTCCTCGCACTAGCCCCAGGCTAGCCCCTTCCAAACCACGTTCTCAGGCAAGCGCATTGCGCAGGCCCGGGAGAAGCTTTGCCCATCATGATTATTAACCCTTGGGATTTCCATCCCCCATATGTCTCTGCAATGTGCCCGAGATGCCTGACGGTGCACACCGCTGTTCCGCTTGCCGAGGTGCTGCGCAATTGCACCTCTCGCGACGAGCTCGCTCAGTACTACGTCTGCACCAAATGCGGACTTTCAACGTCGAAACTTGTGTACGCGGGGCCTGACGACGCCGCGCCAGGCCACGTCGGCCCAACAGTCGTGGCTGGATTCCCGCCCGATATACCGGCACCCAACGGTGAGAAACGCACGCTCTACCTTGAGACCGCGCCAAAGGACGGCCAGGAGCTGCTTACGTGGATGGAGCTCTACGTTGCCCGCTCTCCGGACTTCTACCCGATGCGATTTCGCATCTATGGCATCGACGTCGATGACGAAGTCGTCAGGACGGCTCTGTCCGCTGCAGACCCGCTCTTTGCCTCCACGGAGCTGTTGACGCGCCACCTTGATTTTTTCGACTGACAAGAACAGGAGAACCCCATGACCAGTCCTATCCAAGCACTCTTCGATGCACCTCACATCGTCCTGACCAAGTGGTCCGTCTACGAGACCCCCATCCGCGGCGAAGACGAACCGTGGACTCGCCACATCGTGGGTTACAGCAAAGAGCACGGCGCCGGTCAAGCCAGCGCAGCCATCGTCGCCTTCGACCCACTTCGTCGTGTCGCCCTAACAAAAAGCGGACGCCTGTATCGGCTCGACGGACCTCCGGGCCACAGCCTCGCCGGAAACCTTGTTTGGCAGCGCTGGAAACTCCTAAGCGGCGTGGCCAAGGAGAAGGACGTCACAGACGAGTTCGTCGGGCTCACGGTGCCGTTGCCCCTTCCGGTGGCAGCGTAAGGGGGTGACATGGAGCCAAGCGTTCCGAACGACTTTCCTCGCGGCATCACCGCGGCCACTTTGCCTGGCTCCCAGCTGAAGTTCGTGGCCCGGCAAATCGACGGGCGCTACGTGGTCGGGGTGACGCAAGAAGAGTTGCATGCGCGCTGGCTCTATTGCGAAGACCTCGCTCAGCAGCTCGCACAACGGACCCTGCATAAGCAGCGCGAGGGACTGGTGACCGACCTCGCGGCGTTCTATGCAGATACGGAGCGCAGAGCCCGCGGTCAAGGCTGGGCCGTGACGCAAGCAGAGCTGGACTGGATTATTCAGCGCATGAAGACTCTGGGGAGTGCACCATGAAGTTGAAAACGATGCGCCGTGCGCTTGCATGGCGATACACCCCGATTCAGCGAAATTCTGAGGATGCGCTTTTCGTGCAGGTACGCAGCGACGCCGACCAGACCATTCGATTCGTGTTTGCCGCATTCCGTAACCCCTCAGTCCGGCGCATGAAGCGCACGCACAGCCGACGCGCCAAGGGCCCCTCAGCCATTCCGGCAGAAGCGCTTCTGGGCGTCTGGAAAGCCGCGACTGTCAGGCAGCAGCCTAATACGACGCTGACCCGCTGGCGCGTCTACGAAGTGATGCTGCCCTCCGAAGAGCATCGGAGCCGTCATTTCGTGGGCAACGCCGTCGAGTCCTGGAATGAAGGGCGCGCGAGTTCGGAGGTTGTCTCATTTGATGCGAAGACCAGGAAAGGCGTCACGCAGAGTGGGCGTGTATATGTGCTCCATGGGCCGTCCGGCTGGTGCCGAGATGGCGACCACACCTGGAACTGGTGGCTTCGCCTGAACAAGCCGACTGATGTCGTCGACGTCACTGACGAAGTGTGGGCCGCGATGGAAAGGGCTTCATCATGAGCACCCGTCTGCCCGACAGCCCCAAAGTCCGTGGCGGCCAGGTGCTCTACCTGGACTATGACGGAGTGCTGCACCACGAACGGGTCTACCGGCATCCCAAGAAAGGCATCTACATCTCTGCCGCGCCTCAGTTCACGCTCTTTCAGCATGCGGGGTTGCTGGGCGAGCTGCTTCGCCCCTATCCCTCTGTGCGGATTGTGCTGAGTACCTCTTGGGTGCGTACGCTCGGCTTGAGAAGAGCTGCGAGCTACTTGCCCGACGAGCTGCGCAGTCGGGTCATCGGCGCGACGTTTCACAGCCGGATGTCCAAGTCTGACTTCTCCGACATGCCGCGTGGCCAGCAGGTCTACGAGGACTATCTGCGCCGCGCCCCGAGCCAGGTCCTGGCGATTGACGACGACGAGAACGGATGGCCGCCATTCCTCAGAGAGCACCTGGTCGTTACAGACAACGTGCACGGCATCAGTGAACCTCAAGTCTTGGAAGGGCTCACGCGCACGCTGGCCGCGGTTTTTGGTACTTCCTCAGGGGGAAGGTCATGACGACCATTCGCGCGATTTCGAATGCAGTGCAGCAAGCCGCGGCGTCCGGCAGATTCGAGCTCTTGGTTTACCTGCCACCGGGGCTCTCTGACGCCGAACTCACGGAGCGATTGGCTGTGACGTGCAGTGATGCTCTAGTCCTGCTGGGGAGTGCGGGCGTTGTCGCTCTTGAGTTTTCACGGGAAGCGGGGTCCCCAGAGCTTGCAGTCGACAGCGCGGTGCGCGATATCGAACAGGCACTGGCTCCTCATCCAGTGAGATACCTGCCCGGAGTAGAAGCGAACGTGAAAACCTCCCCTTACTTGCGCACCAAGGCACTCGTGCAGGCAAAGGAGTTTCTTTGGGCGCTCGCGGACTCGGCCAATGCACCCGTTGTTTCGCAACCAATCCGCGAACAAGCACAGGCGCTTCTGGAACACTTCCCGACATTGCTTGAGATTCAGCGCATCCACGAAACGCTGCCTGAGCTCCTTGGACCCGTCCCGCCGTTCAGCCGCTTCTCGGGCAACTCAGAAACCATAAACGTCATCGAGGCGATACGAGATGCAGAACGCTGAACAGTCAAACTTTAGGCCGTCGAGGCTTAATGTCCTTTTTTCTGTACTTAGGCAGCTCAAGGTCGGTCTGCCCCATGGCCGCCAGCAGCTGCAAGGCGAAGGCAAAGCTGAACTTACCCATGTTGATGCGGTTGATGAGCACCTGCGGGTCGACATCCACCCCTTCGCTTTCCAGGCGACGGGACAGCTCCTTGTAGGTCAGCTCCTTCTCCACCCTCAAGTTCTTGATGATGGCCTTGGCCTGAGCCTCGTAAAACGCTTGCGGTTCCACCAGCAGGTCTTTAAATGGATTTCGATTTAAAGGATGGTAGTACGCCGTTGGTCATGTTTTTTAAATGTCGTACATCGAAAACCATTTATGCATAAAAGGAAGCGGATTTGTTGAATACACGTAGGACCCTCAAGAACTTGTCTTGGAAGGGCGTTTAAGGAATCAGGGCACCAATATGAAAGTCAAAGTCAGAGCCATGCGTAAGCTGGGAGCGGCGATTCTCCAGAAGGAGCACAACAGCACTCCTCCCCATGCGGGAGTCCTCAGCATCAATGAGCACCGCGACCCGGAGCTGGGGCGCGCCATCGTTCGCGCTCAGCTGTTTGACCAGGTCAAGGGTGGCGACATTGAAATCCTCCCCGAGCTCAGTGACGCACGGCTCATCTGGCTGGATGGCACCAAGCTGCGTCTATCGGGCACGGAACGTATCGGCCAAGCCGCCTACGCGCAAACCTGGTCTGTCGAAGTCGAGGTGGCCTGATGCTCAAGGTCTATATCCACGCCGGCGGCCCTAAAGAACGCAATGAGGGCAATGTACTGGCCATCCTGGACATCGCGTACGCCAAGCAAGAGGCTTACTCCAACTACGCGGTGGGGTTCGCCTGGAAAGGCGTAGGAGCTGTTCAGCAGGACTCTCTCACGGACTACCCCCGTTGGGCAGGCAGCCTGTGGGACCTTGTGGCTCGAGGCCTGACGCGCATCCTCTATCGCGCCGACCAAGCCCCTCCCGTGGCCCAGCCAGACCGTCGCTGTGCTTATGCGACTCGTCTGTGTGCGTTCATCGAAAAATCAACCAGCTCGGACCGCGGCATCGAGCTAGGCATGGCCCAGATTTTTCAGGTCCCCGGCCAGCGCGGGACGTACAACGCCGTCTTCACGGAAGACATCCTCGGCATCAGGTCCGCTGAGTTCACGTATGGACTGAAGTCCCTCAATCCCGCTGACCTGCTGCTGCGCGCCATCTGCTGGGCGTACTTTGACCAAGACGTTCTGGGCCCTCGACCGTCTCTCATCCTGCCTGCTTCTATCAAGATGGATGGCGTCGACAAATTTGATGTCAACGCGTTGGCAGAACCCGCCAAGACTGGGTTCCAGCGCTTCATGGGCTCGTATGCGATGAACGCTCCGCAGACGCTTGCTAAAGCCGAGGACTACGTTCGCTTTCTGATGCGAGGCTAGTCATGACGTCTGCTGCTCTTGCACCTGACCAACCGAAGCTTTTCCCCCTGCGCAAGCGCACAGGGACGGCAGCCCATCACCTGTCTACCAAGGCGGTGGACTTTGGCCACGACGACCTCGCTGACCTGACGGAAAAGCAAGCCATCATGCTGTTGGCCGAGGCGCAGTGGGGCTCCTCGACGTACATGCCATGCCCCCACTGCGGCACTCTGGACAAACACTATTGGACCCCGAAGGAGGAGCGCTGGAAGTGCAAATGCTGTGACAAGCGCTTCTCAGTCACCTCCAATACGGTCTTTGCTGACCGCAAGCTGGATGTCACCAAGATTTTGAAGATTGCGTACTCGTGGGCTAACGGAGCCTCAGGTGTTCCGGCGCTGCAGCTGCGCCGAGACTGGAAGGTGTCGTATCCCACGGTGTTCACCTTGCTGCATAAGCTGCGTGAAGGTCTGGCTCGCGGGTTCAACATCGGCCTCATGGCCGGCGCCCATGAGATGGACGGGTTGGACATCAATGGACGTCGGTACCGCGAGAAAAGGAACAGGCCTCAAAGGGGAAAGAGTTCAGGTTCGCCCAAAATTCCCGAGGACCTGCTCAAGCCTCCTGCCGGATACGAGATGGTCGGCCCGATGCCTCCGCCTAAGTTCGGCAAGGTTGCCAAGCAGCCTCTAGATAGGCGCCTTCTGCTGGTCATGCGCCAGCGTGGAGTGAGCAAGGGCAAGGGAGCGGTAGCAACGCGCGTCGGCATCGCCATCACTGAATCCTCCGCCACCGTCACAACCCTGGCGATGCAGTTCGCTTCGGCAGAGTCCATCATCTTCAGCGATGAGGACCCTTCATACAGCGGGTTCAAGTCGCTCTTTGCCGAGCACAAGAGCATCAGTCACTCTGTCGCCTTCAGCGATGGCAAGGGGACAAGTAACAACCAGGCGGAGAGCTTCAACCATCGGATGCGACGAGCTGCAGAGGGTATCTACTTGAATCCTTCTAACAAGTACATGCTGGAGTACGCGGCGGAGCAGGCCTGGCGGGAGGACACCCGAAGAGTGTCAACAGGGAAGAGGCTCATCCACCTCTTCCGGCACGCTTTATTCGTCGGGACGTCCTTCTGGTGGCGCGGGTACACGCACGGTAAGCATCGGGAGTACGAAGTGCTGCTGGAGGGGAACAGACCCGCCAAGGGACGAGGGAGACCGAAAGGGTGGAAGGCGAAGCCGCCTAGGTAGCCGAAGAGAACGGGGTGGCGCCGCAACCAGCTGCGCTAATCCGCAGACGCCATCTTGTGTTGCCTAGCCCCCAATGGCTTTGTTTTCTTTGCCATCAGCTCGGGCTTGGTCGTGGGCTTACGTTCGAAGCTGAAGGTCACAGGTCCCTTGAGCTTCGGCCTAGCAGGCGTAGGGCTCGTCGAGAAGGCTTGCTGCAGCTCATCATTCGACCAGACAATTGCAACATTTCTCAACCCCAGAGCCACCAAAAGAGTGCTTGCAACGGCAAAAGGGTCCTGCTTAGCTGGTCTGCAACCAGGCACATCGACATACAAATTGAATTGGCTGGGGGTAGAGTCAACATACGCTTGAATCGCAGCTAGGACCGCCCCAACTTTGAATCGCGAAATCAGATATTCACCCAAGTCATCCGTCTCTCGCTCAAAGTGGACGCCATGAGAAGTAAGCAGCTGACGGCTTGCTCGAAACGCGCAAATTGGCATTGCGTGCCCAAGTGTTCTTTCGTAGGCGAGACGAGTCAACGGTCTGACCGCAGCCGAATTATTCGGCTGGTCTGCGGTGAAGAGCGTTAGCAAGGAGGTCATGGTATCCAGTCTATACCAACAGGTGGAATGTTGTTTTGGGTATAGCGAACCAGCCTAATCTTGACTGGGATAGCCGCGTGATTGCCATCAGAGGCGAGGCTGACTCCCGGGGTGCCGTCGTTGTACCAAAATATCTCTGCAGGTGTGCTGCAACCGGGCGTCGGAGCCACATCGGTTTCGAACTCAACGCCATCGGTATTCGACGGAAGAGGCCCGCGCAGCGCCTTAACCGCAAAAGCTGCTTGGTTGTTAGCAGACAGTCCGCCCCAGATTTCGCGCGTATGAATCTGGCGTAGGGCCGTGTCGAGGGTCTGGTTTCTCCCGCCAACCTTGCGGTGATAGATAGTGGTCGCCATTTGATGCGATTGGTCTTTCCCACGTGCCGATGACGCCGGCAGTGTCTCCCCGGCCAAGGACCCTCCTTGGCCTGACACAACTATACGTCAACGCCTTAATGTCGCGAGATGCCGTTCCCTTCTGGTGGGCATGAGTGTCCATAGCTATAGGAGCTACAGAACGAACGACCTCCCCCATGCGACAAACAACCTTCCACCGACCTTTTGAAATAGAGGCGGCGCCAACCTTCTTTAATCCCCCGCGGAATTCGCCTTGCATATTTCACATTCGGCTCAGATACCGGAAGGATGGTGACTGGCAACATTTTTCGCTGGTGCATATCCCTGAAGCTGTTCAGGAATATCTGGCGAAAGGACTTGTCGCTGGGATTTATCTTGTGACGTTGCCGACGAACGGTGTCGCCTCAAGAGCGCTCGATGAACTGCCGAACTACGTTGTGCTGGGGGTCGAGCTCACCGATGGCCGCAGGATTTCATCTGTCCCGAGAGCCTTTCACCAGCAGTTCTGTAAGTGGTTGGTTTATGCCTTCCTAGGGATTGCCACAGGCGCTGCACTTTCTGCAACCCCACTCGCATGGGTTGGCGGCTTGATTGCTGGCGGGGCGACTCACGCAGTTAGGACAGCATGGGCGTTTCCTCGAAAACCGTTCTGGCCGCCATCTTGAGCCCTTTAAACAGCCCCTAAAATGTGGCGGTGCAATCTCTCCCCTCAAATCGACTTGCCTGCCGCCTTTCAATTCATGCGATTTGGATTGACGAATTCGGAGGCGGCAGCTACGCCCACCGCGAATTTCGCTACCGCTGTCTACGCGATGGCTGTAAATATGTGAGTCCCATCTGGACTGTTGCTCAGCCCCCTGAGGCACTGCCACTGCCCATGCGGCTACTAGGTGTTCAACCATTGAACTTTGTGGGCTCTTGACAAAGGGCGGTAGGACGACAACCTCAAAGTTGATGTCGGGCATACCTTGTCGCAAGAGCTGACTTCGTGAGGCCTCTCCCCCGGCTATAGAACTTTTTCCACTCCTGTAGCGCCCCAATCCTCCCTGGCTCCAGCCCCGGGTCAAACTGCAGAATCGTCTCGAACAGCGTGGCCTTGTCCGCCTCAAGCTTGACCTGCCTGGCCAGCAGCCTCGCTCGAACATCCTCGGGATGTTCCTGCGCCAGCAACTCCGCCAAGAAACCCAGCTCGCCATTGATGTTGGCCACAAGCCCAACAAACTTGTTCAGCGTGGACTGAGTGCGGGTGCGAGTCATCGTGAGTGCCATGACTCGACCTCGTCAGCCCTACTTGCCAGTTCCGCCAACGTAGGCGCCTTGTCACCGACCCAGCGCCACACTCCCGGCTTGTTGGCCGTCTCCAGGTCATGCAGTCGTTCAACCTCCTTGGCGGTCAGCATGGCTCTAAGCGCGCGTCCGAGGGTGTTGCGGCAATAGTTCTGGCGCAGCTTGTCTGAAGAGAACTCCAACTGGAACGCAGCTTCTGCCATGGCCAGCAGGGTAAAGGTGTCGATGGACTCAGGGGCGATGCCCTGAAGAACGTCACGAATCCAGGTGCGCAGTCGGCCCCTTCCGCCATAGCGTTCGTTGTGGGCCTGTACGACGGGGGCTATAGCGGGTAGCTCGGGCCTCGACACCTGTGCCGAAACGCTTTCCAGGGCATTGAGTGCGTGCAGCAGCCTTTGGCGACGCGCCTCCAGCAGTGCTTGCTCTGTATCGACGCGCGCTAGGTCGCCCTTGACCACGGCAATCTTGTTGACCAGCCATCTGACGTGGGGCGAGGCCCGGGTTTGACCGCTGATTGATTCAGGCATGACTGGACCGTTAGGTGTCAGTTGTCCTTAGGGCAGCCGAGCGCTGTGCTAGCTCGCTCAGGCTGGGCAACTGGTCGGCCACCCAGAGCCACATTCCTGGAAATCCGTCGTTGGAAGAGCGAAGTGACTTGACCTTGCCCTGTTCCTTGAGGTGGCGAAGCTGGCCTCTTATGGATAGCTGCTGTCGCATACGTTGCGCTCGCGTGCTCAGCGGGATTCCGAACTCGACGGCTACAGAGTCGGTCAGGAGGGTCATAGAGACCGGATTTGGATAGGACTTCTGAAGGGTCCGAACTAGGAAGTCTCGCAACCCGCCCCGTTTTCCGTACTTCCCCTGCCATGCGTTCACCATACCCAGGGCCGCGGGCGACACTTCCGAGTACATCAAGCCCAGTGTTCGGTCTAGAGCCGCCAACCTGCTGTCGACGGTCGACATCTGCTGCTTGGCTGCCTCGACTGAAGCGTTTAAACGCTCGAACCTCTCCTCTGCTTTCCCCAGCTTTGTAAGCAGCAGGGCCATGTGCGCCGCGCTGACCTCTCGGGCACCGAACAAGGCGGCCCGTTCGTTCAACAGCCACTTCAAATCTGGTGGAGTTTTGGTTTGGCGAGAGTGGACTTCTGACATCAAATTGCTTCATGTTGGCTACGTTACCAACGTGAAGCGAGGGTGCTTGCTCAACGAATAAGCAGAAAGGCCCCGGAGGGCCTTGTTAGTAGCCACTAAGGGCCATCTGCTTATTAACACCCTCGGCTGCATGGCCGGATGAGGGTTTCTCAGAGCATCGAGCGCACGCGCTCGGCCGTGATGTCGTTGAGGCAGCGCAGATGGCCCAGCGGGCATACACGCTGGAAACATGGCGCACAGTCCAGCGGCGGCTGGTAGGCGGGATCGTTTTTGAGCCAGAGAACCTTGGCACGCTTACTGAGCGGCGGGGTGTGTTCCGGGCTGCTGGAGCCGAAGAGGGCGACCTGCGGCACGTCCAGGGCAGCGGCCACATGCATGAGGCCAGTGTCGTTGCTGATCACGCGGCGCGCAGCGGCAATCAGGGCAAAGGCCTCGGCCAGCGAGGTGGTGCCGGCCAGGTTGCGGCAGTCTGCACCGGCGGCGAGCGCCACGATCTCCTGGCCCAGCGCCGCTTCCTTGCCCGCGCCCAGCAGCAGCACCGGGGCGTCGAGCTGTTGCGCCAGTTCCGCAAAACGTTGTGCCGGCCAGCGCTTGGCCGGACCGAATTCGGCACCCGGCACAAAAACGTAATAGGCACCGCGCACCAGCCCCAACCTGGCCAGCACGGCGTCACACTGGGCCGCGTCGACCTGCAGGCGCGGCTGGTCGGCCTCGATGCCAGTCTCGCCGCTGAGTGCGGAGTAGAAAGCCACCATGGGCGGCCGTTTGTCCTTCGAGGGATTCTTCAGGCGGTGGGTGAGCAGGCCCACGCGCGCCTCGCCCAGGTAACCCACCCGCTTCGGGATGCTGGCCAGGAAAGGGAGCAGGGCGCCCTTGATGGAGTTGGGCAACACATAGGCCACGTCAAAACGCCCCTCCATCTGCCGCGCCAGCGTACGACGCGCCTTGAACTGCAGTCCGCCATGGGCGAAGGGGAATTCGATGACCTCGGCCACCTGCGGCATGGCGCGATAGACCGGCGCCACCCAGGGCAGGGCTCCGACCGTGAGCCGCTCGCCGCGCGCGGCCAACCGGCGCAACAGGGGCTCCGTCATGACCGCATCCCCGATCCACTGGGGCGCGATCACCAGCGCATTAATGGTGCGCTGCGAAGTGTTCACCGGCCTTGAGCTTGTAGACGGTGCCGCAATAGGGGCACTTGGCTTCGCCGGTATGCGCCACATCCAGGTAGACCTTGGGGTGGCTGTTCCAGAGTTTCATGTCGGCCTTGGGGCTGGGACAATAGACGCCGCCCTGGTGGTTCAGGTCCTGGGCCAGCAGTTCAACTGTTTGTTTACTCATGAGTACCTCGTTTCAGCGATGGATGCACAACCCTGGGTCTCATCGCGGAACGCCGTGGAGCCGGCTTTGCCGGGCCACTGGCGTTGCCCCCGGCAAGGGGGGGGTGGCGAAGCGACACGCAGTGCGCGTAGCCTGGGGGTGTTCAAACTTTCGTGAGCCAGTGGGCGTATTTGGGATTGCGGCCATTGACGATGTCGAAGAAGGCGCTCTGGATCTTCTCCGTGATCGGGCCGCGCGAACCGCTGCCGATCTCGACACGGTCGAGTTCGCGAATGGGGGTGACTTCAGCAGCGGTGCCGGTGAAGAAGGCTTCGTCGGCGATGTAGATCTCGTCGCGCGTGATGCGTTTCTGCACGATCTCCAGGCCCAGGTCCTTGGCGATGTGAAACACCGTGTTGCGCGTGATGCCGTTGAGGGCGCCGGCCGACAGGTCGGGCGTGTAGATCACACCGTTCTTGATGACGAAGATGTTCTCGCCAGCGCCTTCGGACACGAAGCCAGAGGAGTCGAGCAGCAGGGCCTCGTCGTAGCCATCGTCCGTGGCTTCCATATTGGCCAGGATGGAGTTGGTGTAGTTGCTGACCGCCTTGGCCTGCGTCATGGTGATGTTGACGTGGTGACGCGTGTAGCTGGAGGTCTTGACACGGATGCCGCGCTTCAAACCCTCTTCACCCAGGTAGGCGCCCCAGGCCCAGGCCGCCACCATCAGGTGGATGGTGTTGCCCTTCGGGGAGACGCCCAGCTTCTTGTCGCCGATCCAGGTCAGCGGACGCAGGTAGCAGCTCTCGAGCTTGTTGGCGCGCACGACATCCTTCTGTGCCTCGTTGACCTGCTCCGCGGTGAAGGGGATCTTCATGCGCAGGATCTTGGCGCTGTTGAACAGGCGCTCGGTGTGCTCCTGCAGACGGAAGATGGCCGTGCCATTGACCGTGTTGTAGGCGCGCACGCCCTCGAAAGCGCCGCAGCCGTAGTGCAGGGTATGGCTCAGCACGTGGATCTTGGCGTCACGCCATTCCACCAGCTGGCCGTCCATCCAGATTTTTCCGTCGCGGTCGGACATCGAGGTCGGTAGGGGGCTCATCGGTTCTTTCCTTGTAGGGGCTGCCCGTTCGGCCGGGCCAAGACGCTGATTTTACGGGGCCGGCGGCAGGCCCGGCAGGGTGGTGGAGCCGGGGTCGGTCGCGTCCGGGCGGCGGAAGTCCCAGCGCACCAGCTTGCCCGCATGGAATTCGCAGGTCACCGAGGCCTCGGAGGGGTCGGTCCAGCGGAACAACTCGGGCTGGCTGTCGGGCGGGCTCTGCGCCTCGCCCAGGGCCCGGGTCATGGCCACGACGTGCATCAGCGTCATGCCGGGCCTGAGCTTGGCCTGCAGCATCACGGCGCTGCCCACATAACCCAGGGGGCTGTCGGCCGCGCGCTTGAGGATGTGCATGAGACGGGTAAAGTGCAGCATCAGCCACAGCATGAGGGCACCGACGGCAAAGGCCACGCCGGCCCAGCCCCCGAAACGGTAGCCGGCCACGACCAGCAGCACCGCGCCGATGGGAAGAAGGATTTTCTGAAAAGACATGGCCCCGATTGTCTCAGAGCATCTGTAGCGGAGACGGCCCCGTGGGCGGCGCAAACAGGCGGTCAAGTTCGGCCAGCTGGGCCGGACTCAGCGTGATCTCGCGGGCCGCCGCATTCTCACGCACGCGTGTCAGATGGACCGACTTCGGGATGGCGATCACGCCTTCCTGCGCCAGCAGCCAAGCCAGCGCGGCCTGCGCCGCTGTCATGCCGTGGCGTCGGGCGAAATCCTGCAGCCCCTTGTGGGTCGACAGGCTGCCCTGTTCGATCGGCGAATAGGCCATGGTGACCACGCCTTGCTGGCGCAGCCAGGGCAGCAGGTCCCACTCGATACCACGACGATGCAGGTTGTAGAGCAGCTGGTTCGCAGTGCAGGCCTCGCCGCCGGGCACGCCCCGAAGCGCCTGCATGTCATCCAGATCCAGATTGCTCACGCCCCAGTGGCGGATCTTGCCTGCGCGCTGCAGGGCCTCGAAAGCCTCCACGGTCTCGGCCAGCGGATAGGGGCCGCGCCAGTGCAGGAGGTAGAGGTCGATGCGGTCGGTCTTGAGGCGTTGCAGGCTGCGCTCGCAGGCCGTAACGGCGCCCTTGCGCGAGGCGTTGTGCGGATAGACCTTGCTGACGAGAAAGGCCTGATCACGCCGACCCAAAAGCGACTCGCCCACCACCTGCTCGGCCCCGCCCTCGGCGTACATCTCGGCGGTGTCGATCAGCGTCAGGCCGAGGTCCAGGCCCAGCTGCAGTGCGGCGACTTCCTCCTGACGCGCGCTGCGGTCCTCGCCCATGTACCAGGTGCCCTGACCCAGGGCCGGCACCAGTTCACCCGTGGGCAGGCGCACCTGTTTCATAGTCGCCGCCGGGCTGCCCCAAGGCAACGACGGCCCCCTCGGGGGGCAGCGCAGTACACGGAGTGACAAGCTTGGGGGCTGGTCATACAGCGAACTTGCCTGCGACGAAGTCGGTCACCTGCTGGTCCTCGGCCGAGGTCAGGCCGCTGACGCCGATGGCGCCGCACAACACACCGGCCTTGTCCTTCAAGGGGGAACCGCCGGGCAAGGCCGTGAGCAACGGGTCGCAAAAGTAGCCGATCTCGATGTTCTCACGGTGCAGGCGTTCCAGAACGGCCTGGGTGGTGACGCCCATGCGTGCCGCGCTATAGCCCTTGCCTTGGGCGATGGCCACGCTGCGCAGCGGCGCGCCTTCCATGCGAACAAACGCCAGCAGCAGTCCGCTGGCGTCACAGACCGAAACGCAGACCGGCTTCTTGAAATTCTGGCTGGCGTGGGCCATGGCCTGGTCGATCAGGTCACGGGCGACGGCGAGAGTGAGGTGGGACATGAGACAACTCCTGGGCATTCAATGCCCAGGATTGTAGGAACGCCAGGGCCTACTCCAGCGTGCGCAAGACTTGGAGGGCTTCTTCCACGCGCTCGACGGCATGGATGGTCAGGCCCTCGATGGGCTTCTTCGGCGCATTGGCCTTGGGCACCACGGCCACGGAAAAGCCCAACTTGGCGGCTTCCTTCAGGCGCTCCTGCCCGCGCGGTGCGGGACGCACCTCGCCGGCCAGGCCGACTTCGCCGAAAGCGAGAAAGCCTTTGGGCAGGGGCCTGCCGCGCAGGCTGGAGGTGATGGCCAGCATCACGGCCAGGTCGGCCGCGGGCTCGCTGATGCGCACACCGCCCACAGCATTGACGAACACATCCTGGTCCAGACAGGCCACACCAGCGTGGCGGTGCAGCACGGCCAGCAGCATGGCGAGACGATCCCGGTCCAGGCCGACCGAGAGGCGCCGCGGAGACGGACCACCGCTGTCCACCAGCGCCTGGATTTCCACCAGCATGGGGCGTGTGCCTTCCAGCGTGACCATCACGCAGCTGCCGGGCACCGGCTCGGCGTGCTGTGAGAGAAAGATGGCACTGGGGTTGCTCACGCCCTTCAGCCCCTTTTCCGTCATGGCAAAAACGCCGATCTCGTTGACGGCGCCGAAGCGGTTCTTGATGGCGCGGATCAGGCGGAAGCTGCTGTGTGTATCGCCCTCGAAGTAGAGCACCGTGTCCACCATATGCTCCAGCACACGCGGGCCGGCCAGCGCACCCTCCTTGGTGA
>Ga0187844_10001366_pt1 | contig 18638 bp, 21 predicted proteins | sample SpaLakP09_SKY_50_FD_134517 | JGI IMG/M metagenome (GOLD analysis project Ga0187844, IMG submission 134517) | Oligotrophic lake water microbial communities from Sparkling Lake, Wisconsin, USA - SP09_SKY_50 | ecosystem: Environmental > Aquatic > Freshwater > Lake | place: USA: Sparkling Lake...
CAGGCATTGGACTTGGTTGCTAAAACCTTGATCAATCCTGACGATGTGGTGTTGGTTGAGGGGCCGACATTTTTAGCCACCATTCAGTGCTTCAGGTTGTATGGCCCACAAGTCTTGGGTGTGCCCATCGACGCGGATGGGGTACGAATCGATCAGTTAGAAGACATGATGGTCATGCACAAGCCCAAGCTGGTGTATCTGGTTCCTACGTTTGGCAACCCCAGTGGCGCAACCCTCAGCCTTGAGCGACGCTTGAAAGTGTTGCAGCTTGCTGTCAAGTACCAAACCGTGGTGGTGGAAGACGACCCTTATGGCGATTTGTATTTCGCTGAACCACCGCCGCCTTCTTTGTTGGCTTTGAGTGAGCAAGTGCCTGGCAGCCGAGAGTGGTTGATATACTGCGGCTCACTCAGCAAAGTACTGTCGCCAGGTCTGCGTTTGGGCTGGATGATTGCACCCCCCGAACTCTTGGCTCGCGCCACCATGTGCAAGCAGTTCAGCGATGCGCATACCTCAACATTCGCCCAAGCAACGGCCGCGCATTACCTCAAAGCGGGCCGCCTGCCTGCCACTTTGGCGAATGTGCGCCGCGTTTACGCCGAGCGTGCACTGGCTATGGGTGAAGCACTCAAGCAAGAGCTAGGCGACGCTTTAGCGTACAACCAACCACTGGGCGGCTTGTTCTTTTGGGCCACTCTGACAGGTGCTGGGGGCAAAGAAAAAAGCGGCAGCGAGTTGGCCAAGCGTGCGATAGAAAAAGGTGTGGCTTTTGTACCTGGGGCGCCATTCTTTGCCAACAATCCAGACAACTCTGCGATTCGCCTGAGCTTTGCCACCGCTGATGTGGCAAAAATCAAAGAGGGCATTGCCAGACTGGGGCAAGCTCTTTAAATTCAGCCCGCAAAACCTGCATAGGCTGAGGCATCCATCAAGCCCTCAATTTCGCTTAATTCACTGAGTTGAACTTTGCAAAACCATCCCGCGCCCTCAGGGTCGGTGTTGGCAAGGGAAGGGTCTGCGCGCAGTTCTTCATTCACCTGCAACACCGTGCCGCTGGCAGGCATATGTACATCTGCTGCAGCTTTGACCGACTCAACCACACCCAGCACTGTGCCCTGCGCAAAGCTGGTTCCCGCGGCGGGTAATTCAACAAACACAATATCGCCCAAAGTCTCTTGGGCATGGACGGTGATACCCACCCAAGCGAAATCGCCTTCAGTGCGTACCCAAGTATGTTCTGCGTGGTATTTGGTCATGGTCACATGCCTGCGTAGTTCGGGCCACCGCCGCCCTCGGGCGTGACCCACACAATGTTTTGGGTGGGGTCTTTGATGTCACAGGTTTTGCAATGCACGCAGTTTTGCGCATTGATTTGCAACTGGTCTTTGCCTTCAGCGGTTTTGATGTATTCGTACACGCCCGCCGGGCAATATCGACCCTCGGGTCCGTCGTAGTTGCTAAGGTTGATGTTGACGGGCACATGGCTGTCTTTAAGCGTCAAGTGAGCCGGTTGGTTTTCTTCATGGTTGGTGTTGCTGATGAAGACACTGGAGAGTTTGTCAAAGCTGAGCACGCCATCGGGCTTGGGGTAGTGAATGTGTGCGCACTGCTTGGCAGGCTTCAAACTGCTGTGGTCTGCTTTGTGGTTGTGCAGCGTCCAGGGAGGTGTGCTGATGCCGATTTTCGGTAAAGCAAATTGCTCGATGCCGGTCATCAGTTGACCGACCCACTTTCCTTTTTTGAACCAGTTTTTGAAATTGCGGGTTTGGTGCAATTCTTTATAGAGCCAGCTGTTTTCAAATTGGGTGGGATAGGCCGTGAGTTCATCATGGGCACGGCCTTCAGCAATAGCCACAAATGCCGCTTCAGCCGCCAACATGCCCGACTTGATGGCGGCATGGCTGCCTTTGATGCGAGCCGCATTCAAGTAACCCGCATCGCAACCAATGAGTGCGCCACCCGGGAACACGGTTTTAGGCAAGGCTTGCGGTGTGCCGTTGTTGATGGCGCGCGCGCCATAGCCGATGCGTTTGCCGCCTTTCAAATGCTTGGCGATGCTGGGATGTGTTTTCCAGCGTTGCATTTCCTCGAAAGGATTCATATAGGTGTTGGTGTAATCGAGGCCCAACACAAAGCCCAAGGTGACTTTGTTGTCTTCTAAGTGGTAGAGAAAACCGCCACCAAAGCTGTTGTCCTCGATAGGCCAACCAGAGGTGTGCACCACCAGACCAGGCTTGGCCAATGAAGGGTCGACTTCCCATAATTCTTTGATGCCAATGGCAAAGGTTTGCGTGTCTTTACCTTTATTGAGGTCAAAGCGTTCGATCAATTGCTTGCCCAAATGCCCACGCGCACCTTCGGCAAACACGGTGTACTTGCCTAACAGCTCCATGCCGAGTTGAAAATTGTCGGTGGGTAAACCATCTTTGCCCAGTCCCACGTGGCCGGTGGCCACGCCTTTCACAGAACCATCATCGTTGTAAAGCACTTCTGCTGCAGTGAAGCCTGGAAAGATCTCCACCCCCATCGCTTCGGCTTGTTGGGCCAGCCATTTGGTGACGTTGCTGAGTGACACCACATAGCAACCATCATTGTGAAAATTACGCGGCATCAGCCAAGAAGGCACTGTGGAAGAGCTTTGTTCCGACAGGATCAGCAGCTCGTCATCAGTCACCGCTTGGTTCAAAGGTGCGCCACGCGCTTTCCAATCGGGGAACAATTCATTCATGGCCCGCGGGTCCATCACCGCACCCGACAAAATATGTGCGCCGGGCTCAGACCCCTTTTCTAAAACAACCACCGACAAGTCTTGGCCTTTGTCGTTGCAGAGTTGTTTCAATCGAATAGCTGTGGCCAAACCGCCAGGCCCACCACCCACCACCACCAGGTCGTATTCCATTGTTTCGCGAGGGCCGAATTGTTCAAGTAAATCTTGGGGAATCATGAGAAAGTAAGTGAATATGTCATTGCAGCGACAGATTCTATTCGCAGTGATGGGGACTTATCGCCATAATCACTTGTCCTCGCTGCTGTACTTGGCACTGCAGTGATTTATTGATATTAAGGAGTTCAACATGGCATACAGCCTCGATTTATCTGGCCGCGTGGTCTTGGTCACAGGCGCTTCAAGTGGTTTGGGCGAACAATTTGCGCGCACCTTGTCAAGCGCCGGTGCGGCAGTGGTTTTGGCCAGTCGGCGGGTAGATCGCTTGAAATCATTGCGAACCGATATCGAAGCGCAGGGGGGTGACGCGCATGTGGTCAGTTTGGATGTGACTGATTTGGCCAGCATAGAGGCGGCGGTGGCTTACGCAGAAACCGATATTGGCCCAATTGACATTTTGATCAACAACTCAGGTGTCAGCACTACCCAACGCTTGCAAGATGTGCGCGAAGAGGACTTTGATTTTATTTTCGACACCAATGTGCGCGGTGCATTTTTTGTGGCGCAAACTGTGGGTAAGCGCATGTTGGCCCGATCAAAAGGTGCTTTGCCAGGCACTTATACCGGTGGGCGCATCATCAATATCGCTTCCATGGCGGCTCTGCGGGTGTTGCCGCAAATTGGCGTGTACTGCATGAGCAAGTCGGCGGTGGTCCAAATGACCAAAGCCATGGCCTTGGAATGGGGCAAGCACGGTATCAATGTGAATGCGATTTGCCCGGGCTATATCGATACCGAAATCAACCACCACCATTGGCAAACCGAGCAAGGGCAAAAATTGGTAAGCATGTTGCCGCGCAAACGCTTGGGTAGTCCGCAAGACCTGGACGCGTTGTTGGTGATGCTTGCGAGCCCACAAAGTGGCTTTATCAATGGCGCTGTGATTGCAGCGGACGACGGCTTTGGCGTATGAGAATTGAGCTGCCGGCGCAAAAGAAATGGGTTTACCAGGAGGTGGTCACCATGCGCTGGGGCGATATGGATGCCATGGGGCATCTCAACAACACCAGCTATTTTCGGTTTTTAGAGACGGTTCGCATCAACTGGTTTACCCAATTGCACTGCGCGCCTGACCCCAAAGGGGAGGGGCCAGTCATCGTCAATGCGTTTTGTAATTTTTACAAACAACTTGAATATCCCTGCGATGTGTTGGTGAAGATGTATGTCAGCGATCCGCAACGCAGTTCTTTTGAGTCTTGGGCCACTTTGGAGCGGGTCGACCAACCCGGTGTCATCCATGCGGATGGCGGAGCCACCACGGTATGGGTGAACTTCCCTCTGCAAAAATCAGCTGCGCTACCCGATTGGATGAGGGCACATTTGGTTTGATGGCTAAATAGCATTCATAAATCATCATTTAAACAATGATTCATATATTGCAGTAATTAATTTATTTAACTATTATTTGTTATTTTTTGGTTATTATCAATCAATTCCACTTCATTATGTGGGTTGACGGAGAGAATAACAGTGACCCTTCCCCACGAGTTGTCAGCGCACATCATGCGCAAGCAACCGACCCAAAAACGCGCTCAGCTCACCATTGAGGCCATATTTGAAGCCACCTCGCAAATTGTTGACCGAGAAGGGGTCAGTGGATTGACTACCAACAAAATTGCAGCCAAGGCTGGTTTTTCTGTGGGCACGCTCTACCAATATTTCTCCAGTAAAGAGGCCATATTCCGCGCCATGTCGCAACATGGCCGCAGTTTGGTGTTGCGAGATATCGAAAGCTTTTTGTTTTCAATCGAATGCAGCCAAGACCCGCTAGACATTTCGCCGGAAGAATTTGTAAGACAGTATGTGCAAATTTGTATTGAAGGCTTTGCCTTAGGGAAAAGTTACCGAAGGGCAATGAATCGCTTGTGTTGGCTTCTTGAGCAACCAGAAGAAACCGCCAGCTCGGTGCAAAAAATGGTCGAGCGCCTCTCACTGTGTTTGAAATACTTGCAGCATCCTATGCTGCCGGTATTGGATGAGACGCAAATGTTTGTGATGAGTCGATCCTTGCTGGGATGTTTACGAAGCGCCTCTTTAGAGCGTTTTTCCCACATGGACTCTGTCGAGTTCGAGAAGCAGTTGGTTGATTTACTGATGGGGCAGTTTGTTCGCAACTTAGAAGCCGCTTAAGTTTTTACAGCTTTTTCTCTTTAGGGATGCGTCCCATTAAATAAAACTCAGGGTTGGGCAACATATTCGAAAAACTGGCCATGCGATTGGATAAGCCGAAAAACGCCGTGATAGATGCAATATCCCAAATATCTTCATCGTTCAATCCATGGGCGTGCAGGGCAGGGAAGTCCGCTTCCTCCACTTCGTCGCTGTGCAGGCAAACTTTCATTGCAAAGTCGAGTATGGCGCGTTGACGTGGGCTGATGTCGGCTTTGCGGTAATTGATGGCGACTTGGTCGGCTACCAGCGGTTTTTTCTCAAAGATACGCAATATCGCCCCATGCGCTACCACGCAATACAGGCAGTGATTGACCGCGCTTGTGGTGGTGACGATCATCTCCCGTTCACCCTTGCTAAGACCACTGTCTTCGCGCAACATAAGGGCGTCGTGGTAGGCAAAAAAGGCACGCCACTCGGCAGGTCGTCTGGCCAGCGTTAAAAACACTTGCGGGACAAAGCCGGCTTTTTCCTGAACCTCCAAAATTTTGACGCGAATGTCTTCGGGAAGGTTGTTGATGTCGGGGGCAGGGTAGCGGTTCATATCGTCTCCAAGTCAAGCCATTATGCCCAGCGATCAAGCTTGGGGTTGAGCCCATGCCCCTAGAATGATCTTTATGCAGCAAAGGAGAGTGGGTTGAATAAATTGTTTCCCAGTGCGGCCGCCGCACTTGAAGGTTTGGTCCACGATGGGCAGTTGATTGCCGTGGGTGGTTTTGGTTTGTGTGGCATTCCCGAAGCCTTGATTGCGGCTTTGCGTGACAGCAAGGTACAAAACCTGACAGCCATCTCCAACAACGCCGGTGTTGATGATTTTGGTTTGGGGATTTTGTTACAAACCCGACAAATCAAAAAAATGATTTCCTCTTATGTGGGTGAAAACAAAGAGTTTGAGCGGCAGTACTTGGCCGGCGAACTCGAGCTTGAATTCACCCCTCAAGGAACGTTGGCTGAAAAGCTGCGCGCCGGCGGTGCGGGCATTCCTGCTTTTTTCACCAAAACCGGCGTAGGCACGGTGGTCGCCGACGGCAAGGAGTTGCGCGAATTTGATGGCGAGACCTATGTCATGGAGCGGTCTTTGGTGCCTGATATTTCCTTGGTCAAAGCCTATGCCGCAGACCGTGTGGGCAATTTGCAGTTTCGCTTGACCGCTCGCAACTTCAACCCAGCCGTGGCGATGGCAGGCAAAGTCTGTGTGGTTGAGGTGGAAAAAATAGTGGAGGTGGGCGAGATACACCCCGATCATGTGCATTTACCCGGCATTTATGTGCACCGCATTGTGCTGAACGCCCACCCAGAAAAACGCATTGAAAAACGCACCATCACCGAAAAAGCAGGAGTCTGACCATGAGTTGGAGCCAAGACCAAATGGCCGCACGTGCGGCCCATGAATTAGAAGACGGTTTTTATGTCAATCTCGGCATTGGCATTCCCACGCTGGTGGCCAACCATGTGCCAAGCCACATCGAGGTCTGGCTTCAATCTGAAAACGGTATGTTGGGCATAGGCCCTTTCCCTAATGAAGACCATGTGGATGCCGACCTCATCAATGCGGGTAAGCAAACTGTCACCACAATAGCAGGAACTTCCGTTTTTGGCAGCCATGACAGTTTTGCCATGATTCGTGGCGGAAAAATTAATTTGTCAATTTTGGGCGCCATGCAGGTCAGCGAAAAAGGCGACCTTGCCAACTGGATGATTCCAGGCAAGATGGTCAAGGGCATGGGCGGCGCCATGGATTTGGTGGCCGGCGTCAAGCGCGTCATTATCTTGATGGAGCATGTGGCCAAGAAAAAGGATGGCACTGAGGACTTAAAAATTCTTCCTCAGTGCACCCTGCCTTTGACGGGCGTTGCTGTGGTGGACCGCATCATCACCGATTTGGCTGTGATGGACGTGACACCCGCCGGACTCAAAGTGGTTGAGTTAGCCGATGGCGTGACCCTAGAGTTTTTACAAAGCAAGACCGGGGTCAAGCTGATTTAATGCATCTTTATGCCAAAGGTGCGGCGGCTTCATGCATGGTCTTGCTGTGCTCTTCAAAATAGCGGTTGGCCTCAGCCGTCGGCACCAAGAATTTTGTACGGCGGTTGGTGCCCTCATAAAGGGTTTCAATCATTCCGATTTCGCGTAAAACATCGAGCTTGCGGTGAATCGTGGCTGGCGAGGCGATGTGCGACATGGCCATGGCTTCGGTCACGGTGAGCGACTTACCTTGTAAATGTCGCACTGCAATGGTCTCGAGTAATTTTTTCGCATCGAGATCCAAAGAGGGAAGTTTTCCATTGCCTTCAATGGTATGAAGAAGGGTCAAGAAACGAAGATAGATGTTGTTGCTCATTTGGGAAATAATAACATTTTGATGAAAATTGAGTAGGTTTTTTTTAATAAAATTAAAATATTTAAATAAATAAATGTATTTAATAAAAGTTTTGTTTTTTATTACTTTAATAGTTGCAAATATCAGATTTAATCAGTTTTGAATATATCACCAATGCAAAGATATTTCATCTCCAGGTATTCGGTCATGCCGTGCCTTGAGCCTTCGCGACCCAAGCCCGACTGTTTAACGCCACCAAAGGGCACGTGTTCGGTGGCGATGATGCCCACGTTGATGCCCACCATGCCGTACTCCAAGGCCTCGGCCACGCGGTAAATGCGGCCTATGTCTCGGGTGTAGAAATAACTGGCTAAACCAAACTCGGTGTTGTTGGCCGCATCTATCGCCTCTTGATCGGTAGCAAAGCGAAACACTGGCGCAAATGGGCCAAAGGTTTCTTCTTTGGCGCACAACATGCCGGCATGGGCGTCGGCGATGACCGTGGGTTGAAAAAACTGGCCTTGCAGTTTCTTTCCACCCGTCAGCACCCGCCCGCCTTGTTGCAAGGCGTCGGCGACATGGCGTTCTACTTTGTCAAGCGCAGCATCTTCAATCAAGGGGCCTTGGCTCACTCCCTCTGTAAAGCCATTGCCCACAGTTAGCTTGGCAACTTTGGCAGCAAATTTTTCGACAAAGCTTTCGTACACACTGTCTTGCACATAAATGCGGTTGGCGCACACGCAGGTTTGTCCGGCGTTGCGAAACTTACTGAGCATGGCGCCTTCGACAGCGCTGTCGATATCGGCGTCATCAAACACAATGAAGGGTGCATTGCCACCCAACTCCAAAGCGAGTTTTTTTATTGTGGGCGCAGACTGCGCCATGAGGATGCGCCCCACTTCGGTAGAACCGGTGAAGCTGAGGTGACGCACCGTGTCGCTGGCGCAAAACACCTTGCCCACGGCAATGCTGTTGTCGCTGTCTGCAGTGAGCACATTCAGTACGCCGGCGGGCAGGCCCGCACGCACCGCCAACTCGGCTGCCGCCAATGCGGTGAGTGGCGTGAGCTCGGCGGGTTTGATAATGACGGGACAGCCCGCCGCCAGTGCGGGTGCGACTTTGCGGGTGATCATGGCCAAAGGGAAATTCCACGGCGTGATGGCCGCGCACACGCCAATGGGTTGCTGCAGCACCATGAGTCGGCGGTTGTTGTCAAACTGGGGCAGGGTTTCACCATTGACGCGCTTGGCTTCTTCTGCGTACCACTCCACAAAGCTGGCGCCATAAGCCACTTCGCCTTTGGCTTCTGCATAAGGCTTGCCTTGTTCGGCGGTGAGGATGCGAGCCAGATCATCCACATTCGCCATCAGCAAGTCGTACCACTTGCGCAAAACAATGCTGCGCTCTTTGGCGGTTTTGGTGCGCCACGCAGCCCACGCGGCATCGGCCGCGGCAATCGCACGGGTGGCGTCGTCAGGACCGAGGTTGGCCACATCCGCCAGTTTGCGGCCATTGCTAGGGTCGAGTACATCGAAACGATGAGAGCCTTTTACCCATTCGCCGTTGATCAGCGCATCGGTTTTGAGCAAGCTGGGGTCTTTGAGCAAGGCCAGAGGTGAGGTTTGCATGTCCATAGAGGAGTCGCCATGTTTAAAGTTCAATTCATATCATGGCATAAAATTGTTCATGACTTCAGCCCCTGTATCTGTCGCCGACATTCGGCAAATTTTTCTCGATTTCTTTAAAGCCAAAGGCCACACCGTCGTGGCTTCCAGCCCCTTGGTGCCGGGCAACGATCCCACGCTCATGTTCACCAACTCGGGCATGGTGCAATTTAAAGATGTGTTTTTGGGCTCAGACAAGCGCTCGTATGTGCGCGCAACCTCGGTGCAAGCTTGTTTGCGTGCAGGCGGCAAACACAACGATTTAGAAAACGTGGGCTACACAGCGCGTCACCACACTTTTTTCGAGATGATGGGCAACTGGTCTTTTGGTGACTACTTCAAGCGTGAATCGCTCAAGTGGGCTTGGGAATTGCTTACTGAGGTCTACAAGTTGCCAAAAGAGCGTTTGCTGGCCACCGTCTACCAAGATGACGACGAGGCCTACGATATTTGGACAAAAGAAATTGGTCTGCCACCCGAGCGTGTGATTCGCATCGGCGACAACAAAGGTGGGCGCTATAAGAGCGATAACTTTTGGATGATGGCCGACACCGGCCCCTGCGGGCCTTGTTCCGAAATCTTTTACGACCACGGCGACCACATCCCCGGCGGCCCCCCTGGCAGCCCAGATGAAGACGGCGACCGCTTCATTGAAATTTGGAATAACGTGTTCATGCAGTTCAACATGGACGAAAGCGGCGCTGTCACCCCTTTGCCCGCGCCTTGTGTGGACACCGGCATGGGTCTCGAGCGCTTGGCGGCCATCCTCCAGCATGTGCACAGCAATTACGAAATCGATTTGTTCACCGCCCTCATCAAAGCGGCGGCACGCGAAACCGGCTGTGCCGACTTGGGCACGCCCTCGTTGCGCGTGATTGCCGACCACTTGCGCGCCACCGCGTTTTTGGTGAGCGACGGCGTGGTGCCCTCTAATGAGGGGCGTGGCTATGTGCAGCGGCGCATCGTCCGTCGCGCCATACGCCATGGCTACAAGCTGGGCCAAAAAACACCTTTCTTTCACAAGCTGGTGCCCGAGTTGGTGTCCCTCATGGGTGCGGCCTACCCCAGTTTGGCCGCACAAGCCGAGCGAATCACATCTGTGTTGAAAACCGAGGAAGAGCGGTTCTACGAGACGCTGGAAATTGGTATGCACATTTTGGACGAGGCTTTGGCCGATGGCGTAAAGGTTTTGCCAGGTGAGGTGGCTTTCAAGCTGCATGACACCTACGGCTTTCCGCTGTACCTGACCAACGACGTCTGCCGCGAGCGTGCTTTGCAAGTCGATGAAGCAGGTTTTCATGCCGCCATGGACCGCCAAAAAAACCAAGCCCGCGCAGCGGGTAAGTTCAAGATGGACAAGGCGCTGGATTACAGCGGCGCGCCCACCACGTTTGTGGGCTACGAAAGCCTGCAAGCATCCGCCAAAGTTTTGGCGCTCTACCACGATGGCGTGTCGGTAGCGGCTTTGAACCACGGCCAAAGTGGCGTGGTGGTGCTGGATAACACCCCGTTTTACGCTGAGAGCGGCGGCCAAGTGGGTGACGCGGGTGAAATGGTCAGTGGCTCGGCAAACTTTGCGGTTGAGGACACCCAAAAAATCAAGGCTGATGTGTTTGGCCACCACGGCACACTGTCCCAAGGCACGCTGAATGTGGGCGACGCTCTTGTAGCCACTGTGCGCTCAGGTGTGCGCGCATCCACCGTGCGCAACCACAGCGCCACCCATCTGATGCACAAGGCTTTGCGCGAGGTGCTGGGCGATCATGTGCAGCAAAAAGGCTCGCTGGTGAATGATGAGCGCACCCGTTTTGACTTTGCCCATAACGCGCCGGTGACGGACGCGCAAATCGCCGATATCGAAGGGCGTGTGAATGTCGAAATTTTGGCCAACGCCAGCACCCAAGCGCGGGTGATGGACATTGAATCCGCACAAAAAACCGGCGCCATGATGCTGTTTGGCGAGAAATACGGCGAGACCGTGCGCGTGCTTGACATTGGCACAAGCCGCGAACTGTGTGGCGGCACCCATGTGACGCGTACCGGCGATATTGGCCTGTTTAAAGTGGTGTCTGAAAGCGGTGTGGCTGCGGGCGTGCGCCGCATCGAGGCGGTCACGGGCGCGAATGCCTTGGCCTATGTGCAAAGCTTGGAGCGCACGGTGCAAGAGGCCGCGCAAAGCTTGCGCACGCCACCGGCCGAGCTCAACCAGCGCATCCACCAAGTACTCGATCAGGTCAAAGGCCTAGAGAAAGAACTCGCGGCGCTTAAAGGCCGTCTTGCTTATTCTCAAGGCGACGAACTGTTGACCCAGGCGTTGGATGTCAAGGACGTCAAGCTTTTGGTGGCCAAGCTTGACGGTGCTGACGCCAAAGCATTGCGCGACACCTTGGACAAGCTGAAAGACAAACTCAAAACCGCGTGGTGGTGCTGGCCAGTGTCGAGGGCGACAAAGTACAAATCGCCGCTGGCGTGACAGCTGACACCTTGGGCCGCGTGAAGGCTGGCGAATTGGTGAATTTTGTCGCTCAGCAAGTGGGTGGCAAGGGCGGCGGAAAGCCCGATATGGCCATGGCTGGTGGCACACAGCCTGCCGGTTTGAACGCGGCGCTTGCCAGCGTTCAGGCTTGGGTGTCAGAGCGGCTTTAAGCTTTTTTAAACACCAAATCCCACACGCCGTGGCCCAAGCGAAGGCCGCGGTTTTCAAATTTGGTTAATGGCCGGTAATCGGGTTGATTGGCATAGCCGTCAACTCGGCTGCTGGTGTTGACCAAGCCTTTTTCTGCATGCAACACCGCCAATATGTACTCGGCATAAGGCTGCCAGTCGGTGGCCACATGCAAATAGGCACCGGTCTTCATTCGTTTTAATAATTGCTCAACAAAAGGCGCTTGAATCAGGCGACGTTTGTGGTGACGCAGTTTGTGCCAAGGGTCAGGAAAAAAAATGTGCACGCCGTCCAGGCTGTTTTCACCCAGCATGTGTTCTAGCACCTCTACCGCGTCGTGTTGCAATATGCGGATATTGCCAATGTGTTGCTCGCCCATGCGTTTGAGCAAAGCGCCCACGCCGGGTTCATGCACCTCACAGCCTAAAAAATTGTCGCTGGGGCGTACCGCGGCGATGTGCGCGGTGGCGTCGCCCATGCCAAAGCCAATTTCCAAGATCAGCGGCGCGACGCGGCCAAACACCGCTGGGGCGTTAAGGGGCAAGGGCTGAAAAGGCAGGACAAACTGCGGCCCCAGTTCTGCCAAAGCCTTAGCTTGTCCGCTGGTGGTTCGCCCTGCACGGGTTACAAAACTTTTGATGGTCTTGGGATGGGCGATGTGGTCGGGTGGGGCGGTCATGGGTAGGTGTCTTAGCCCGTCAATTATCTGCCGCCCAGCCATTGGCTGGTCCACTGCATCAATGCTTGCTGGCAAGACCCTGCTTGGGCGGGTAAGCCCAGCACTTGTGCCGCGGCATTCAAAGCTGCCAGTGGGTTAGCCAAGTCCAGCGGCTGTGCGCCGTTTTGCTTGCTGAGTTTTTCGCCATCTGCGCCATGCACCAAAGCGGTGTGCATATACACAGGCGTGGCTAAGCCGAGTGCTTGTTGCAGCAGCATTTGCCGAGGCGTGTTGTCGGCCAAATCGGCACCCCGCACCACATGGGTGATGCCTTGGAAAGCATCGTCAACCACTACGGCGAGTTGGTAAGCCCATAAGCCATCAGCGCGCAAAAGCACAAAGTCACCTACCTCGTTTGCGATGTCTTGCTGTTGAATACCTAGACACCTGTCTTGCCAGACCCAAGTCTTTGGGAGTTCCAAATCATTCATCACTTGCTGCACATTCAAACGCCACGCCCGAGGGGGTTTTCCATGAAGACCGTCGCGGCAGGTGCCGGGGTAGACGGCTGCGCTGTGGCGCAGGCGTTCGCCTTGCGCGTCTTCAATCTCTTTTCGCGAACAAGCGCAGGGGTAGGCCCAAGCCTTGGCCACTAACAGATCCAGCGCCTGTTGGTAGGCCAAGCCTCTTTGGGATTGGTAAAGCACGGGTGCATCGGCCAACAGATGGCAAGCCGCCAACTGCTGCAAGATGCCTTCAGCCGCACCATTGATGCAGCGCGGGCTGTCCACATCCTCGATACGAACCAGCCATTGACCACCGTTTTGACGCGCATCCAGCCAACTGGCCAACGCTGCAACCAAAGATCCGGCGTGTAAAGCGCCGGTGGGAGAGGGTGCAAATCGGCCTAGGTACATGGAATAGTGATTATTTTCAATAGCTTAGATCAGCTAGCCACTGTAACCCAATGGTAAACACTTAATATGTAAATTTAGCTTGACATAGTAATGTGTCAATCTAAAATAACATTTAGATGCAAGGGTTTTAAGAATTTGTGGCCATGGGGGTCATAAATAACCCTCGTGCGGGTTCAGCACGGACGTGAAGATCTTTCGAGGAGATAACAACATGTCAGACAGAGTCGGCCCAACAGGCCTCACAGAAGCCGAGTCAGAAGAGATTCATCGGCACCTTATCCAGGGAACTCAAATCTTTGGAATGATTGCCGCGCTGGCGCATTTGCTTGCGTACATCTATTCCCCTTGGCTGAAATAAAAAGGAGCACCAGATGATCTACGGAAAAATTTGGACAGTGGTCAGACCCTCAGTGGGCATTCCTATTTTTATTGCAGCAGTCGCTATTGCATCTTTCTCGGTGCATTTGGCGCTGACCCTCAACACCACTTGGGTCAAGAAGTTCCTGAATGGCAGCGCGGCGACAGCAGCGGTCACACAGACCGTCGCTACACCGACGGCATAAGTTCAGTTGTTTCAATTAGGGTGGGCCGGATTGCTTGTCATTCCGGTCCATTCTTCAAATGAACGTGTCCTCCAAATCCTCCCGTTCTTGGCTTCATGTCAGCCTGAAATTTCTTCCGTTTGCTGATGCCGCAACAGTTGATTTGCCCTTAGGGCGCTTGCTGCGTTTGTCTCTGTTTCAAGTTTCTGTTGGCATGGCTTTGGCCATGCTGATTGGCACGCTCAACCGCGTCATGATCGTCGAGTTGAAGGTGCCAGCGGCATTGGTGGCGGTCATGATTGCCTTGCCGCTTTTGTTTGCGCCGTTTCGGGCCATCATTGGGTTTCGCTCCGATCACCACCGTTCGGCATTGGGCTGGCGCCGTGTCCCCTATATTTGGATGGGTACTTTGTTGCAGTTTGGCGGCTTTGCCATCATGCCTTTTGCTTTGCTGGTCTTGGGGCGCTTGGGTCAATCGGCGAGTGCGCCCGATTGGGTTGGCCACTTGGGCGTGGCCGTGGCTTTTTTGCTGGTGGGTGCCGGTATGCACACCACCCAAACTGTAGGCCTTGCCTTGGCCACCGACTTATCCCCTCCCGAAGCTCGCCCCAAGGTGGTGGGTTTGATGTATTTCATGCTGTTGTTGGGCATGATCGCCAGTTCCTTGATTTTTGGCTATTTGCTTAAAGATTTTTCCCCTGGAGCCCTCATTAGCTCGGTGCAAGGCGCGGCAGTTGCCACTTTGCTTTTGAATATCACCGCTTTGTGGAAACAAGAGGCCCGCACGAAACGCTTGGGCGACCCGAATGAAAAAGATGTCGATTTTGTCTCGGCCCTGAAAGTATTTAGCCAAGGCAATAACGCCTTACGGCGACTGCTGGCGTTAGGCGTGGGCACCATGGCTTTCAGTATGAGCGACGTTTTGCTTGAGCCATTTGGTGGAGAAATTTTACGTTTGAGCGTGTCTGACACCACCTTTTTGACCGCCATTTTGGCTTTTGGCAGCTTAACGGGTTTTGCTTGGGCTTCCCATGTGCTCAACCGAGGCGCTGATCCTTTTCGAATGGCTGCGGCCGGCGTTTTGGTGGGTGTGCCGGCATTCTTAGCGGTATTGATTTCTGCGCCCCAGGCTTCTTTGCTGTTGTTTGCATTGGGTACTTTATTCATTGGCGTGGGCGCAGGTTTGTTTGGCCACGGCACTTTGACCGCCACCATGAACCACGCCCCACCAGGACAGGTGGGCTTGGCCTTAGGCGCTTGGGGCGCTGTGCAGGCCACTGCCGCCGGTTTGGCCATGGGCTTGGGCGGTATCATTCGCGACTTGATGGCTTTGGTAGTGGATTCAGGAACTGCTTACGCTTTTGTTTACAGCCTTGAAGTGGTGTTGTTGCTCATCACCCTTTGCGCCATGTATCCGCTGATTGCCAAGAAGTTTCATCAGTCTTCAACCTCTTTTTCAACCCAAGGAGAAAAACCATGAAAATACACCACATCCTATTAATCATGTGGGTGCTTCTGATGTTGTTTATGTTGGCCAACTGGTTCAACAAGCCCTATAAGAAAAAATAAATTGCTCTAGGCTGGCGCTATCAAGTCAAGCGCCAGACTCAGTCCGCTGACAAAAGCGTCTTCGACGCGGTGACCGATAAGCCAGTCGCCGCACAGCCCTATATTGAGCTGCTTGTCCCAGAAAAACGCCTGCCCCGCGGGCTTGAGGGTTTTGGCGTAACGCCACAGATGAATTTGGCTGAACCCGGGCTCGGCCCGTATGCCAGTTAATTCTGCAAACGCTTTTGATAATTTGGCTTCTACGCGGGCCTCATCGTCTTGCGCATGTTCTTGCGACCACTCGGCGCTGGCTTGTACTGTCCAACGCTCGATGGGAGAGCGTCCTGGCTTGGAGGACTCACGCGCCACCCAAGCGATACGGTGGTGCGTGCTTTGCGCCACATTCCATTGGGGGCCCATTTGGCCAAGTCCTGATTGTACCAATGGGAAAGCCAGCATCAAAGTCCAACAAGGCGCGACCATCACGGCCTCGGTGGCGGCAAGACCATTGAATTGTGCGGCCGGTGCGCCGGATTGGCGCAACAGATAGGCTGCTTGCACATTGGGGATGGCCAAGACCACGCTGTCGAAGTCGCCCAGCACGTGGTTGTCAGCAGCGATGAGTTGCCACTTGGAACCATGGCGTTTGAGCGATTTAACGGTGGTGTTGCAAAAGAGTTGGCCGGCATCAGACAAGGGGGCCGCCCAATGCTGAACCAATGCGTTCATTCCGGGGGCGCCTACAAAATGCAAATCTTTCGACGGCTTAGGCACTTCAATAACCCTGCCCAGTGCGTCCCTTACCTGAACAGAACTGGCGCTCCAAGCTTTACACAAAGCCTGGGTGCCAGGCACTTCTTGCAGTGCGCGCATAAAGCGTTCATCGCGCACCGTGAAATACTGGGCGCCATGGTCAAAGCCCCCGAAGGCTGTGTCTCGGGTGGCCATGCGACCGCCCGCATTTTTGCTTTTTTCAAAAACGCTGACACTGTGGCCTGCTTGGACCAAGGTTCTTGCGGCGGTGATGCCGGCCATGCCAGCGCCGATGACAGCGATATTTTTCATAGTGCCTACTCTACACCGAGTTGATGGCTTTAGGTTGTTTGACGTAACAAGGCTTTGCGAGTCTTTAAATGACTGAGTTGTTGCAGCCACCATTGCAGGGCTTTGTCGCCTGCAGCCTGTCCTTTGGGGCTGGGGTTTTCGCGCCATGCGTAGCTGAAGGTAGCCAGTCTCAGGGGGCGCATCACCTCACACACGCACAGCAAACCTTGATCAATATAGGGCTTGGCCAAAGGGACGGGCAAAAACACCGCCCCCAGACCGCGCAACTGGGCATCGAGCTTGGCGTGCATGCTGGGTACGGTGAACACATCTTGCCCAGCGAGTAGGCCCACTGTCAGGCCAAGTCCTTGTGGCACTGTATCTGCCACAGCCACGGCACGGTGGGTTTGAATGAGGCTGTCGCTGAGTGGTTGAGCCATCTGTGCCAGCGGATGTTGCGGCGCAACAGCGAACACAAATTCCACCTCGCCCAAGGGCGCAAACCGCAGACCCGCGCTGTTGCTGAAAGAGTCGCTCACGCCCACGGCCAAATCGGCTTGGCCAGAGGTCAATGCCGCCAAGGTGCCGCTCAAAGTTTCGTTGCGCAACTTCAAGCGCGTGGGCGGATTGAGAGCGAAAAAATGTGCGCTGAGTTCCATCAGAATCGAAAAATCGATGATGGCATCCACCGCAATAGTGAGTTGGCTTTCCCAGCCGGTGGCTACGCGTTTGACCCGGTGGGCGATGCTGTCCATATCGAGCAGCAAACGGCTGCCCTCGGTCAGCAATTCGCGCCCTGCCGCGGTCAACTTGGCTTGGCGCGATGAGCGCGAGAAAAGCAGCACATCCAGCGCCTCCTCCATTTGCCGCACGCGGTAACTCAAGGCGCTGGGGACCACGCCTATCTCGCGGGCGGCGCCCGCAAAACTGCCGTTTTGCGCAATCGCGTTGAGCATGAACAAGGCGTCGGGGGTTAAAACATCGCGTGCAGATGACATGAAAAGCCTTATCAATCAAATTATTTGAATGATGCCATCAATTTTGCTCGCCTTTTGGCGTTTCTTGGCCACTATAGTGAGATCACTCCAGAGAATAAACCATGCAAAAAATTCGACTTTCTCAAGACAGGGGCTATGCCGACCACGGTTGGTTGAAGTCCTTCCATAGCTTTTCCTTTGCCGGTTACCACGACCCAGCGCATATGGCTTGGGGCGCTTTGCGTGTCATTAACGAAGACCGTATCGAGTCCGGCCAAGGTTTTGGCACCCATGGCCACCAAGACATGGAAATCATCAGCTATGTGCTGTCGGGCAATTTGGCCCACCAAGACAGCATGGGCAATGTGAAAGGCATACCGCCTGGCGACGTGCAGCGCATGAGCGCGGGCACCGGTGTCAAGCACAGCGAGTTCAACCATGCCATTGGCGAAGAAACCCATTTTTTGCAAATTTGGATACTGCCAAATCAGCGTGGGGTGACCCCCAGTTACGAACAAAAAACCGTCGATCCGGCCAGCAAACGCGGCGCTTTGGCCTTGATAGCCAGCTCCACGCCAAAGGGTGACGCGGTGAAAATTTATGCCGATGCGGCTTTGTATGCAGGTTGCTTCAATGGTGACGAAAGTGCGAGCTTAGACCTCAACCCCAAGCACAAAGCTTATGTGCACCTGATTCGTGGCTCGTTGCAGGTGAATGGCCAGCCGTTAAAAGCAGGCGACGCTTTGTTGCTGGAGGCTGAACACCGCATCGATGTGAGCGGTGGCTTGGATGCAGAAGTCCTCGTTTTTGATTTGTTCAACAGCTGATTTTTTCAAGAAATTTTTAAACCCACCACCCCCTAAGGAGAAGTACCGCATGAGTAAGACTGTCGTTGTTTACCATTCTGGCTATGGCCACACCCAACGTGTAGCCCAGTTTGTGGCTGAGGGCGCTAAGGCCCAAGTCATCGCTATTGATGCTGAAGGCAATATCAGCGAAGCCGATTGGACAGCATTGAATGAGGCCCATGCCATCATCTTTGGTTCACCTACCTATATGGGCATGGCTTCTTGGCAATTCAAAAAATTCGCCGACGCTACTTCCAAGCAGTGGATGAGCGGCGCGTGGAAAGACAAAGTGGCTGGCGGCTTCACCATCTCTGCCAGCCCCAGCGGCGACAAACTTTCCAC